>Ga0207131_1089_pt1 | contig 16593 bp, 9 predicted proteins | sample Alteio_BWMinHeat_13_FD_153557 | JGI IMG/M metagenome (GOLD analysis project Ga0207131, IMG submission 153557) | Enriched cells from forest soil in Barre Woods Harvard Forest LTER site, Petersham, Massachusetts, United States -... | ecosystem: Environmental > Terrestrial > Soil > Temperate forest >...
AATTTGGCAAGGGAAAGCATTAATAATTTAATGATCGCATTTTTTAAAGATCTTCAGCTGTCAAAATTTTTCAAACAACATCCTCAGATTATGCCAGGAGATTTTTTTCTTTTAGCCGCTGATTGTGTGCACACACATACTTATGATCACCCACACCATGTAGATGAAAATGGGGAAAACGATTGCGATTGTTGTTTAAAGCGGGTCTATAACAGGGGAAGTAACAAGGAAAAAACCAGATGGCTTCATAATGGCAAGGCCTGTCATTATTTGCTTTTGGTATTTTCGAGCTATTTAGATTTTCCGAGGCAGTTCAGCAAAGAGGTAACTGGCCTCAGTGCACTCTTGCAAATAAACTTTTATCACAACTACTCCAACATCCAACTATGGAGATTTTTTCTGATGAGGCTCTATCTAAGAGGGTGCAGTTTCGATATCACTTTGTCGTAAAGTTGATAAAATTTAAAGCTATACCTCCTGAGAATGTCGAGAGGAAATTTAATCCTGGGTAGGACTATCCAGAATATAGCTAAAGGTGATATTTTGGTGCCTCATGTAATGAGGATGCCATCCCTGATTTTTTTTAAAAAAATAAACCTAAGTTGTTTATTATATGAAATTTAAGATCTATTCTTGCTGAAAATATAAAAACACAAATGCAAAAAATAGAAAAAATTTTACAGAAACTATATATAATTATTTTTAAACAAAAAAAATATCAGTTTGGCCCTTTTAAACAGGGCATTTAACTACCGCTCCGAATTGCTGAACGAACAGGCTGTCTCAACCATTTTTTATTTTGTGAATTACTCGCTCAAAAAGATTAGAAATTTTTTTACGGCACAAGAAAATAGTAACTATGGCTAAAACAGTGCTGCCATAGAAAATTGTTTTTCTTTGCATCCAAATGAGGGAGGAAATTTTTTGAATTGTGGAAGGATTAAGTGGCTGCTTATCCGATGTTCCCTGTTCTTCAATTTTTTTAATTTCTGATACGGGAGTACTAATTGGCAGCGGTTCTAGTAGAAGACCTTTTTTTTCAATTTCCTTTACAATGGATTGAATGTTAATTGCACTATTGCATTCAATGTGCTTTTTGACATCCATTTGAAATCTACGCTTTAAAAAATCAGCAGCCCAAGCCCGTGGATTTTCTTTTCCTGTTTTTTCAATTAATTCCAAAAGAAAAAATCGGCCCGATTCATCGCAAGTACAATATCCCTCGTCCTTGCCACTAAGACAAAACCGCAAGTTTCTCAACTTGTCATACTCCGGAAAGAAATAGAAGGAATAACGTTTATTTTTGCCTCCTGTTTCCCAGTCTTGATCTTCTACACAGCTTTCAAGGCCAAGTTCTTCAAATAAAACTTTTTTATGATCAATCAGACAGCGTTCCAGGACGGTGCATACGGAGTAATGCAAACCTATGAGTTTCCCCAAATCATTTATCACAGGTGCTCCGGAAGTGCCTATCTCGGTTTTAGTTTCATAATGAATTTCGTGCGTCGATAAATCTTTAATAAGGCTTTCTTTAAAAGCAAATTGCTTTGGTCTTCCATCAGGATGTTGTATAATATTGGCATATTGTTTCTCATCTTCATGATAAGACAGGGTAAATGTAAATTTAGAGGCTTCCCAAAAAAAAGAGATCGCTTTTTCAGCCAACTCTTGCATCATTTTTTTGTTGGCTGTTGATAAGTTGTCCGTACTAAATTCGAAAATAGCAAAATCCAGGTTCTCTACATTAGGTGCTTTTTTACCGGGAGATGGACTATGGTGTATGCGCACCAGATTGACTTCTATTCCTTTTATTTTTTCATCATCATAAAAAAATTTTGCTGTTGCATGTTGACCATCATAGTAAGGAACATGGCCACATGTTATAATCATATTTGGACGAAATAAAAAACCTGTTGCATTTTCACTAGTTACAATCTTACACACAAACATTGCACATTCTTTCATTTTTGTTGTAAAAATATCAAAATCGTTAGGCGAATGATAAGAACCTATAGGTGCCGATTGCAGGGCGGTAGATTTAGTGAATTTTTTTTCTTCAAATACATAAAAAATAGGACTCTCTGATTCTAGTCCACATTCTTCTAAAGTTTGATCATCACCTAGCTGTACACGAGGAATCTCTTCTGAATCATAAATTCGGCATTCAGTAAATGGTAAACTACTGAATTTGTAGCGATCGTCTTTTATATATTTTTTTAACCCTAATATTTTCAAACAGGAGGGTAAATAATGAGCCTCATCGCCAATGATTATCTTTACTTTTCTACAATCTTTCCACCAGCTCCAGCTCTTATCTTCATAAACAAAATGATGTTTACCAAACACATCACCCTTATATGTCCAAACCGGTGGTGTTTGATTTAAGGTGCCTATTCCGGAATCTCTTAACAATTTTAAATATTCTGCCGGCACATCATTAATCATGACATTGGAAAGATGCACCTTTTGATCAGAAATCATAAACTCTTCATTAACATATTTGACAATTGGAGATGATGATGTGTGATCTAAACGAATAGGTTCATTCACGTTCATATTAAAATTAACCTATTATTTATTTCGATATTTATAAAATAATATGCAGAATCCAATGAAAGCTACGGCAGAAATCATTTGGGAGAGGGTCAATTGATTTGGAGGTTCTTTAGCAGTGTCATTCAAATCCCCCCTTACCCTTATCGGCTCGTCAATTTTGACAGGTGCCGACGAAGTTCCAGGTTCTCTAACTGTAACGTTCAAGGAATCCCAATCCACCACACTAGTCTTGTCAAAAGCAACAGCTTGACCGATTGCTTCTCCGGGTTTAGAAAATGCCTTTGCAGCAATGTCATAAGTAGTTTTTTTATAACCATTAATCGTATAAGAACAATCATAAAATATGAGATTTCTCATTGTATCACGGTCTAAGGATCTATAACAGCCACGATTAGGACAAAGACATTTGAATCTGGCTTTGCTTATGTCAATCGGCTCATCAAAAACTTGCTTAACAACGTACACTATCTCATTGCAATGCTGACAATGTCCCTCAAAATTAACTCCCCTCCAAAGCTGCTTTGTAATGGCAACAGGAGAGGCTTGCCCTTCAAAATCTGGAAAACTCAACTTTTTGCCACTTTGTTCAAAAGTCTTATCTACTTTTTTTTCTCTTTCATCATTAATCTGAATCGTAAGAGTCGCGGTTCCGGAAACGCCTAATTTATGAAGCGTTGATCTTTCCGAATCTGGTTCGATTATCGGATTACCAAGAGGTAAGCCTTCATGAAGAATTGTAAAATCCTGGATCCCTAATTCTTCCACAAGTCTAGCTCTTAATTGCTGCAAAGTCGCCTCCGAATCAATTTCCTCCCATGGAGGAAGTGGATTGGAATTTTCTACTTGAATTGTCAAAAAGATTCCTGATGGAGAAGGGATTACTTGCTCGAATGGAGAACGATTTTCTATCTTATTTGTTGTCATGTCTTTACACCTAAAAAAATTATTTGAACTTAAGTTCTAATTCCACATATTCATGCACAATTGTAGGAATAATCTCTATCACATGGGCTTTTCCTTCAATCCTTTCAATTCTACATTCATCCTCTTTGGATTTCCCATCTTTTCCGATCATTACCATCTCTATTCTTCCCTGACAACCAAGGAAGGCAAGCTTTACTTTAAAATCAACAATATCTAGTCCTTCAGAAGCAAGCATATCATGTAAAAAAAACTTCTTTTCTTTCTCAATGGAACATTTTTTATATTGTACCCATTTTTCATTTATCAAAATGTATACCCCGGAAACCTGCCCCACTTTACTTGCTGGGATAAGAGTTTCAATGAAAGCTGATCCGGTTTCTTCATACAGATCATCCACCTCTTTCCATGCCAATTTTCTTTGGGCTCCATTGGAACGCCTTTGAGCCTCTGCAAGTTTATATAGACTTTCTGCTTCTTCATATGATTGAGCGACTCCCTTGCCATTTGCATAACATAATCCAAGATTGAGTAGGGCGTCTGCATGTCCCTGCACTCCGGCAAGAATGAATAGTCTCGCAGCATCTTCATCTGATTGACAAACTCCGTTGCCACTTGCATAACGCAATCCAAGGTTGAATTGGGCGTCTGCATGACCTTGCACAGCGGCGATAATTAATCGCCTCACCGCTTCTTCATCCGATTTTATGATGCCTGCACCTTTCTCATAGCGGAGGGCTAGTGCATATTGCGATTCTGAGAAGTCTTTCCGTTGAATCCTTTCAAATTGTTTCAGCTCATCCTGGTAAATATTTCGTTGATGGTGTAACCACTCTACCAATTTGTTGGCATAGTTTTCGGCTATTTCTATTGGAATTTCTTCATCCACTTTGCGATGAAATTTATCATCCCGAAAGAAAAAGAATAAAATATCTTCATATTTTGAGAGTTTTTCCAAGCAGTTTCTTAGGGTACTTAGAAAAGTTATTTTTTGGTTCGAAAGGAGCTTTTCCCAAATGACTTTGATGGATTGATTGATGGTGGCCACTTGTATGTCGCGTAAATCTTTCTGCCACTGTCCTTCATGTCCTAATTTGTTGAGTGTGTTGTAAGCCCGATTATACCCACCAGCTTCTTCCCCTTGTCTTGTCATGATTTGCAAAGCACAACCGGGATCAATTTTAAAGCAATGAGCACCTATAATCATTCCCTGATGATTTCTTTCCCACGCAAAGCCTGCATTCCCTCCCTCTCCACCTAAGAGATCGACATCCCCCAACACTCTTCCGACAGCCAGAAGCTCGATTAACCCTGAGAGGGGAACAAGATTACCATCAGGAGTCATGAGTGTTTCAGGAGGACGATTTTCTAGGCTAAGATACTCAATCAGCGAGATGCGTTGTCCATGTCGTTGAGTCCAGGCATAGGTAAAATCCTGGTATCTTTCGACAAATTGTAACATAATGCGTAAAGTTTCTGTAATACCCTGAGAGGCCAGTTCTTGTGCTAAAATGTGCGTAACAGTATACGGATCTATGATTGGTTGGCGGGATAAACATGTATACGCGGTTCCAAATAAACCTTGTCCTAAAACGGTATAAAGATCAGCAGCAATTTTTTCAAAGATGTTGTCTAAATTCATGTCTTTGCGTGTTCGTGTTCTGCGAGAACAAATATCGTTTCTCAGCAATCCTGTGGGTAGTCCAACTTTTCCGATCCAATCCATCACTGCTGTATCGGAGTAAATTGTTCCGAGAGAGGATCCTTTCTTTTTTTCAGCTTTTGGAGTAAAGAAACCTGTTGTTGCATCTCCCATAAAAAGGATAATGGAAGCGATTTTATTTCTTATTGAAGGAGGTGTGGTGAGGACATTTTTAAAGAAATGAACTATTTTTCGCATTTCCAGGTTTGGAGAATAAGAATCAGGCAAATGAGTTTCGGGAGATGAAGATAAACACACTGGACATGGAAGATTTCTTTCCAAACATGCCTCGGCCGTGCGTTTGTCGATAGTATGTCGACATCTATCAAAAGTGACCGCATCGACCATCCAATCGCCCGTCTGGGGATCAAGGAGTTCACGGGCTTTTAATTCGAAAAGGTCACGCAAAGGAGTGTGAGAAATACTCGCTGCCATTCAGAACCTCCTTAGCAGAGTATTCATCCATCTCTTACACCGCTCTTCATAGGAATAGGAGTCCATGTAGTTAATAAAGAATTTGGAGTATTGTTTATTAAAACAAGCGTAGTATACAGTCGAAGGTTGGTATTTTTGTTCCCAGCGGTAGGTCTCCACGCAGGGAACCAATAGAGAATCTTGTCTGAATCGCCGCCCTCCTTGCTGCGTCACATAGTCCATAAAAATGCACACTGATGCTTCCAAAAGCGTTGGAGTCTCATAATCTTTATAACGTTTCAGAAAGACATCTCTTTCTTTATCATGAGATTCTGGAATAGCTGGAATAGTACCACAATACATTAAAACCCAATGCGATTTCTGACATGGTTGCGTAAAATGATCCTCCCGTTTCTGATTATCCTCACTAAATCTAGTGTTAAGACCTCCATTTTTCGGATTTTGCACTAAATAGCCCAATAGATCAGGAGTCAAGGGTGAGCCGTTCACAAAGGCTGGCACCAGCACAAGGAAATGGGTCTCGCTCACTGTCTTTTTTGGATCGAATGGACAGCGACTGGCAAGAATTTTATTAATATTAGGGGGCAATGGAGGTTCCTCACCGACATCCCCAAAGTAGGTTTCCCATTTGTCTTTACCAAAAGAACCTGGTGGACAATGACAAAGAGAAGAGAGGCTGGGAAAATGTGTTTTTAATTTTTGGACGCCTGAGTGGGTAATTTTCGTATCTTCTATAAAGATTGTTTGCAGGTCAGGGCAATTTTCCATGATAGTTTTAATGCTTGCATCGGTGACTTGGGTGCATCCTTTTAAATTTAAATTATTCACTGTAATGCCAGTACTATAACGTATGTAATATGCAAGATGATCATTAGTTAATTCTGTATATGCAGTCAGGTTAAGAGTTGTTAAATCGGGCCATATCTGTTGGAAATCTGCAATACTTCTCATTCCATAATTTTCCCATGATATCTCAATAGTTTGGAGGTTCCGGCAATGGCGGGTTAAAAGGTGGACGCATGTCAGAGTGACCTGTTTGCATTCTTTCAAAACAAGAGTTTGTAGAGCTGAGCAGTTTTTGGTGATCTCGATGATGCTTACATCGGTAAGGTTTTTGCATCCTTGTAAGTTAAGAGTAAGAAGATTTTGGCGATAAGTCTGTGCAAGAGAGACAACTCCTTTATCGGTGATGGATTCGCAATTGCTAAGATCGAGAGATCTCAACTCAGGGCAGTATCGAGTGAAATATCCAATCGCTTGATCGGTTATTTTAGTTCCACTCAAATTGATGGTCTGCAATTGTGGACAATTGGGAGATCCTCCAACATTACAACACAAAATCTGAATGCCTGCATCGGTAATTTGGGTGCAACCCTTAACGATGAGCTCTTGAAGGTTGGGACAATTTTGACCAATGGTTGCTAGGCCCATGTTGCCCATTCTGCAACAATTGCCCAGATCAAGATGAAGGAGAAAAGACATTTTCCAGTTTTTGTCTCCTTCCTGGTTAGGAAAACAAAGAGCAATTGCCTGTAAATCTTCATCTTCAAGATGTCTACACCAGGTTAAACTGAGAGTAGTGAGATTGGGGCATAGTCTCATGACTTCTGAAAGCCCTGAAAGACCCTCTTTATCAGGCCAAATAGGACATGGCCATAATAGGATATTTTTGATATCCGTGTATAATCCCAATTGTAATTCGGTTCCAAAATATTGTTTCAATTCTTCCAATCCCAAATGATAACTGGGTAAGTGTAATGCAAATCGTTCTTTTGCTTGAAGGGGTTGTTCTCTTGCCCGGATTTTCTCGCTCTCTCTCTTGAAATCCTGTAATACTTCCTTCACTTCCCTGAGTTCTTCTCTTGTGGCTTTTAGCTCTGAAAACATATCTGCAACAATACTCATCAATTTCTCGGTGTTTTCTGCACTGTTGCCTAAGCTTTTTGGGGAACCAGGAATTGAGGTTGGATGTGTTGTAAGGAAAAACTGCACAAATGCCCGGGTGTTTAAGTTGGGAACAGAAGAACTGATCTGAGCATGATCGATGGGACATGTTTTTTTCTGAATAAAGATTTCTGCTGTCCTTTGACTCACGGTGTGTCCACAATCCAGTGTCACGGCGTCGATCATCGGTTCACGACTGATTGGGTCGTATAATAGTTGTGCAAATTGATTGAAGTCTCCCAATTGTAAGGGGGTTCCAATAGCCATCATATCTCTCCTTTGGTGCATTATTTCGTACGCTGTTTTTGGAAGATTGAAGCTAACAGGAATCGCCCTTTTAGGCTTACTATTTTTTTATGCCATCTCCAGGCTTAGAAGGTGTTTGATAAATGAAAAGGTCCTTGAGCATACGTGAAAACTCCCGCGGTTCAACGATCGCACCGGGGGTGTTTGGGGTACGTCTGCCCCAAATATCAAATTGCAAAATAAGTCAACAAGTCACGTCTGACTCCAAACACGTCTGACCCAAACACAAATATGACTCCAAATAAACATAAACTTGTCATTGAAAAAGATTGACCGGGAGAAGCATACTCTATATACTCATATACGCATTTTTTTACATATATACCCAAAGGAGAATACATATGAACTCGTTCAAAGAAATCGCTCACTCCACTTTAAAATTTACCGTAAAAGGTAAATATTTTTTTCTGGTTTTAGCACTCCTGATGCAAGTTATGATGGCACCTTCTTTACTTGCTAGAACTACCTATGTAACAGACATCCTGAACAGTAAGGAAAATGTGAGCGTTTTTTTTGACGCAATCAAATCTGATAATTTAGATGGAGTTAAATCTCTTATCCATTCTGGTTATGACGTAAATGAGAGAAATAAATACGGTTATACCCCTTTGATGGGTGCGGTTTATAAAGGTAATATTGAAATAGTAAACCTATTAATTTCAGCAGGTGCCAAATTGGACGATTATGATAATGCGGGAAACACCCCTTTCATGTACGCATTTTATGGGTCTGAAGAAAAAGAGGCTATGGTTAAATTTCTTTTATCTTTAAATGTTAAGACTAAAGTCATGAATAACCAGGAGCTAACCCCTTTAATATTGGCTACATTAAATAACCATTGTAAATCAATGGAATTATTAATTGAATCTGGCGTGGACATAGAAACTAAAGGAAAATTGGGAGGCACAGCTTTAATGCATGCATCCGACAATGAAAATCTTGAATCTGCAAAATTACTAATCAAGTATGGCGCAAAATTAGAGACTAGAGATGATTTGAGTTTTACTCCTCTTATCCAAGCAGCATTTAGAAATAATGGCTCCATGATAAGAGTCTTGATAGCAGCTGGAGCGGACGTAAATGCACGTACAACTAGGATAATACCCGTCAGACAAGATGACTGGCGTGATATTTATTCTAAAACAGTGTATATTCCGTGTGGCTCTACAGCATTGGATATTGCCAAACTGTTTGGAAAACGATTTGCGGAAAATATTTTAAATGACGAGACACCTGCTCAATAGACGAAAACGCAACAATTCATCATTTTTATTATTCACTCTCCTTACGAGGCTGACGGCTGTGTTCAGATCTTCGTCCAGTTTTCGATCGCCTGCGAGCTTCCATCTGTTGCGCTTTTCTCCTCAGCAATAGCTTAGGCTATTGCCTCGTCTAAGAGGGTGTTGACAAACTCAAGCGGCCTCTGGAATCGCGTGAAAGCTCTCGCGGATGAAAAATCGGAGCCAGGTTAATATTTTTAATATTGACCTCGCTCCGATTTATTCATCCCCGAGGCTTTGACGCAATCCAGAGGGGTTTGAGTGTGTCAACACCCTCTAAAATCACAACATCTGGATGCTCTCAGCTGATCGTAATTCTGCACGAAGATCTGAACACAGCCGGCCTGACTACCTTGTTGCTTGCTAACGCAATCCACGTTTGGATTTGGCTACAACTTGTACAGGTTCTGATGCATTGCCTTGATTATCAATGGTTCTAACAAAATATTTGTGCCGTTTTCGCAAATTGTTAGACTTCGTAATGAATTTTACACATGGACATCCACCAGGAATGGTTCCAATGATACAATCAAAACAGGGATCTTTTGCAACCTGAAAACAGAGAGTCGGAAACCCCTTTGTTGGTGCATCCCATTCTAAAATATCTACGTTTTTACCTCCTCTCTTTCCCTGAAATCCAATGAGATTTTGCGGTGGGAATACAAGAAAAAGATATTTGGTCACAAAAATATCGGAAGCTCCTCCTCCATAAGTAGGTTGAAATACTCCTGGTGTAATTGGAAAAGTTGTCGATGAAGCAGTCGCACCGGCGACGTAAACACTACCATTCTTGTCGAGAGCGATGCCATACCCAAGGTCATCACTAGAACCGCCTAAATAAGTGGAGAAAACCAGCTGTGATAAGTCGGGATTAAACTTGGCCACAAAGGCATCCGAAAGGCCTCCTCCAAAAGTAGATTGTGTTGGGTTCATTGTAGGCAGGTCTGTGACGGCTGTTAACCCGGTAATATAGGCAAATCCAAATCTGTCAACTCGAAGACTGGTTGCATAGGTCTGAGGTGTATTTCCATCAAAAGGTGTGCTTCCTCCAAAATACGTTGAAGCCAGGATTTTAGAACCTTCCGCATTAAACTTGGTGACAAAAGCATTAAGATTTGTGCCTGCAAGATTCGGCTGGAATGCATTTGCTGTGCTGGGAAAGTTTGGATTACTGGGATTGCTCCCCGCCGTAGAAGTAGTTTGCCCTGTAATGTAAATGTTGTTGCATCCGTCAAGGGAGATGCCAAATGCCCGATCATTTCCTGTACCTCCGCAATATGTGGAGAAGATCAAACCCGAGCCATATGGATTGATTTTTGTTAAAAAGCAGTCCCTGGATCCCCCGCCGTACACAGGCTGCAAGGCGTTGACAACGGGAAAATTTGAGGAATTGGTTTGTCCCGTGACATAGGCATTTCCGCAAGAATCAATGGCTATGCCAAATGCGCGGTCGGTATTATTCCCTCCCAGGTAGGTACTGTAAATGAGAGAAGCTGCACCTGTTAAACATGTATCCACCTTGGTAACAAAGGCATCCCAGGGTCCGCCTCCATATGTTGTTTGAAAAGCGTGAGGGGTCACAGGGAATGAGAATGAAGATGTAGAACCTGCAAAATAGGCATTCCCACAGTTATCGACAGTGATGACACTACCCACATCTCCAAAAACACCGGTAGGAAAATTTCCTCCACCTTCACCAAGGCCACCGCAATAAGTGGAGTAAAGAATAGTTTGTCCTGTAGGATCCAGTTTTGTCAAGAACGCGTTCCCTTTCGTCCCACGAATTTGTTGTTGGAAGCCCGTTGTTGTCGGCTGGATTGTTGCAGAGCCGGTACCGGGAAAATCTGTCGAGGTGGTTTGTCCGGTAATATAAACATTTCTGCAGGCATCAACAGCGATTGCATTTGCTCCACTATAATTATTTCCACCCAGAAAGGTGGAAAATATGATTTTTGTCCCATCTGGATTAATCTTTGTGACACATGCGTCAAAAGTTCCCGTTCCAAAATTGGTCTGGACCGCACCCGTTGTTGTAGGATAATTTGTGGATGCAGTCTGCCCGCAAATATAAGAATTGCCCTCACAATCTACTGCAATGCTCATATTATCCTGTCTTCCGCTTCCACCGGTAGTACCGGTAATAGTGCCCAAGCCGCCATCTATATTGCTTCCGCCTAAAAATGAGGAAAAGGAAATAACAGGATCTATGATTAGGGTTTTGGACAGATCATAGACACCGATATCAAATCCCACATCGTCTTTTGCCAGTAAAATAAATTTTCCGTTCACGTGAACCTGTTTTTCATCGATGACTTGATAGACTACTGGTTTGTTCATTTTGACCTTGCTGTTTTCCAAAGAAACAAGCAAATCACCATTCTCATCAATGACCAGATTTTTGGCGCCTTCAAAGTGAAGGCAGGCATTCGAAGGATCTGCTCCAGGCGCTATTGAAAAGTCATATTCCAGTTGTTCCTGGTTTCCATAAAAAATTGCATCAATACCTGGATATAGACCATCATAAGAGACTTTTGCGAAATGGGAAATATTTGTGCGCCATTTTTCGGGATTATTTCCAATCAGGTAGTTGGATTTTGTTTCCTGTTCTTCCTTCCCTGAGATATTTGGATTTTTTGTTGCCCCTGCAAATTGAATTTTTAATTGGGCATAGGGGATAAATTTTTCAGCCTGGTTTTGCAAATGGAATACAATTTCATGGGAATTAAAATAGAGAGCGTAGCCATTTCCTCGTGTAAAATAGGCTGCATCTGAAACAATCTGACCCTCATTTTTTTCAAAAGTCAATGGAAGTTTGTACTTTTCGGCTTTAACTCCGTTTGGTAGCCTTTCATTTGTAAAGGAAGTTAAACATATCATCAAAAGGGCAAGGAAGAAAAAAAGAAAGCCCTTCATATCGCCTGTTCGGACATCCTTCCATTGTTGGATAAAATTTCTCATTTGATTTCTCCATTTTTGAATAAATTGCTTACGAGCCGACCTATAGGTCCCTATCAATTCATGTGTTAGGGACCTATAACATCAAGACGAAGACTATATAAATTTTATTTTATTTTCCATGTCTTAAAAAGACGCTCCAGATACCAAAATGCAAAATAAGTCAACAAGTCACGTCTGACCCCAAAACATTTATCATTACGCGGAGGTTTTCAGCAAGATTTTAGGCCTTTTCTTCATAATGTGTATATGTGTAGAACTTTTTCTTCCTAAAGTTTTGATCTCGTTGTATTGTTTAAAGCACCATGCAATTAGACACTTGAACAATAATGTGAGGCATTACAGATGAAACACTCAACACGGACACACGAAGGACGAGTGGCCCTAGTCACAGGTGCCGCGCAAGGCATTGGACAGGCGATAGCTATAGCTTTGGCAGAACGGGGAGCACAGGTGATAGTTACTGATCTTGCCTTTCCAAACGAAACTATTAAGAAAATTGGTTCAGCAGCACATCCATTTCAACTTGATGTGACCAAAGAAGAGGATTGGCGTTCTGTATTGGAAGAAAGCCAAAAGGTTGCTGACGTGGATATTGTTGTTAATAATGCAGGATATTTCCCAAATCGGCCCATCGATGAACTGGACTTTCAAACCTGGAGAAGAACAATGGCTACGAATTTAGACGCCAACTTTCTGAGTGTGAAGTATTTCCTGCCTGCAATGAGAAAGAAAAAATGGGGCCGTTTTGTCGGAATTTCATCGAATATGGTTGGTTTGATCATTCCAGGCATGAGTCACTACATTGCTTCAAAGATGGGGATTATCGGATTTATGAGAGGTTTGGCGAATGATGTCGGTTCTGACGGCATTACTGCTAATGCCGTGCTACCTGGCCTAACCAATACACCGGCTACTGCGTCGCAAACAGATGGGCAAAAACGCTCCATTTGGGAATATCAGGCAATCAAACGACTGGGAGAGCCAACGGACATCGCAGGCGTTGTCCTTTTTTTAACTTCAGATGACGCCGCATTCATCACTGGCCAGGCCATCGTGGTAGACGGAGGTCAGTATCGGGTTGGCTAAACGATTTCTTTAAATGTTTGGGGTTTTTAACTGCTGGAGAAAATCTGTACAAATCTAATCATATCTATACATATGAATAGATTTTTTAACCTTGAAAAGGTCTAGCAATTTCTTGGTGTTTCAATACAAACACACTTGTTAAATTTATTTTGAAAACATATATTTGCTCTTTTTCAGGCTCGTGAAGTAGAAGTGATCGTGATTAATCAGGGCAAAGATGCCTCCTTTGTGGAAGATTATTACTATTCTGCACGCCCTTATGAAGCGAGATTAAAAATAAGAAACTGGTAGAAGCAGCGAAAGTTTTACTCAATGAAAGTCATCAATCGCACCCATAAAATCAAACTCGATCCAACATTTAAACAAACCACGTATTTCCGGAAGGCTTGTGGAGTTGCTCGTTTTACATGGAATTGGGGATTATCAAAATGGGAAGAAAAATACAAAGCCGGTGAAAAAACGAATGCTCTTGCTTTAAAGAAGGAGTTTAACGGAATAAAAGAGAAGGAATTTCCCTGGGTTTATGAAGTGACAAAATATGCAAGCCAGCAGCCATTTATTCACTTGCAAAAAGCCTTTCAAGGATTTTTTACAAGAAAAGCTCATTATCCCAAATACAAAAAGAAAGGAATACGCGACAGCTTTTATATTGGAGGAGATCAAGTAAGAATTGTAGATAAGAAAGTAAAAATTCCAAACCTTGGATGGGTTCGGTTGAGGGAATTTTTACGAATTCAAGGCAAGATCACAGGGGTGACCATTTCGCGCATAGCGGATCACTGGTTTATCAGCATCCATGTTGAAACAAGTCAAATGCCATCGCCATGCAAAAGCCACGCAAGCATTGGTGTTGATTTGGGAATCAAAACATTCGCAACGCTCTCAAATGGAAAGATCTTTCCAAGCAACAACCCCCTAAAAAAGAAACTAAAACGGCTGAAGCGCCTTCAAAGAAGGCTTTCAAGACGAGTTAAAGGATCGAAGAATCGCAGAAAAACCCGGAATGACATTGCTAGACTCCATTATCGTGTAACTTGCAGCAGAAATGACACCATCCATAAACTGACCAGTCACTTAACAGATGAATACCAGAAGATAGTTATAGAAGATCTGGATATATCAGATATGGTCAAAAATAAAAGACTCTCTAAAGCGATTTTGGATGGCGGTTTGTATGAATTCAGAAGACAGCTCAGTTATAAGGCGGTCGATAAAGGCAACAAGGTATTTATCGCGGATAGATGGTACGCCTCATCGAAGAGATGTTCATTTTGCAAGCATCAAAAAGAAACACTACATCTTTCAGAAAGATTGTATAAATGCGATGCATGCGGAAAAGAAATAGACCGCGACTTGAATGCAGCCATTTGTTTAGAGCAATTAGTGAGTACGGTAAGCTCTACCGGAATTGACGTCTGTGGACAAGACGGCTCTGTGGTGATGCTAAAAACATCATTACAACCAGCTTGGAAGAAGCAGAAATTAAGCCCTGTATAGAAATGTACAGATTTTAAAGAGCGGTCAATGGAATAAAATTTTGGAGAATCAATCACCCATCTTCAAACTGTTCAAGAGGATTTGTCCGCCCGGCGCAGCCTGAATCTTCGCAAGATTTCTAATGACATACTCCTGCACCCATTCTCTTGACTCCCGTTTCTGTAAAATGCGTTTCCAGTCAGTTTCCAGCTCCGAACCCCATTCGCCTCCCACATACAAAATCTTTTCGAGGATATCCTGACTGGTCACAAAACCCAAATCTTCCCTGGAGTCAGCCTCAAAAGAAAATTTTTGATCACTGAACAATTTTTCAACGAAGACAAGAAGGTCTTTTTTGGACAGGTAATTTTCATTAAATATTTTTTTAAATCCAAAGGAGTTTGTCTCCCATTTTGAAAAAGCTTTGATTAATCCATCAATAAGAGTTTCTTTTTCCTGCAAAAGGGGTATCAAATCCAGGATTTTTGTCAGATCGTATTTATGCCCAACATGGGCGGCACTTAGGACTAATTCTACAATTTGTTTATCTGAAAAGGGCCCTCTTGCAATAAGTGGTGTAACAAATTCAACTCCTTTCATCACGACATCCCAATCCCAATGCCTGAGAGATCTCAGGGTCAATGTGACATGCTGGTCAACTGAAAGACGTCCCTGCACAACCAGCGGAGCAATACACTCGATGCTTGCCAAAACATTCCCACTATCTTGAGAATGATCAAAAGTCTTATTGACAAAACTTAACGCCTGTACGATCTGTCCATCGGTAAGATCTCTTTTTTCGACTAATGAGGCAATTAATGTTGAGACTAATCCAATATCCGAATCCGGATGATCAGCTATCTTCCCAGAGAGATTTAAAATCTGTTCGTTTGAAAAAGGCCCTTCTGCAATAAGTGGATAAATTAAATCTAATCCAGTCCATAAAATACGTGTATTCGATTGATCGATCGCTTTCCAGGTAAGACTGAAAATCTGCTCATAAGAGAGATGTCCTTTCTTTACCAGGAAGCTAAATAAGCTGGCGCCTTGTTGTCTATATTGATTCGAAATGTGGAGAAACCCATCTTCAAAGTCACTACGTGATACATATTGCCGGATGAAAGGATCCATTTCTGGATATAGGTCAAACTCCTGGGTATCACTTTTTAGAATGATCTGTGCGACCAGGTCATGATCTAGCGTCAGGGAACCACCTTCTGGTTCTTTATGAAAATCGAGATAGTTCTCAAAACTGCAAAGCATCGTGAATTTCTGCCAATTAGTAAAGACGGAGTATACATCTTTCAGTTCATCCTGAATAGCTTTTGTCCTGCCTTCTCCCAGTCTTTCACCCTGCGCCAATGGTATCGCAAGATCTTTCGACACTATTCGATGGAGGGCAAACAGTGCGTAAACAGATGTTTCAAAACTTTCCCATGCACAGTTACCCACTTTTTGCCGACTCTCTATCGGATACGATTCTTCAAAAATTTTCTCGAAATCAGAGTTTGTTGCTCCAAATTTTTTACAAACAACCTTTAGCCATTCCTCATAAAATGATTCATGCTTATCATTTAAATCAATAATCTCCTGGATCTTTGAGGCAAACTCGCTAGAAGGGACGATTTGAGCTGGATTCACTCTGTACAATTCAACAGGCTTTCTGGTATCACTGCTTTTATTATTGATGATAATATATTCCTTCCAGATGACAAACTCTATTGCATGTCCCATAAATCCAGTATGAATCATGACCGGGAGCCCTGCACTGTGACGATGAATCATTTTTGCCATATCGTGGGTTTTGCGATAACGAATACCATCTATCATTGCCTCCCTCATAAATTTAAATTCTTCCAGTGACATTTTTTCCGGATTCTTTTTGTAGAAGCGTGTTAAAGTTTGAACCATTTGCTCTGAAAAATAGGG
>Ga0207131_1068_pt2 | contig 16394 bp, 14 predicted proteins | sample Alteio_BWMinHeat_13_FD_153557 | JGI IMG/M metagenome (GOLD analysis project Ga0207131, IMG submission 153557) | Enriched cells from forest soil in Barre Woods Harvard Forest LTER site, Petersham, Massachusetts, United States -... | ecosystem: Environmental > Terrestrial > Soil > Temperate forest >...
GTGGCAGCACCACTCTTAACACTACTACGAGCAATGACAAACAAACCTACAGCAGCAAAACTAGGTAAGTGTCGCGGGATTTCTGATTGGCTAATTAATGATGTTGGTGCTTTAACCATATCATAGACAAATTCAATTGGTGATTCATAGGTAAGCATCTTCCTATGTCCATTTTCTTCTTGTAATAGGTTTTTAATAATTGCTGCTAGCAAAGTACTTTTACCAGAGCCAGTGGAACCAGTAACAATAACGGTGCCTTGCGCTGGTGCCATCGCGGCTTTAATTTCTGGTTCCAAGCCCATATCTTCAAGATTTGGTGGATCGCTGGGAATGGTCCGTAAGGTAATTTGAATCCCGTCATGGCCTTCAACTTGGCAGCCAGTGCCATTTACCCGAAAGCGATAGCGTTCCATGCGGTTGGGGCGAACTTCGTAATGAGTATCAATGTCTTTGCCGCTATAAATTTGGGTGGTACCGTTGGAGCCGTAAATAAAATTTAGCATATCACCAACTTCGGTATTGCTAATTTTACGTTGGGTTATATGGCGCAAATGACCATGCACTTCAGCAAAAATTTGTGAGTTGGTTTGCAGCGTTACGTCAGATGCAGATAATTTAACACAATGTACCAATAGGCGATCTAACGATTCGGCAGTAAAGCGCACAGGTTCGTCAGCTATTAAACAATCACTCATGTTGTTGAATCTCGGTCTTCCATTGGCCACCATCAGTTTGAAAACTTGGGAATGCGGTAATTCTTAACATCCTATCGTTCACAGTTAAGTTAGAGTCATTACCAGTAACCCCCATATCCAAGCTCGCTACATATGGAGGACTTACCATTTGTTGCGCGAGCAATTTTCTATACCTAATCATGCCAGTATAGTCTCTTTGTAGCCGACTAATATTTTCTTTGAAAATGCTCTCGGCTTGTGCCAAGCCAGCTTGCCAACCTTCATCAATATATTTTTGCCAGACGATTTTTTCTCCCTTGTTTGCTGGTAACAAGCTTTTATCTGGGCTCTCTGGGGAGGAGTAATTCATCCATAGATAATCACGCCAATGGGGTGGGCTGGTAACAAATTTAGCTTGGTGTAAAATCTGGTAATTTACATCCGCAATACGAATAATATCGTTGCCAGTTAAGCTTAAGGCATTGCGTGCTTCTACCAAGACTGGTGGTAGGACGTCATGCTCCAACAACATGCCACGAAAGTTGAATACGCGAGCCAATTGCGCATCGTAACTAGATAGCAATTTGTTGATTTGCTTCGTACGGTACGCTAGACCACCGCGTGCACCCACGGACAATGCTGTCTCGCGTAAAATCTGGATACGTAACGCGCTAACACTAGATTTTTTTTCACCAGAGCTAGACGATAGGTCGTTGATGCTGGATTTGCTGCTGTAGGTTTGTTTGTCATTGCTCGTAGTAGTGTTAAGAGTGGTGCTGCCACTGCTATTGTTACTGCTGCAGCCAGCAAGGATGGCGGTAAAAATGGTGATAAATGCTGCGCGACCCCCTATTATGCCTCGCAAGCTCGGCCTTTTCCCCACAGGGAAAATACCCTGATTCGCTACGCTCATCATTTTAAACAATGCGGCATAGTTGTGCCGGTTGATAAGGGGGTTAACTATTCTGCGCATAGCGGAGCTCGATAACTTTATCAGCAGGAAACACTAAAATATTGGCCTTTTTGCCTGACTGCAAACTAGCATTTTTGAGGATATCTGCAATTACTGATTTATTTTGGGTAATAGACACAATTATGGGTATAGCAGGTGGCGTACCAAAGGTTTTTACCGTGTAGTCAGTTAAACCAGCAATTTTATAAAGCAACGGTTCAATTGGTCCCGTCCAATCAATATCGGCGGTACCGCCCATGCCGCCTTCTGGCGTTATTAGTGGTGCCGTATTAATAACTGGTGGGTAATTGCTTTCTTGCGTGGTAGCTAAGAGCCCTAACGAGTGTTCAACAGAAGAAGCAGCCTCAACTAATCTTTTTTCTATTTCTGCATTATTTGCAGCAGTTTTTTTAGTATTTTCTTTACTACTGCTAAGGCTATTATCAAAGAAACTACAACCGCTAAGTGCGAGGATCTGAAGGGCTAGGAACAATGTTAAGTAATTTATACGCATAAATATCACAGTTAGTAATTTACCAATAAGTTCTGATAGTATATACGTATTATACGCGAGCGTGAAATAGTTAAAATAGGCTAATCTTAAAGGATAGGATGAAAATAAAGAAAGCTATATGGTTGAGAACAACAAAAAAACAGGTGATGACATAGTTCAACAGTTAGGGGCGATAGCTGCGGCGCTAGAATGCAAATTTATGTTAAAAGGTGAATCAATTAGCATCGACAAAGTATTTGCTCGAACTGGGCTGTTGCCAGCATTTATGCGCCGAGCGGATCAGTTGTGTTCCTTTTGTTTAGGACATGGGTTAGGAGTAACCTTTGAAAAAGCTGATGCGGCTATTTTGGGGGTGAGTGTTGATTTTGATGCAGCAACTCCAAGTAGCCTTCGTTTATTGTGTGCTGCGGATGTCTTAATTGAAATTATGCAGCAATCACCGACACATGACGTTACTACTTTAGATAGCTTATTGTTGGATTAGGGCCCAGATATGAATACTGAATCATTATGAGCGGACAACAAAGCGGAGATGATAAAAATTCAATGGAGTTGCTATGGGTGATCGCTGGGATTTTTATCGTCTGTGGTATTATTTGGTTCACACTATCAGAACAGTTGAAGATAGCGTTTATTTTCTTACGCCGCGGTGAGCTATATTTATTGTATTGGTTTATGAGTTGTATTCCGTACGCGGATATAACAACAGCGGTGATTAAAAATACTTTGGAGATAACACAAAACTTAACTGCAGGTGACTTAAATTTACCCTTGGTGGGCGAGATAAGTATTTTTACTGGTGAATTTTTACGTTGGCCATTTACTCTAACATTGGCTGGAACTACCTATTTAATTTATACCCGTAATGTAAAGATGCGTTATAAAAAGCATTATGATATGGAACGGTTAGCCAAACAAGAATGTAGTGAGTGGCCGCAGATCAACCCAGTATTAAATACCAATATAGCGCAGCAAGATTTGGATGAAGGTCCATGGGCCATGGCTATGGCGCCAATGTTGTTTTGCAAACGGAATAATTTGTTGGATGTTACTTTGGATACTAGTGGTGATTTATTTCGGAAAGGTCCAAAATTTAAAGCGATGTTGCGAGAAGATAAGGCGGAACAAACATTTATTACGCAATTAGGCCGCATGTGGCACAATCCAGAGAGTATGCCGCTATATCGGCGTGCATTATTTGCGGCTTTTATTGCGCGTGGTTGCCGTGATTCTACTACAGCTAAAAATTTAATGATTCAAATTAATCGTTCTTGTCGCGGTGGCGATTTGCGAAATTTAGATTTCACCGGGGTAGATGAATTATGGAAAAAACATTATTCCAAGCGTGAAGTGCAAGATGTTGTTCAAGCGCATGCTTATGAGTTTACCATATTTACAGCATTATTTTTATTTGCTCGGGCTGATGGGGTATTTCCGACATCAGATTTTCTTTGGTTAAAGCCGGTAGATCGCCGTTTTTGGTATGTGTTAAATAATGTTGGTAGACAAACTCCTTGTTGTGAAGGCGCTGGGGTCTATGCGCATTTTTTGGCAGAGAAAAGTTTAGGCCGTAAATTAACTACGCCATTGGTGACTGCGGCTGTAAACGCGCTGCGCATGGCACTAGGTGATATAATATATCTGCCAAATACAGAAGAAAAAGATAAAATCTTAAGTGAAGCGGCAGCTGCAGATGCTGCTGCAGATGGTGGGCAATAATGCTGGCTGATATAAATAAATGTAGGGGCCGGTCCCCGTGCCGGCCCTGTAAACAAAAATACAGGTGCCGGCCATGGGGGTGGCAATAATGTCAGCTGATATAAATAAATGTAGGGGCCGGTCCCCGTGCCGGCCCTGTAAACAAAAATACAGGTGCCGGCCATGGGGGTGGCAATAATGTCAGCTGATATAAATAAATGTAGGGGCCGGTCCCCGTGCCGGCCCTGTAAACAAAAATACAGGTGCCGGCCATGGGGGTGGCAATAATGCTGGCTGATATAAATAAATGTAGGGGCCGGTCCCCGTGCCGGCCCTGTAAACAAAAATACAGGTGCCGGCCATGGGGGTGGCAATAATGTCAGCTATTCGTGGTATCCAAGAAAAGCATGAACATGCGGCCCAGAAGTTAGCGCGTGATACTCGGCCATTAGGAACGCGGGTAGCGGAGTATTTAAGTAACCCGACTACTACCTGTGTTATCTCTGGTACGGGAGTAGCTATATTTTTTATTTTCCCGGCAGCAACCGACTTCGTTTTTTTGTTGTGCTTGATGCTGTTTATTTTTGCCTATACGCGCAAAAATACGTTACCGTTTCGCTTACCTAGATCATCGAAGGCCTTAGATTATAATGATTTAGTTTCTGGCACGGTTAAAGCTAAAATGGCTGGAGGCATTTCTTTCTTTGGTAATGATCGAGTTACTGGCGAGGAGCTTTGGTTTACAGATTCCGATTTACGCACACATATTTTAATTTTCGGCTCTACTGGTAGTGGTAAAACTGAAGCCTTAGTATCTATCGCGTTTAATTCTTTAATTCATGGCAGTGGCTTTATTTATGTCGATGGTAAAGGTGACAATAGCTTATTCGCCAAAATATTTTCTATGGTGCGGCGCATGGGGCGCGATGATGACATTCTGTTGATCAATTTCATGACGGGTGCACGCGACGTAATTGGTGCGCAAGAAAGTCGTTTGTCGAATACCATGAATCCATTTGCTACTGGATCATCTAGTATGTTGGCAGGATTAGCTACTAGCTTAATGGATTCTGGCAGTAGTGGCAGTGGTGGTGACATGTGGAAAGGCCGTGCCATTAACTTTGTGGAAAGTTTAATGAAGATTATGTGTGCCATGCGGGATGCGGGGCATATTTTAATGGATGCGAATAGTATTCGGGAATATTTTATTTTAGAGAAACTAGAATCTATCGTAGTAGATAAAAAATTCCCAGTTGGTGAATCTGGTTATATGGTACCGATTGAGGCCATGCCGAAAGAAATTTTAGAACCACTAAAAAATTATATTCTTAATTTACCAGGCTACAATCCGAAGAAAAAAGGTGATCAAGCCGGCGAGGTCAGAGAGCAGCATGGTTTTATTACTATGCAGTTAACTCGAGTATTTGGTTCTTTAGCCGATACCTATGGCCATATTATGCGCACTAATTTGGCAGAAGTGGATTTAAAAGATGTGGTGTTGAACCGCCGCATTCTAGTGGTTTTGTTACCAGCATTGGAAAAAGCACCGGAAGAATTAGCCAATTTAGGTAAAATTATTATTGCTTCTTTAAAAGGGATGATGGCAGCAGGCTTAGGTGATGCGGTAGAGGGGGACTATCGTGATGTGATTTTACGTAAACCAACCAATTGTCCATCACCATATGTATGTATTATGGATGAGTATGGCTATTATGCAGTACAAGGGTTTGCAGTAGTACCAGCACAAGCGCGGTCGTTAGGGTTCTCGGCAATTTTTGCGGGACAGGATTTGCCAGCATTTCAAAAGGCATCGAAAGAAGAAGCGGCATCTATTGGTGCAAACTGTAATATCAAAATTTGTATGAAGCTAGAAGATCCAATGGAAACCTGGCAATTTTTTGAAAAAGTAGCTGGCGAAGCCTATGTGACTAATGTTAGTGGCTTTCAGATGAATGCTGGTAGTATGTCGATGAATTATTCGGATACTAGAAATGCTTCTGTAGATAAACGTGCCAGAATTGATTTATTAGATTTAAAAGATCAGCGCGAAGGCGAAGCACACATGTTCTTTAAATCCAGAATAGTGCGGATGGAATTCTTTTTTGCCAACCCCAAACCAGTGCCACGGATGCGCATTGGGCATTTTCTGAAAGTTGAGGCCCCAACAGGTCTGGAATTAACTAATTTAGATAAGCGGTTACGGCGCTTTAGCGATGTATTTATCAAAGACAAAATGGCAGTGCCAGCACTTGAAGCTAATGATGATATTAAAATTTTTGCGGAAACCCTAGCTACGGCAGAAGGGTTGAAGCCATTTGAGCGTGGTGTATCGGCCTTGATCTCAATCTTAGAAAATGAGGTAAGTAAACAGCGTGAAATCAGTTTACCATATGAAAGTGGTTATAATGGCCGTAATATTTCAGCGTTTACTCGCATTGAGGTTACTCCGTTAATTGAACAAATGATTGGTAGTTCTAATGTAGAGCTATTTAGTTTGCCATTAATTAGACGTGGTAGCACTAGTGAGGAATTAATTCACATTGAGCGTTTGGCTGGTCAGTCGGCAACAGAATCAGAAAGAATTTCTATTAGTGTTATTGGGGATATAGAAAATGTAACTACTTATCCACCAGACATTTTGTTTGCTAAAGATAAGCGGCAAATTTTACAAGATGTAAATTCGATTATTTCTATGCTCGGTGGTACCCCAGTAACTGGTACAGCGAGCCGGGGGAGTGGTGGCTTTGCTACCGCTGGGGATGTAACGACGGAAGAGTCATCGGATAGCGCTACTAGCCGCTCTATGGCTAGTGCCATGGCAGAAAGCGCTGAGCGTGGCGGTAATGCTGAGATGCCAGACTTTGCCGATATTGATTCATTGGTAAGTTTGCCAGATTTGCCTGATTTAAACGAGTTATTAGCATCAGCTACGTCTGCAGCTAGTGCTAAGGAATCTGCTGCTAAGGAATCTGCTGCTATGGAATCCACTACGGAACCCAGTGCGGTCGCACCTAGTTCTAGTGTAGACACAGAGGCTGAGTTACCACAGATCCCTGGTTTAGCAGATTTACCCGATTTATCCAGTATAGAAAAGCTGGATAAAATTTACGCTGATTCTTTTGTTAAAAGTGATAAAGTTAAAACACCGCAGGATGCTGCATATGATCAGGGTAATATGATGGATCTACCAAATTTGGCAGAACTCCCTGATTTACCCGATTTAGATGAATTTGAGGCTTTATTACGGAGTCATGGTATTGATATAAATAGTTATAAAGATGATGACAGTAGTGATAGTGACGATGAAAATGATGATTTTGAAATCTCTGAGGACGATGGTTCTGATGAGTCTGGTAAGACATAGCGGCTTTAATAGCCGCAGATATTAAGGATGTTATGGGAGTTAGTGCTAAATTTCGACTGAGAAGGCCAAAGTTATAGTAAATGTAGAGGCCGATCTTGTGTTGATCCGTGAGACGATTATTCTTTCGGTGGACGTAGTTTGTTCCCCAGTTTTTTAAGACCACTTTCGGCTGCTGCTTTCCCAGTATCGGCTGGCATTTTCATCAGCGCAGCGCCACCAGCGGCGCCTTTTTCAAATCCAGCTTGAGCACCCTTCATTTCTTCGGCGACTGAAACTTGTTCACCTTGTACCCCGATCCAACGTAATGCTTTATTAGGAATTTCATAAATTAACGAAAAACATTTATTGGCTAATGATATGATAAAGAAAATGTAAAAACCCATAATAGGTATTGCAGAAAATATACTAATACCTGGTAAAGCGGACATAGCGCCGCCGATAGTATAATTCACTAGACTAACGACCGCGCCAAATAATTTAATGGAGAGCACAAAACCAAAAATAGATAGAGCTGGTCGAATTATTATTCCAGCTAATATACCTATCCCCGTGACTAGTTTACCAAGTTCATCTTGGCTAGGTAGTACTATAGACAGTGAAAGTATCGGGGCTGCAACTACAGCTTCAATAACTAATAACAACCAACCTACAGCGGAGATGGTGAAGATTAAATATGGAATCATGGGTGTATAAATAGATAACGTTGCTCCCATGGTCCACAATAAGGCCAGCATACCAAAAATTATAGTTGACACGAAAAACAGGGGGAGAAGTACCGCTTCTCCGGCTTCCGGAATGCCGTCACCTAAGACCTCAACAGAGAGAATAGTTGCAAGCGCGGCAACGCCCATCATGACATCTAAATAAGTTATCATGGAAGTTTCTGCTAATTGCATTAGATTGCTACCACATTGTGATATTAGCATCATGGGATCGGTACCACTACCACTAAAAGACATTATATTTTGTAGATAAGATACGCCGAGTTCTACGATAATTGCCATGAAGGCCCATAATACAAAAAAAACGCCGCCACTAGCAGGATTTACCAACATTGGTAGCATTCCAGCAATTATCGTTGAAATCGGCATCATGGCATTAATTGACTGCGTTACATTTTTAGCGCCAGCTGCGGACGCGGGGGTAAAGTTTTGCGTGATAATATTCGCATCGTGTAGCATCCCAACGAGATATTGAATTTCTGGATTGATCCCTGAATTGCTTAGACCAGCTTGAGAGAAAATAAGATATGCGTTTGAATTTGTGTAATTGCTGTTAGTGCTTAGACAATTGTTACAAAATGGTACAGTGATTTGTGTACTACCGGACATTGTAGTTGATGGAGTAGTTGTTGCAGCCTTTAGGAGTTTACTTGGTGGTGGTGGTTGAGTCAAAGTAAAGTAAAAAGCCCCAGCAGATATCCAGCCAGATGTTTGACCAAAGTTTATATTGCTTTGCAATGTCCCGGATGGATCAGGGGCTGGCGCAATTAAGGCGCTAACAGCGGTCATGTAATAGTTTTGAGCAGTACCTAATTGTTCAATATTGGGTATATTTGCCGTATTAATTGGAGTTATTAGCCTTCCATATAATAAAGGAACGGTATTAGTAGATAGTCTAGTAACGCCACTAATATTACTAGTAGACGTTTGATTTACGATCCATTTAGCCAGAGGTAATATATTAGAGTACATTACCTTTAGTGCTGTACCTTGGATAGAATAAACATCGTTTACAGCAGTTAGAGCGTCATTAACGTCTGCATTTGGCATGCCTGGTGTTAATTCTGGCACGGCTGTTGTTATATTTATATTATATTTGCCACAGATAGAGGCAAAAGGATTGCTGGGATCATTTACTCCAACATTAAATGTTCCAGTACACGTAGCAAAGCCAGAAGAGCCAGAACCTGAAGTTGTGCAGTTACTAGTACTTAAGTATGGTTTAATGGAACTGCCGTAAAGTTCAACATTAGCAGATGGTATAATAGGAGTCGTTCTTCCGTTAGCAAGGGAGATTGTCGCCTGATCGCTATATATCATGTTCATTGCTTGTGAACATACGGCTGAATATAACAACAGCTTAGTTAATCCAGAAGTGTTGCTGGCTAGATTTCCTGTGTCTGCAGTGTTTTGCACACTTGGTGCTGCAGTCACTGAACTACTGGATAGATCAGTTAATACAGTATTCCAAATTTGATCAGCGGTGCCGATCCCTTGCAATATAATCCATAATACGGTTACTTGAATAATGGAGTAGCCAGATGCTGGGGTTGGCACCATAAGCAATATTCCAATTAGCGAGCGCATCGGGATCCAAATCGAAGACCATTTTTTACCCATTACCTCGCCTTCTTGTGCAGTATTGATGGTCGAGACAATTCCAATGTAAGACAGGATTAGAGTTCCAATTGAGATAACGATAATATTAAGGCTGTTGAACATATGTACGAGGATTGGGCTAGAGTAACCACCAAGATAGATGCTGCCCACATTAGCACCAAAGATCATGCCCAGTAAGGTTACAGAGTAGTCAGTTGATGGTGGGGAAAATACACCAGAGATACTTGTATTAGTTACTGTGGTGGATCCAGCTAATAATATTGGAGCAAAGCAATACAGGAGTAAGAATGATAAGTATTTTATGGTGCGCGGAAGATGTCTCATAGGTTTAATTTTAGCCATTAATTATCATTCCACCAATCTTTTAAGCTACAACCGAGTTTTTTATGTTTTATTTGATATAGCCAGAAGTGGAACTTAAAAGCTGAGCTAATTGGGTAAACTGATAGGCACATAGTCATGATACCAGCACCCCAATTATTAATACAAAATAAGTAAATAGAATATAAAAATATGCATAGCGCAACTAGTAAATGTATAATAAATAAATGGGTGAATTCACGTTGGCGCGCTATCAAGTCGGTTTCTGTTAAATTTAAGCGGTTTAAAGCCGCATCAAAGTCTTCATTATGTTCAGCACTTTCAATGGTAAAGGCATTTTTAGCTATCGATTTTAGACGGACTGCAGTTTCCCTTATAAACTGATAATCTATCCAGCGGTCAACTCGAATATTTATCGTATTGTTAAATATTTTTTTAGCCGTGGAAAATACGCCCATGTAAAGTATCCTTAAAGTTGCTTAAAAGGTGTATTATTATATAGAATACATTAATATACTAATATAACAACTAAGTTACGCTAATGGTGAGCAAGTGCCAGATTTACATGTTGATGCGATTCATGCCTTTTGGGATAGTTACGATAGAAGAACTCTATATCGGGTTATAGTTTCTATTGAGCGGATGGAAACATGGGCTGTAGATCAAGAGCCAGAAGTGGAGTTAGCTATAATAGAATTAGGACGTGCGATTGATTTTGCCCACGACATAGATTTTTCTGGTCAAGAGGCCACCATTATTAGGATTCTTGCGAATACCAGGGCAAGTAGAGCAATGCGTATTTTACAGGCATTGGATATGGCCAAGCCTGGCACCGCATCACAATTACTGATGTATGCGGAAGATGTGGGTGCGGATCATGGCGGTAAAGTTGGTGATCGGCATGCTAAACTTTTTTTGCAGCGTAATTTAGTATTCGAACGTTTGCAGTTGCTATCGCGCGTGTTTGCACCGCAACGGGTCTCTTTAGTTATAAAGTCTTTGGAACATTGGAACGAAACTAAGAAGTAAAGTTGATAAAAGGGATATTTATGTGTAAGGGTATTAAGATTGTAGCTGTATTGATGAGTTTGATGCTAGGACAGGAAATTTTGGCTGGTTCTGGCTCTGCCTCTGGTTCTGCCTCTGCCTCTAGTTCTGCCTCTGGCTCTGGTTCTGGCTCTGGCTCTGCCTCTGGCTCTGGCTCTGCCTCTGGCTCTGCCTCTGGTTCTACTTTGTCGCAGTATACTGATGGCACTGGCACCGACATGAAAGCTTTAATTACTTTTTTGTATGATACTTTAATATCACCTGCTGGTGGCGGGGGCGCGGATGCCCCAGGCGTTCTACAAACTTCCCAGGCAAATGGTTTATCTGCAAGCGCAATCGAGCCGCAAATGGCGACTACATTAAAATCTAAAGAATTAGCTGACATGAATTGGGGATTATATGCGGTACCATCATCAGATGGGGCTACTATAAGTGGAACTATGGCGAATACTTTATTAACTAACCATAGCACTTATTTTTGCTCACCATCTTCTGGGGTAGAGAAGGCCTTTGGTAAACCGGATTGTTCTTCAAATTCTGGTGATTTGGAACATGGTGATTTAAGGGTTTCAACTTTGCTGTCACCATTAATGTATGGTTCAGGCAGCGGGCAGACAAGTACCCAGCAGTCATTAGCTGATTATATAATTACTATGTTGACTATGCCATTGCCAGACGTAGATTTGGGTAATAGCTTGACAAGCATTATCAGCGCTCAATCAACGTCACCTAAGGATCAAACTAGTGCTGCTAATATTCTGGCGCAACATGCAATGCTGGGGGTTGCCAGGAACTCATTTAATGAAATGTGGGGGATGCGGTTACCAGAATCTGTAGCGGCAGCGCCACCAGCAATACCAACTAAAACAACAACTTCACTCATGCAAGTGATTGATAATGAATCGACGCGCAGATTTACTAATACGGATTGGTACACAGCAGTAAAAAGTGCTTCTAATGATGCATTATTGCGCGAATTAGTCATGATGGAATCTTTTAAGTTATGGATGGATTACCAAAAGTTTCGTCAAAATGAACGGATTGAAGCGTTGTTGGCAGTGCTAGTGTCTTCGAATGTGCGGCAAAATTTGAAGATTATAGATATGACGGCACAACAGTAGGGGCCGGTCCCCGTGCCGGCCCTGTGTGGTTCCCGTGCCGGCTCTGTGGTAATGCCTGTCTCTTGGTCACAAATAGCTTTTAGATTGTTCCGACCCCCTTATGCCGGCGCGGCTAGCGCCGCTTGGCCTTTTCCCCACAGGGAAAATACCCTGATTCGCTGTGCTCATCTAGATTGTTCCGACCCCCTTATGCCGGCGCGGCTAGCGCCGCTTGGCCTTTTCCCCACAGGGAAAATACCTTGATTCGCTGTGCTCATCATTTTAAACAATGAGCGCAGCGAATTAATAAACTTTTCCCTGTGGGGAAAAGGCCGAGCTTGCGAGGCAGATAAGGGGGTCGGACCCCTGTGGGGAAAAGGCCGAGCTTGCGAGGCAGATAAGGGGGTCGGACCCCTGTGGGGAAAAGGCCGAGCTTGCGAGACAGATAAGGTGGCAATGGAATGGAAGATATGTATAAGATTCAGGTGGCAATGCAGGCGTGTCAGCCCTAGAATTTATGTGTAGAGGTTGATCCCCGTAGGCGCCGTTCTTTATTACGGCGTACCATTGCGGTATCTTGAGGTATTTTAGTGGTTTCTCCTTGTAAGAGTTCTTGTTTACCTAAAATTTCATTCTGAATCCTGGAGGAAATTTTATCTGCGTGTGCTTGGTGCCAGAGTTCGTAACTCATTAATTTAGTTAATGGTTGGTTGGCATTAAAGGCTTGTTTTAATTCGCTAATCATAAATTTTACTTGGTCTAGATCTAGATTTAATTTGGCCGCAATATAGTCGATGGAATTAGTACAGCCGAGTAAAAACCAACATTGCATCCAAATTTCTATAAGGTGGATTTTGGTTTCAAATGGAGTTCTGCTGTCATCATTAAAGCGACTATTACAAGCAAGGCATAAATACCGGAAATTATAAGCAGAACATTGGGTACTAGGCGGCAGCCTCTCTATCTTGGTTGCAAAGCAGTATGGACAGTATACTGCATCATTCCAGCGTTCTTCACGGATAGTTTGATAACATTCTGCTTCACTTAAATTAGCTTGAATGGTGGCAAAGCGTGCATCAGGTTGCTCTGTTTTCGGTTGTTCGACAGCGCGTTTAATTGAGTATAATTTAATGACAGAGCGTTGTTGATCTGGTGCTGGTATCGAGCGATAGGCTGCCAGCATATGTGCAGTTTGTTTCACAGCCCCCACCAACCCCTCTCCCAAATCTCTGATTTGGGGAGGGATCGTGGAGGGGGCTTTGCCCTTAGTCTGGGTACCAGTAGGATCTGTGGAATCACCTGGAGTTTTACGGAGATGTTGAAAATATTTAATAAAATCCATCTATTAAACACCAAATTATCTATAAAAATAACCGTAGCGCCTTATATTCTAGGCTAGCTGGTTCTGCATTATGAGAACGGTGTCTTCCACCATCCTAGAGCTTAAAGTGTACGGTTCGCAACTGGCGGTAGTACTGCAGAACTTGCAGCAGCTGAGGCTTCTGGTTGCCAATTTTTAGCTGCAATAGCTAGCTCATCAAGCATTTCAAGATCATGTGGTTCCAAGCTACGGAATAATTTTATTAGCTGTAATACTGGTTCAGCAAGGCCAGCTGTTTCTAGGGTGCGGTTATTATGCGCATCTAGATTTAACACTGCTGATAATTGTTCAACGTGAGTTTTAACAATCTTTATATAAGTAGGTAGGTGCTTAGAGGAAGATTCTAACTCTGCTTCCAAGGTATTCATTCCTTCAGGAAAAGCGGCTAGATCTTTCTTTAATTTTTGAATTAGTAATTCAACGCTATCGGCTTTTATGATGGTAGTATCCATACTTTTTTCTCCCTTATGCTACTTCTACGGTTGGTTGACGGATCGATAAACCAGCTGTTTCAAAGTGCTGTAATATTGCAGTAGTAGTTAACTGTTGACGACGGAATTCATGTAGCAGAGGAATTAGATCTAGCACAAAGCGATTGATTAACTCAATATCTCTAATTTGCTCTAACCGAAGTAAGATTTTCTTCACTTGTGTTTCATCCCAAGTGGTGCGTTTTAAAGAATGTACCCCATGTTTATTTAATTGCTCAGCAATTTCTGCAGTGGTTAATTGCTGTGCAGTTAATTCGGTTAACAGAGGTTTACACTCAGTTACTATTTCATTTAGGCGCACGCGGTCTAAAACTTTTTGTAGTTGACTCAAGACCCATTTGCCACCTTCTGGGGCGGTGAAGCCTTCATCATTCAAGGTCTTTACCATTTGCCGTTGCGAAAACCCTTTGCGTCGATAGTCAGCAATTATTGGCTGCAACAGGAAAGCAAAAACAATGGCGGTATCAATTTTTGGCTTGTTTACTTTACTGATTACTTCAGCAGCATTTGGATTGCCAGATTTAGCTGAAGTCATTTTTAAACCTTCACGAATTAATTTGCCATGCAGTTTACGTTGTACTTGTGCATGCTGGTGTAACGCCTCTAGAATGTTTTGGTTTACAAACGGTTGATCGCAACAATGGAATTCTACTCTGGAGTCTAGTAAAATTTTAGTAAAGGCATCATTACTAGTTAAAGTACCGAGTTCGGCGATTAAGAGTTTAGCGCCACGTTCTTTACAGAGTTTTATAGCACGTTCTAATTGTGGCCATTTAGAAGTACGTTTGTTTTCTAGCGGTTCAACACAAGTTTCTATTACTTCATTAGGCAGGTGTTTGGTTTCAAGAAAATCTTTGGTTGCTAGACGTTGCAGTTCCATAGATCTATTTTCTTCCGTGTTGGTCACCGGAAATAGCGAGTGTACATTGCTATCTACGTAATTCCCAGATCTTTGTTGTGCTGCAACATAATAATTGACGAATAAGGTTATTTCAGACACGATTTTGCCTCACTAAATTTAGACTAGTAAATTCACCACTTGGCATATCTAAGTACTGATACGATAAACATGCGCCCCACAGTTAAAGTTAATTCAGTTAATACAAGAATTCAAATACATATCATAGACCTAGTATAGCCTCCCTTTGCAGAATAGCCAATTTTAATTTGGTACTTTTACAAAAATCTGTGGTGATTCATTAGGCGTGAGCTACTATGCTGGGCGATTCCTCCGCCCGCAAGGTTAAAATTTCATACCCGGTTTCCGTCACCAGGATAGTATGTTCAAACTGTGCGGATAAACTGCGATCTTTAGTTACTACAGTCCAGCCATCGGCTTCGAGTTTAACATCAGCTAGACCTTCATTAATCATCGGTTCAACAGTGAAAATCATTCCTGGAGCTAGGTCTAAATCTTCGTCATGGTTGTATGCCAAAATTTTACGTTTGCCTATGGGGCGATTTTTATCAATATAGTCATGAAAATGTAGCACTTGTGGATCTTCATGAAATACTAGCCCAATACCATGGCCACAATATTCTCTTACGACGGAGTAAGACGCTTGTTCCGCGTGCGGTTGAATTGCTTTGCCGATGCTACTTAGTTTGGCTCCTGGTTTAACTTGGGCAATTCCTAGGTACATACATTCTTGCGTTATTTTTACTAAACGTTTGGCTTTAATACTCGGTTCACCAATAAAAAACATTTTGCTGGTATCACCATGATAGCCATCTTTAATTACTGTAACGTCGATATTTAGAATGTCACCAGATTTTAAAATTTTTTTCTCGCTGGGTATGCCGTGACACACTACTCCATTCACTGAAGTACAGACCGATTTAGGAAATGGTATGCGGTATGCAGAACCACCGTAATTTAATGGTGCTGGAATTGCCTGCTGCGTATTTACAATATAATCATGACAAAGATCGTTTAACGCCAGGGTAGAGACCCCTGGTTTGACATGGGGGGTGATAAAATCTAGGACGGCAGCCGCCAGCTTGCCAGCGATGCGCATTTTTTCGATTTCTGCTGCTGATTTAATGGTAACAGTCATGCCTTGCCGTGCCTCCGCCTATTCCCCAATTGCGTTGGGGTACTACATATGATATAAACCGTTATTCAGTTTAGTTATTAATTACACACATACGCAGAAATTGTTGATTCTGGGTGCTACTCCGTAAGGTAATTACTATAACTTCACCATAAAGCAATTACTAGTGGTGTATGTTAACGTAAGTTAATTAAGGGGGGTAGGGTCGCAAGGCGTATGGCGGATTAACCCTTATTTTTGGAGAACTTTTATGACAGCGCAAGCTATTAATATGCGTACCCTACTTGAAGCTGGGGTACATTTTGGACATTTAACTCGCTCACGTAACCCTAAAATGGCAGAGTATATTTTCGGGGTGCAAAATAAAATCAATATCATCAACTTAGAAGCAACCTTACCGTTGTTTCAAACTGCAATTAAACAAATTCAAAAAGTGGCTAGCAAGGGTGGCAAAGT
>Ga0207131_1090_pt1 | contig 16375 bp, 24 predicted proteins | sample Alteio_BWMinHeat_13_FD_153557 | JGI IMG/M metagenome (GOLD analysis project Ga0207131, IMG submission 153557) | Enriched cells from forest soil in Barre Woods Harvard Forest LTER site, Petersham, Massachusetts, United States -... | ecosystem: Environmental > Terrestrial > Soil > Temperate forest >...
GGACAAATGGCAAGTGTTTTATTTGACGCAGGAGTTAGTCGCTAAGAGATACCAAGCGACAGACACAAAAGACTGGCAGCTAAAGCTGCCATAAACTTAGGCGAATCTCTACCGATCAATTATTAATACGTTTCGCAGAATGCCTGAGTTGGAACTAATAATCAATTTATTTCTGCTACTCACGTCACAAATCTCGGTTATTTTATTTGTCCTGGCGCCGCTGACTCCTGGCAGGCTTCGTCGTATATATAGATACACATAAGCACTGAATACAGTCAACGGGGCTTACTCAAATAGAGTCGAATGATTACTCTAAAATGAGCGGGCGCAGAATTTCGATGTTGATATCACACTCATTCTTTTAAGCAACAGTTTGAATGCGGCTTTAGTTATCACCGCTCAATTCACCAACGTTGCCCTGATCTCAAACGAAACCGTCGCCAAAGTACCGCGCTCGACAGTTTGAAGATGTAACAAATAAGCATCCTTCAACGCCGATTGCGCGGTCAGTGCACTCAAGTACGCCACTAACGCCTTGTGGTTCTTCGCTTCTCGGTCTAACGCATCGCCGCGACTGGCGAGATTCCTTGTGAGTTTTCAAACGCGGATTTTAATAAAACTGCTGTGAGTCTTGTGGACCCGAATTGAGGGTTAAATCGCCGTTGGCGCAGGTAACGGCTACGTCGGCTCATTTAGAACTGCGGCCATTGCGGATACGATTAATTTTGGCTCATTTCGTAAATCGTGATGATGCACTCATATACCCACGGCCATAGCAAGCCACCGCGCGGATTTGGGCCGATTCTGGCGCGACCGGTCAAGGGCGCGGAACCAACCGAGGTAGGATTCCAGATGGCGCGTCGAAACGCCTTTGAACCGGGCCAGCCATTGCTTGAGGCGACTATGATACCAAAACCGAAATCGTGCTGTCGATCACACCGCACTTGATCCGCAATATCCAGCGACCAGATGCGAGTGCCGCCAGTTTCCCTGCGGGAACCGAAACCAGTATGCGTAATCGACCCGATTCTGGCGGAGCAGGTGCATTCGTCAATCCATCGTCCGCCGTGACCCCGCCACCCCCTGCCGTCAATAACCCAACGCCGAATTTGAACTCTCCGAATTCGGCCAATCCCTATGCCCCGAATGCTGGCTCACCCGGTTTCAATGACGGCAGCAACAACAACTTGAACGGCACACCGGCATCGACTCCCATTTCCAGCGGCGGCGAATTATCGGGCGTTGGCGGGGTAACGTCCGGTACCCCCATCGCGGTCGTGCAGTGGCAAAGCCAGAATCAAGTCGCTGTCGGCGGCACGGTTGCCGTGGGCGTCTTGATGCAAGCCAGTCAGGGGGTCGATAGCGTGCCGATGACGCTCGGCTACGACAATACGAAGTTGCAAGTAGTGGGTGTGACAGAGGGACCATTTTTACGGCATGGCGGATCGCCAACCAGCTTTAGCAGCCGCATCACGAGCAACGGGCAAGTGATGATTTCCGACACGTCGGCCAGCAGCGTTGGCGCGACCGCCTCGGCGGTCTTTGCAACCGTGACGTTCCGCGCATTGGCCGCGACTGCCGCTACCGACGTACAAGTAGTGTCAGTGGCTCCCCTGGGTGTCAATGGCGTGGTGATATCGGCTGTGCCGCCGACGCCCTTGGTCTTGCAGGTCACACAGCCGTGAATCAAGTAATACGCCCGACCACGACAGTCGGCAATGGCTTCACCTTGATCGAGCTGTTGGTGACGCTGGCGATACTCGGTGTATTGGCGACCTTGGTGGTGCCGGTCGCGCAAGTGTCACGGCAACGTAGCCAGGAGCAGGAGCTACGACTAGCCTTGCGCGAAATCCGGCGTGGCATCGACGCCTATCAGCGTGCCAGTAACGAGGGGCGCATACCAAAATCTTTGGGCAGCACCGGCTATCCGAAAGATCTCGATATCTTGGTTGAGGGCGTGGTTGATCAACGCGATCCCAAGCGCAACAAAATCTTCTTCCTGCGCCGCATCCCACGCGATCCGATGAATCCGGACTTCGACGTATCGGAAGCGGCTAGCTGGGGTAAGCGCAGTTACGCCAGTGAGGCGAGCGATCCGCAAGAAGGTGACGATGTGTATGACGTCTATTCGACCTCGACCAAAGTTGGTTTGAACGGCGTGCCGTATAGCAAATGGTGACGCCCATGAAAACGACACTCCGCAAGACATTGGTAAAAACCGGATTCACCCTGATCGAATTACTGGTGGTGTTGGCCATCATCGCTCTGCTATTGACGCTGGCGGTGCCGCGTTATTTCCAGACCATCGACGCATCGAAAGAAACCATTCTCTCGGAAAACTTGCACGCCACGCGTGATGCCATCGATAAATTCTATGGTGATACCGGGCGGTACCCGGATAGCTTGGCTGAATTAGTCGACCGGCGTTATCTGCGTTCTCTACCGGTGGATCCGATCACGGAAAACACGACGACCTGGATCATCGTGCCGCCGGACGATCAATTCAAGGGCAATGTGTATGACATCAAGAGCAGTGCGCTGGGCAATGATCGTAATGGTCGCGCGTTCGGAAGCTTGTAGGCAGCTTGATGTGCAGCTCTTCTTCTCGTGTCCACCCAGCGCCGCTGATGCAGCAGCAAACCGGCTTTGCTTTCCTGGCCTTGTTGATATCCATCGCGATCATTGGCGTGGTTGCGGCGGGAACTCTGCAATTGGGATCGATCTTGCAGCGTCGTGCTGCCGAAGAAGAGTTGCTGGCAATTGGTTCCGAATTTCGCCGAGCGCTGATTAGCTATTCGAGCGCGACGTCAGCCGGACAACCGGCTGCGCCGCCGACCTTGCAGGCCTTATTGAAAGACCCGCGCTATCCGAATATCCGTCGCCATTTGCGTAAATTGTATTTCGACCCGTTGACCGGCAATCAGCAATGGGGGACCGTGATGTCGATTGATGGCAAGGGGATTGTGGGGATTTATAGTTTGTCGACCGCCGCGCCGATCAAGATCGGGAATTTTGAGACGCAATTCTTGAGCTTTACGGGAAAAACTTCTTATAAGGATTGGGTGTTTGCCGCTGTTGTGCCGGTGTTACCGAGTGCAACGCTAACGCCTACTAGCGCTACCAGCAATACTGGAAATGCTGCACCGGCCGCCAATGGTCAACAAGCTTTGAAACTGAATACGCCTTGATACACATTCAAAGCGTGACGAACCATGTTGCCAAGCACCATCAATTTCATCCTACGAAGCCGATTCACGCAGTTTCTTTCGTAGCGCCGCGATCAGTGACTTTTCCGGTTGGGATGGCGCAGCGGATGGATTCTTTCGAAGGTTGGCTGCACGCGCTTTCAGCAGCCCTTGCAAATAGTCGATTTCATCGGTACCGAGCGAGACTCGCATGCTCAAGTCGCCTTGTCGATACGCATTGACCCAGTTATGCAAGGTTGTCTTGGGCAATTTCAATCTCTTTGCCACAGCGACGACCGAATCGGATTCCGACACCATGCCGACGGCCTTGAGCTTAAATGCAACTGCATAGCGTTTGCGGCTGTTGTCGGCGTCGATGGGCGTCGCCCAATGTTCCGCCGAGTCTGGATTCGCTTGGACAAGCTGCCCGCTCCCCATCCTTTTGAGTTCTTCGACGGGGATGCCGGTACTGCGACGGATACGCGCCAGGAACTTTGCGCTAATCGGACGAACATTGCTTCGCAACAGGCTAATACTCGACGCTTCGATCTTGAGTTTCGATGCGAGCGTAACGTCATTTTTAAAGTTCAACCGTCGTTTGAGTGCGTCCAGGAAAATATTTTGATCGAACATTTCAATTTCCAAAAAGGGCGAATCGAGTATTACACTAGCCGTCAATTGTACTAGCGTTCGTGGTCGGCACTGCATGCCGACGGTACCGGCCGGCGAATCAGCACGAGCCAAGTCACGCTACCCAGCAATTGCGCGACCGTCGATTCGCAATCGAAGCTGCGGGGTATCGATAACGAAGGTCACGTTGATTTAGCCACCACCGCAGCAAAACTTTATCGCTCAAATGTCGACCTTGCGCTTTCACGTTCTTCGCGTCCACATTCGCGGCTCTTTTTTAGGTCACTTTCACAATCACCGCCACGCGCGGGCGCGTCAAAGTCGACTTGCGCAATGCATTCGGCATGTTGAAATGGCTTATCTCAACCACCGGATAACACACCATGAACAAGCGATGCACGAGGAAACACAATGTCCAATAAAAGACTAAAACAGCGCCCAACCCGCGTCGGCGGCGAGCAAGTATCGCCCCAAATCGAGGACCGGCGTTTGCGTCGCGTGAGCGCAAGGAACAAGGCGGAGAAGATTGATTCCGAATACCAGGATCTTGCATCCGAGTTGGAAATGCGGATCGGCATTTTTGAAGATCTGATTGCGATCGCCATTGAAGAAGTCGGCAATGGTGGCGGCCGGACCTTAGCGCTGTTGCTAGCGGCCTTGCGTTATGTTGATGACTTCAAAGATATCAACCGGAAAATGATGCGCTCGGATACGGCCACCCCAGACGAATGAGGCGCGACACACATTACGTACCACATGAGGCGGTAGTAGCCATCAAGTCGCCGCGCCGAACAAGAAAATAACGCATATGCATAACGTGCGCATACGAAATCTTCGCATGAAAGAGACGAACACATTATGATAAAAAGCGATGACACGACAAACCGCATCGACAGTATGAAACCGAGAGTGCCGAAAAAGTCTCGCGTGACCTTATATCTGGATCCGGGTGTAATTGCGGCGTTTCGCGCCCAGGCCGAACTGCGCCGGTCGAAATATCAGACCTTGATCAATGACGCCCTGCGGCAGACGATAGACACGGAAGCGGCGACCTTGACCATCGATACATTGCGACGCGTGTTGCGAGAAGAACTCAGCCGCTGCCAAATCAATCATCAGTCTCAGAACGAAAGCTGAGAAATACTAATAATGCTGGGAAAAAAATTATGGCCAACACGGATACCAAGCCGCATTCCATACCTCAGCCAATTTAAGAAGACAGTTCAAGGTAACTCAGCAATGGAGCTTCAATGCCATAACTGGCCGCGTTGTCGCGCGAGCTTTCGCAAACGCATTTGGAATTCAACGCTTTCGTCGAATGCACAGTGGGCGATGGTTTATCTGTGGAGGTTAAAGAGGAATGATGATGCAAGCCGGCAAGCGTGCAGCATTGGGACATCGTCATGCATGATGTCGCGCGACCCGCCAACACAATCATGATGGTGAATTTTTTGTGAGGAATTCTATGATGTTGAGACGATCCAGAAATGCCTTCTCGCAGGTAATTCGCGAAGGCACAAAATTATTCCGCTCACCCTTCAGCGGCGCATGGTACGAAATGAAGAATGCGGTGCGTCGCCCCAACGCGACAAACTGGCGCGAATTGGCGTGTAACGATATCCACATGTTCATGGCCCCGATGGTCGGCGCGATGCGCGGTTTTACCCGTACCTTTCACGACATATGGAATAACGATGAGATCAAAAAACCGTAAGCGTCGGCCGAACCAACCGAGCATGCCCATCATCGACGAAACGCGCGAAATAAGGCTTGCACGTGCCAATACCTATCTCGACGCGACGTGCGACGAATTCCTCGCCCACCTCGAACTAGCGCAACAAGGTTTCGAGAACGTTCCGAAAGGAGGCGCACTGGCAGGACCGAAAGTTAAACGACCTATCACCGACCTTCCTTTGAAAAAAATTCTTGAAATGGCCAAAGAAGCAACGTGCCGCGCTGCTCGCAAGAAAACTTCCACATGAAAAACGCCTACTTCGAGACACAACGTCGCTTGGCCAAGCAATGGCATCGGTGTGCAAAAACGCATTATTCGCCTGGCGGAATCGCTAACTACGATGAGATCGAAGACGACCAATCACTGGCATGGCAAACCAAAATGGCATTTGTGATCAATAATTACCGTGTCGAAGTAAGATTCGAACATCCGCGCTACGTGTACAGCAATAAAATCGACCAGTTAGCTCGAAACAACGTCGAGCATATTCGCGCCAATGACGATTGGCTAAACAACCTTACACCCATCACTCATCGACTTGGGAAGTCCCGGAAAAAGATATTGGGCTATCGCCAAAATGGATTGGTCGGTGACATCAAGTGGATTCAAGCCTTTTGGGCGGGAAGGGCCAGGCTGAAAGCAGAAGCTGACTTCGTGATCGCGCCCTCCATTAAGGTGCAATGGAGGGGATATTGCAGACTTGTAAAACTCTGTGCCCCCATCGAAATACGCAATTACGACGACTTGCTGGCCATGGCGATGCTGGTAAAAAGAATATTGAAACAAGAGACGTCCCTGGAATGTGAGTTTCCCGGATACGTCTATTGCCGTGAAGACTGGTTAAGCGAATTGAAAACAAATTCCGACCGCGCTTAACAAAATATAAGAATTGGTTCGACAGTCCCGAAATTGCACGGCGGGCAAAAAAATGCCACCGCGTTGCGCACAGGAAATGTCAGATCATTTAGGAATTTACCTAATCTATCAAAGAAGGCAAGAATGCTAAATAAAAACATTATGGAAATGACGGATGCGGAGCATGACGAATGGCTCGTCACACTGGGATTTGCATCGAATAATCGTTCCGTTCCGAACGAAGCAAATTTAACAGCGCTCTTCTGTCAGGCGATGCAAAGGGCAAATGTCCAGGAGCAAGCGCAATTATTGGTAGAGGTCGCGAACATGTGTCTGGCATTAGCCGATAAAAACCTGGGTGCCCAGACCCATGTCGTCACCTGCCTGACGCTAGCCAGACACTGATTCCGGGTTGTTCAACGTCGTGGAGGAGCCGATGGAATCGCCAAGCGGGTGTTCGAGAACGATTTCAAGGGCGCGTATTAGATTACTTGCCGTCGCGCGCGAATTTGGCCAGCAATTGGCCGAGTTTTTCAGATTGTTTTTTTGCAGCCTCGGCTTGTTCCGCATCACGTTTTGCCTTGTGCTCCGCTTCCAGCTTTGTGGCGTGTAGCTCAGCATTTTTGTTGGCACGTTCTTTCAGAATAGTTGACGCGTGCAGACGTTGCGCGTCTGTGACTGCGCCGACAACCTTGCCGTCAAGATCAAACCGGTCGTTGATCTTCGTGATCTGTTTTAAGTACAGTGTCGATTTCGTATGCATACCAAGCGCCGCGCGCAAGTCGCGACGATTGATGTCCGGCACGCGCTCGACGATTTGCTTGTCGATTCCTATGGCGAGCGGCTGATAATTGCGAAATATTGGGAATTGTTCTTTGAGTGTCTTCAGAACGGTTTGAGCGGGTGACGCCGAAATGTTGGTACTCGGTGCATTCATGACAAAAATAGTGCGCGGTGGACTGAATGGCGCAGTATAGCACCATCGGTTACGTCACCCTTTTGTGGGCCGCTGGGAATATATTTACGAATCTCCGATTAAACTTGGGGACACCAAATCAAGCGATCGATTGCCTGATTTGACTTGATTGTCACTGTTTTGATGTGGCATTTTTTGTACCAAATAATTTATTTCATCTGCATTGGTTTGTTTGACATTTGGTCATACATTCCTTAACGACTTCAATCCTTGCAAAAGACGATGAGAATTTTATTGCTAAGTGACCTGCATCACGAACTCTGGCGCGAGTCTGCACCGGTGATCGATCCGACTATCAGCCAGCCGGATGTGGTAATTCTTGCCGGCGACATAGATACCGGTGACAAGGCAGTGGCGTGGGCGAGTCGGATGTTTTGCAACATCCCAGTTTTATATGTCACTGGCAACCGCGAAGCGTATGGCAATAATTTGGAAGACGTGCACAGGGATATCGAGGCCGCATGCCTCGCGACAGAGAACGTCCATTTCTTACAGTGCGGTGAATTTGTGATGGGCAACACGCGCTTTCTGGGTGCCACACTATGGACCGACTTCAAGTTGTTCGGGGATGATACGAGAACCGCGGCAATGCATGAAGCTGAATTCTTGATGAACGACTATCGCCGGATACGATTGGCCAGTGCAGGCCATCGAAATTTGAGGGCCAGCGATACCGCTAAATTTCACAATGACGAACGAAACTGGCTGGAGAGCAAGCTGAGCGAAGCGTTTGATGGTAAAACGATCGTCATCACGCATATGGCACCATCGAAATTGTCGCTACCGCAGGAGTATGAATCCAGTGCCACACTAGCCGCTTATGCATCGCGGCTGGATGATCTGGTTGAAATGACAGATCTGTGGGTTCATGGACATATACATGAATCGAAGGACTACCCAATCGGGAAGTGTCGCATCGCCTGCAACCCCTGCGGTTACATGACGCGCGCCAGCGCTCCCGAAAACAGACAATTTGATCCAAACTTTGTGATTATCTGCTGAGGCACAAATAAATCCAAGAATGCCAAATTGATCCGATATTCCTTAAAGCAACATTATTGTTGTAATGTCATCCAGGACCGCACGTCCTCGCGAACCAGCACATCGCGTTGCGTATCGTACAAATAACGATGTCCTTGAAACAGGTAATCGTCGCCGGGCAGACAACCGCGACTACGGCCGCCGTGGATTTCAAACGGTGCAGTCGCTGGTAACGGACATTGTTGCAAGTGTTGTCCGTGTGTAAATATGACTAGCGCTTGCGTTGCTTGCATGATGATCACTCCCAAGGTCAATTGAAATTGAGTGGTAGTTCTGCGCTAATCGTTTCAAGATAGCATTCTGCGGCAATCAACGAAATGGTCTACATACAACGGCCTAGACTAAATTAAGTTGACAAATTTGCGCGTACTGATCTGGTGAAACAATCCACCTGTTATGCGTTTGATTATTGCACTCCAGGGGAATCGATATGTGTTGGGATACTTACAGGGGGTGTAAGTATTGAAATACTTCATCAACAATCACGGTATCGAAGAGGATTTTTTCCGGCACAGTCGCCGTATTGCGCAATGCGCCGATGCCAGCTAGCCCATTCCAAGAAAGCTATCGTCTCAGCGTGTGTCCTAACGGCTTGGCACGCCGAGTCGCTAAGGTTGAAGTCATGAAATGGGTAATCGATAGGTCGAAGGTGATGTCAGGCCAGGCAGAGTGAAGAAAGTGCGCACCGCTGATACGCGCGTCTATTTTGCTTTTTCTTGCTCGGTAATTTCCAACATGTCTTCCACCAGCGCTAGCATCGCGGAAGGCGTAATGCCCAATGCAAACGCCAATTTAAACACGATGCGTATCGTCGGCTGATTTTTGCCGCGCTCGATCAAACTCACGAAATTGCGCTCGATTTCGGCCGCAAACGCCAGATTCTCTTGGGAAAGACCCGCGTCCTTCCTCAATGTGCGCAGCACGTGGCCAAATGCAATTGCCGGATCCAATCATTTCTCCCAAGATATTGGGCGAAAGTGTGTTCCAGAGGTATTATTTAGTCTTCACAATATATTGGGTATTTTTGAAATTTTTTATACAAGGACCACGTCTACGGAGTCGAATGCATGACGATGACGATTTTTTGACAGGGCATCTTTCAGATTAACCACCGGCCAATTTTTGAGGACTCGCGTGAGCGGTACTGGCCACAGCGACGACCCGCACTAGGTTGACGCTCATCCTTCGCGGCAAATCGCCACAAATTCACGCGCACTAACATGAAAAAAAACCTAATCGCAACTTCCCTTTTTGCCTCTTTGACAGGTCTGACTGCTTGCACCTCGATTGCAACCAGTACAAATATGCTCACCGACGACCGCATCAAATCCGAGACTGGCGGTGCGCTCGGTTATACGCCAGCCGACTTAACGATTACCAGCCGTCGCACGGAAGGCGTTAACACCTATGTCAATCTTCAGGCCAAAGATCGCAAGGAATTTACCTGCATCGTCAATGGCGGTAACTTGCTATCGATGGGGTTGACCAATCCGCCGGTTTGCAACAAGAAGGGCGAACCAATTCAGGCGAGCCCATTTCAGCGCTGAACAACCAGGCTTGCATCCGTCTATATGTGTGTAGAACGACGCGGGCGGCGGCGCATCGGCACCCTCGCCTTGCGATTCAAAATTTGAGTTTTCTTACTGGTACGCGCACGAGTTGCGCTTGCATTTTCCGTTGTTAATATCGATTTATACCTGACGCCAATCACGGTTGGTACAAGGCAGCATCGTCGAGAACGATGAATCGAACGATACGGAAATCAAACACACTTAGATCGTAGCAATCTCGATCTTAGCTCACAGATAAGGAAACAAGAATGAAGATCAATTTGGAACACATCACCAACGACACCATCATGAGTACAGATTTTGCCAGACCGCAGCGAATCGCTTTTTTGAATTCGATCGCTGCTGCCAAGCCGCCGAAACCGCACTTACTGGCGCCGGGTCTGCCCGCACGAGGAGTCTGGATGATCGATGTGTCTGCCATGGATAGGCGTTCCGTGAAAGCCCAATTAGCGGGTCGGGCCGACTTCAGGGTGTGGTGGTGGGACGTTAGTTGCCTGGTCCATCGCCTGTTGCGACCAAAGGCGACTTTGGAACAAACGATGTTTTCATTTCACCGCCGGCATCATGCGCTGACGCTCGCAAGGCTACAGGTATTGGACGAGTATCGCGATACCTATAGGGCCATTCGAGTAACCGGTGTTATGGCAGGCATTCGTTGTGCGATCGGGCAAATGGTTATCGAACAAGGAAAAAATCATGAGTAGCAACAAAGCCGACGGCGAGTGGAATGCCAAGACTCTCTTTAATCCGATCAATCTTGTAGTGTTCTTAGCAGCGTTTATTGTGTGCCAGGCGATGAGAATGCCCTTTCGATTCCTGAAGGCCCCAATATCACATGCGTTGAATTTACAGTCGCTATCGACAAGTTGGTCCAAGTTTAAGTGGTTGGGTCTTTCGATTCTTTGGATTGCCGCCCTCGGATTTCTGAAAACCGTCACTGAGATCATAGGTGAATTTTCGGCACAACCGATGACCCTGACGCATTGGCTGAACACCTTATCTGGTATTGCGCTTGCCCTATTTTTTGCATTTCTCTTCAATATTTTCTTCTGGCTGCAACACTACGCGGAGGACCCTGAGCTGCAAAAAACCTTGGCCGGAATGCGTGCCGAACGCCATGTTCAGCAAATAATCGAGTGGAATCACGAGCGCTTCCCATTATCTCGCTCGCTGCACGGCGCGCTGTTTGTGTTCAATGCAGGTAGCGCCGACGAATTTTCGTTGGAGACCGACCATATTTTGGTGACGCAACGCAATATCTTTGTGATCGAAACCAAGTATAAGTCCGGCACCATTTCCGCTGGCGCCGATGCCTCGAACTGGGTAGTGTCAACAAACAATGGCGACCGCACCATGCGCAACGCGTTGAAACAGGTGAAAAATGCCGCACGTGTTTTAGGACGGCAATGCGATTTGCCTTGCGACGTGATTCCATTGGTTGCCATCAAGGGTAATGACGTCAAGATTATCGATGGGCCAAGCAATGTCGTCGCTGCCGGGGATTTGCTGAAAATGATCGACGCGTTCGAATCGGTTCACAAGGATGCTGTCGTCAATCCGCAAGCGGTCTTGGCGCAACTGGCGAAATATGCGTCTACTGATCCGGCTGCAATGGAGCGACACGTAAAGCGCGCCGAGTTGGCGAGAGCCAAGGCGGAACAGGCTGATATCGTCAATGCAGCGTCAATCCAATGAGCGACCACACAATGTGCCGCTTTCATTTGAGAAATCGGTCCGTACCTGGACTGACCCACTTTTATTTATTCCAACATCACATATTTGGAGCACCGCATGCATAAGGCAGTTCGCAATTCGCCGCTCTCCACTGCCCTTGTCGCTGCGGGCGTCATGGTCTCGTCGTTCGCGATCCATTTTTGGCTGGCCGATTGGTTGGGTCGTTGGATGGGACTTTCCCATGACGCTGCCGAAGCGGCGCTATTCATGTTTCAAGGCCTCTTTACTGGGTGGTGCGCATTGAAGATCGCCAAGAGCACCGATGAAGCAACAAACCGCAACCAGCAGTGCATCAAGAAGTAAGTAAGAATTTATCCAATAAATACTCGCGTCAAATCATACAAATTACGAAAGGTTTCAATATGAAAGCAAAATTATCCATAGCGGTTTTAAGCGCAACGGCTCTTCTCTCCGCATGTGGCGGCGGTGGTTCTTCAACTTCGGGAAGCACGCCATCGACGCCAACAGTGCCGACGCCGCCCGTGCAACCATCCACCGCACTGCAGTTGACTGTACCGACACCCACTTATCCAGCGGGTTCACCGGCCCTATCGGCTTTTAACGCGATCAATGCGGCACGTTTGGCTTACGGCGTAGGAGCCTTGGCTCAAAATACGCAGTTGGATACGGCTGCCACCAATCACGCGAATTACATGCTGGACGGCTTCCTGTCGGGGAATTACACGGTGGTCGGGCACACCGAAGTCGCAACCAACCAGGGATTTACCGGCGTGACACCTGACAATCGGATTCAGGCTGCTGGCTATAAGCCGCTTATCGATGGGGAGACCGTCGCTTATTTTATAAGTGAAACGGGTGTCGCCAGTGACCCGGGGGTCGTGTCGGTTAATAATTGGTTGTCCGGACCCTATCACCGCTTCGGTGTATTGGATACTTATCGCGAAATTGGACTATCTGATGCAACGACCTCGGCGATTGCAAATTCAGGTGGATTGACGAATTTGTTTGTCGCTGACTATGGTGTATCTCAATCCGCAGGTGCAAGCCAGTTGCCGGCATCGACTTGGATTGGTGTTTGGCCGCTCAATCAAGCAATCGGCGTGAATTATGGGGCCGCAGGAGAATCGCCCAATCCGATAACCTCAGCAAATGGTGCTTGTTATGGATACCCGGTTTCAATCCAAATTGCCAATGGGTTGACGCTGTCGACGACGTCTTTCACGATGATTGAAACTGTTTCTGGTGCGACGGTGGCGGTTCAACTGTCGACTTATACGACAGACGTCAATCCTAGTCTCGCGCGGTTGAATTCAGCTTATATCATTCCGCTAAAACCATTGAAACTAGGTACGCAGTACACGGTGAATTTCGTCGGTGCCGGTGCGAGCGCAATCAATATGGCGTGGACTTTCACGACCACACCCCAGAACAATCAAAATGTTTATGGCTGCAATCCGAGCTAACGATAATTGGCAAAGATGTCACCAAAAGCGACAAATGGCGGTGCAACTTGGAATCGCATCTCGGCGGCAGTGAGCTTGCGCTGTCGCCGTCGACTGCTATTCTTGATCATGAATGCGATCAATGCATCGCCTTGCGGCGCGCCCCTCTCTCGGTAGCCGCTCGATTTTGGATCTGTTTCAATATGAAATGAGTATTTCGCCATGGGAATTCTGATTGCATTTTTGCTGTTTTGTTGGATCGCGCTGATGGTGTTAGATGCGATTATCACCGACAAATATGACCACTCATTTTTGGTCTATTCAAAGCTCAAAACGCTGGCCATTGCGGAAGCAATCCTTGGCTATGGAGTCTGGTGCTATTCAGCAAATAGCGCTGCCGACAACAATCAAGCGGCTTGGCTTGTTCTAACTGTCGGAATATTGATTGTGGCATATTGCCTCTGTCGAAATATCAAGCGAACAAATTTCCAGTTTGGCATCGTCGGCACAGTTTTCCAGCTTCCCGTCGCACTGTGCGTTCTCATCATTGGGATCGGTGGCCTAGTGATTGCATGCATCGCCTCTGGAGCGCGTGAAACAACTTACGAAGACGAGCTACATGAGCAATGGCGCAACGATAGGAAAAATCCATGCGGTTCAAACTACGATCGTACTGGTCGACAATATTGATGCCAGCCAGAAAAGGCTGCTGAAAGCGACGAATACGTGCGTGAGTGGGCCGGTTAAAGGTGATCTTCATATGCTCATTCTTGTAATGGGCGGTTTGGTCGTTGTGATCCGCTTACTGAATTACCGGGCTGGCCATAGTTGCTGGGGACGAAGAATCCAAGAAGTCTGCTAACTATCAATGACGGAAATAAATTGGCGGATATATCAAAGTAGCTTCAAAATTTGATTTTCGCGTTTTATTGGCTTACATGTAGTTCTTCGCAGCTAGGAAACGGATGAAATCGAAGTGAATTCTTGAGTAAATGCAGCACGACGTCGGCATCTTGCGGACCTACACTGCGCAGTGTATGCATAGTATGCATATGCGAAACATGGATGTTGAAATTGACAAGTAAATTGATATGGATGATCCTACAAATATAAACGACGCGAGTAAAAATGCTTGCTAGGGCGTCTAAGAGAAGACACGCAACGATGAATCTGGAGTCGACGATTCTTAACATTTCGAGAACAAGCCGCGAATCAGGCATCGGTTAGCCGAATAATCGGATGAAGATCTGCTGGTCGATTGCGCGACAGACTTTATCGTGCAGGAGAAACCGACAATAATGGGCAACACTATACCGAACATATACGCGTTATTGCAATGTGCACGGAAATGAAAGCAGCATACCTAAAAGCCCGGAAAAATCCTACCCGATCGAAATCGATGGTCACTCTGGAATTATGGGATGACGTAATTGCCGACCTGGAGCGGATCGCGCCGCAATTCGGGGCCAGCAACTTTGTCTCGCTAATCAGATCTTATATCGGTATAGGTTTGCGGCAAAATTTGATCGATTTGCACAACGCCGCGTCCGGTGACCCGCGATATGCCGCGCTGGCTGCGCAGCTCCGACGCAACAAACAGACAGTCGAAGAGATGCGCGCGACGGCACAGACACAACATAAAAATGAACAATAGACGAAGAAAGCATTTGATTTCTGCCGAACGTGGAAAAGCGGCAAATGAAGTCTTGATCATGATCTGTACGGAAGCGGAATTCTTTCAGCGTGGACGCCACATCGCACAATTCGCCGATGCCGGTATGCCAATTCTGAAGCAAACCATCCTCTCGTTCGAGGTCACGGATGAGAGTTATAAACAAGAAGCACGTGATTTCGGCACGCCAAGCGCGTGCAGTGCGCGGCCATGCTACTTACGATCCGGACACGACGATCGTGTTGACGCGTCGGGAATCGTTGGAAATTTTGGAAATGATTGAAAACCCGCCGCCGCGCACGGCAAAGTTCATCGAAGCCATGGCGCGATATCGGAAGCAAAAAATCTGTCATGCAATCGCTACGCTCGTGGAACACGCCGACATTGAACAATGCGCTGACACGGGCGCATTCGTCGGCAAAATTATAGGCGTGCCCGGCGCCCATTCCCAGGGCTCGACGCGGGAAGAGCTGATCATCAATTTACGTGAAGTGCTGGAAATGCTATTTCAGGACGCAACACCAGGACAAGCGCGTTTGTGCAACGCTTTTGCGTGAAACACTATTCCGCTGACACCATTATGTAAGGAAAAATGAACAAGATTGAAATTGAAAAGGGCACCACCAGCCTGGCTTCAAGTTCTTCCAAGTTGGAATTCCTACGCGGTTTATCGCGCATAGACACCTAGATCAACCTGACAGTACTGATTTGCAAGTGCGAACAGACAAGTCAGAAAATGGTAATTATTTGAAGTTTTACGTGACAGTAGGAAGCAAATATAAGAGTGCCTATGGTTGCCGAGTCCAAAGTCAATGAAAACGCATTCGTAACGATGGATGACTGCTCTATCTATAGCCGTACGTCAAGGAACGAATAATGTCAAAGGCGTGACATCCACCGCGTAAGCATTAACGGTTTGACGGTGGTGAATTACCACTACCTTTTTGACCTATGCTTTTGCGTCGGCGGCGGATCCGTTTTCTGCAGTCGGAGCCGCTTGTAGCACTCCAAACGCCGGCAAGACTAGCCAGCGGCTACAGTCGACGGAGTCGGCACTGGCGGCAATCCGTTATGTGCATGACACCAAGGTCATCAACCACCAATTGTTGGTGACAGAAACGACGCGACATGAAAGATGACACACATTGCTATGTGTCGGAAATCAAGTTCATGCAGGTATGCACGTCGTGCATACGCGAAAAACAAACCCTGCCGTAAGGAAATAATTTATGATAAAAGCCGATGACGATAACAATTGCCAGAGCGATGTGAAGCGCACTAAGGCATGAAAAAGACATGTATGACAATGAATATTGCGGTTGCGTGCGAGAAAATTACATGTGTACTAGGTACTTGCAACAGCCGTGCGCCAGCAGGTGGCAACATCTTCGCCGATCTGGGCGTCCGCCAAACGAAACCGGTTTTTTGAAAGCGACAACAAAACGCATTCTTAACAAAAATTGACAGCGCATGTTGCAGCTGGCAAGGATGAAGAAAAAATAATGGCGGCCACGATGGACTACCTGGATGTCGATTGCCCTGCATGCGGTGGCAAGCTGGCGATCATCGACAC
>Ga0207131_1092_pt1 | contig 16272 bp, 12 predicted proteins | sample Alteio_BWMinHeat_13_FD_153557 | JGI IMG/M metagenome (GOLD analysis project Ga0207131, IMG submission 153557) | Enriched cells from forest soil in Barre Woods Harvard Forest LTER site, Petersham, Massachusetts, United States -... | ecosystem: Environmental > Terrestrial > Soil > Temperate forest >...
GCGTGAGCACCGGAGTCTGCGTGCCGCTGGGAGCCGGGCGATCGGGCTCCGCTTCACCCGGTCGCCGTAACGAAGGGGCATGCGCAGGCTTCGCCTGGTCCGCCTTCGCGACGCTGGGCTGCGTTTCGAGAGTGACTTCTTTTTCCGTGCGCAAAGTCTTGGTACCGTCCACCTTCATGGTTTCGACGCGCACCACTTCATCGCCCACCATCCGCACAAACTCAACGTCCTGCGGCGGCTCCCCGTAAATCCAATCTTCGTACTCGGTGTCGCCATCTTTCTCGCGAATCTTCCTGGGTGGACGGCCTTTGGAGTACGTAACCATCTCCCGATTCATGCCCACCAGCACCTTGTGATTCTGGATGGCTTCCTTCACCTTGGGTGGGACCGTATCGAGATATGCCTCGACAGCCGATTTCGCATCGAAGTCGAAAACCGGACGCACCAGATCTTTGACCTGCTGCGGAGTCAACTCCGGCACGTAGTGATCGAACAGCAAATCGACGTATGTCCCTCGCGGATTGGCATTCTGATCGCTCGGTGAAACCGGCACAGAACCTCCACCCACGCCGACGGAAACATGTTGATACCACTTCTGCTTCTTGACCGGTCCGCCATTAATCTCAAAATGGATGGAATTCGACTTGACCACAACATTGGTAATACGGGCCTCGTCGCCTGGCTTGATCGCCGGCCCCCAGAGCGCCAGCAGTTTCTGCAGTTCCTCGCCACTGGGCGAGACCACCCCGTCCTTAATGGCCAGGCCCTTCTTCCCCATAGGAAATTGCGCGCGAATATAGACTATTTCGGCGTTGAATACATGGATCAGATCCAGTCGCGTTTCTTTGGAAAGATGAGCGGGCGGAGATGTTTTTTGGGCAGAGGCGCACGCGCAAAGCAAAAACAGGAGCGGAATGCAACGAGGTCTCATCGAGCACCCAGGCAGTACCTACGCTGATTATAACGCCGTTTTGATCGAATGAGCCGACTTGGCGGGCAAGGCTCCTACATCTCGACCCTGAGCCGAACCCCGTCCCTCGCCACCTGCAACGGCAGCACGCGCCCGCCTTGCTCTCCGATCGCGGTCGCGACGCGGCTGGCGGCGCCCTTCTCCACCAGGAAAATCACGCAGCCCCCGCCCCCCGCGCCACAGGCCTTAGCGGCTTTGCCCCCATGCCGCCCAGCGACAGCGATCAACTTATCAATCAATGGCGTGGTAATTCCGGGTGCGTTAGTGCGCCTTAGCTTCCATTCTTCCCGCAGGAGTCGCGCGACATCATCCCAGTCTCCCCGGCCCAATGCCTGATGCATGCTTCGAGCAATTTCGCATATCCGCTCAAAATTGCGGAACACCCGCCGGTCGCCGTTGATATGCGCTTTGAACACTTCCCAGTTATTGATTCCGGACTTTCGCGGAGCGCCAGTGTAGGCCAGCACGAATCGTGATTCGATCTCTTCGGTGGAAACCGGAACTGCCTCCCGATGAATGCCATCCGCATCAAGATGTATCGCACTCACGCCGCCATAGAGCGCCGGATAGTAGTCCTGGCAGCCGGTTGGCACACCGATGATCTGGGCCTCGATGTTTTGGGCGATCACACGCATTTGCTCAAGCGTCAGATTGCGATCGGTAAATCGGGCCAACGCAGACGTGGCCGCGATCATCAACGCAGAAGATCCGGAAATGCCCGCTCCCGCCGGAGATTCAGAATCGGTTTCGATCAGTAACCCTTCCTTCGGAGCAAAGAACTGCAGCAACCGCGCTGCCAGGGGCAGGCGGAAGCGGCGTGTGGCGCGTAATTCATCGAAACCGGGGAACGACTCCTCGAGCTTTGTGTCCAGCGACCGCACGTGAATTTGTTTGCCCTTGAGAGGCGTGACCCGGCACGTGGTCTGGATGTTGACCGCAAAATTCAGAGTCAGCGCGCCCGGGTGGAACAGATAGAGCGGCCACAAATCCATGGTGCCACCGGCCAAATCGGCACGGCATGGCGCCTGCGCAACGATGGTCGGCCCGCTCGCCGCATAATTTGGTCTTGCCATTCAGTGTTTGTATCACAAAGAAATGAAGTGAATTTTCTTGATCGTTCTCTGTGCCTATGTGTCTCTGTGGTGCAATTGGTTTCTCTGTAGTATCAGTTTGCTAATTCGCCAGCCGCAGCCAGAGTCTCGGTGATCACACTGTCCACATCGGCTTCCGTAGTTCTGTGATTCACGATGCAGGCGCGCAACGCGAACTGCCCTCGCAGGGTCGCGTTGGAAAGATAGACGCGGCCGCGCTGCACAACGCGCTTCAGTATTTCAGCGTTCAAGTGGTTCAGTTCTTTTCCCGACAACCTCCCGTCCCCAACATAGCGGAAGCAAACAGCGCTAAGCTCACCCGTCGCCAGTAGTTCGAGGTCTCTCTCTTTGGTAATCGCAGCGGCTAATCGCTGCGCAAGGTCCAGGTTCTTCTGGATCGCTGTGCGAAAGGCTCCCAGCCCGTGATAGCGCAGGGAGAGCCAGAGTCGCAACGCCCGAAATCGCCGCGAAAGTTCGATCGACTCCTCGAAAAATGCGAATCCCTCGATCGGGTCATCGGTCAAAGCGCGGGCGTAATCCCCAGTGTTGGAGAATGCAGTCCGCGCTGCATTGGCATCCCGATAAAGAAGACAGCCGCAGTCCAGAGACTGGTAAAGCCATTTATGCGGATCAAGCGACAAAGAATCCGCCAGATTGAGCCCGGTAAACTTGCCTGGAGTCGCAATCGCAGCTAGGGCGCCGTAGGCGCCATCCACATGCATCCAAAGTCCATGACGACGAGCGATCGCGGCAATTTCTGGCAACGGATCAATCGCTCCCGTGTTGACGGTACCCGCGGATGCAACCACCGCAATCGGAATTCGCCCAGTAGCTTTGTCTTCACCAATTGCCTTTTCGAGTTCCGTCGGCAGGAGCCGAAATTTTTCGTCGGTGGCAATCAACCGCAGGTTTTTCCGCCCTACCCCTAACAGCGCAACGCTCTTCGAAATCGACATATGAGCTTCTTGCGAGGCATAGAAAACTCCCTGCGCTTTCACGCCAGTTTCGTTTGCTGGCATCTTCGCCTCTCGCGCGATGGCCAAAGCCATCAGATTTGCGGGTGAGCCTCCACCAGTCAAACTGCCGCGAAAACCTTTGCAGCCAATCGCCTGGGCAAGCCAATCCACGACCGTGTGTTCCAGAGTGACCGCTGCTGGGCCGGATCGCCACGCCGTCACATTCTGGTTCAAAACACTAGCCAGCAGATCGGCGACGGCACCCACAGGTTCGCCCGATCCCAACACGTACCCGAAGAAGCGGCCGTTCTGCACACGCGAGTGTTCAATCACGTCCTGCAGTTGTTGCAGCGCCTCCTCGCCGATGCCCTGCTCAGGACAGTCGGTATGAAACAGCCTCTCCACTCCCGCTCCCTGGCTCGAAGGGAACGTCGGTCGCGAATCCAGGTCTTCTAAGTAATCGGCTGCAAGCTCTGTCACCTTTTTCGCCAGACGGCGAAACATCTCGGATGAAATCTCCATTGCGCTCATGATCGAGAATTGTATGGCATGACTCGCCCCGCTGGATGAGGAACCCCTGTGATTGTCATCCTGAGCAAGCGTTCTTTGCGCAGCGAAGGATCTAGGCGAGCCGCGCGATGGGTCGCGTTTTTTGCGACCCATTAACCGCGCGTTTGGCTCGCTTCCTTATCAAACTGCACCGCTCCGCAGATTGTTCAACACTTGACAACGTCAACGATTGGGCGCAAGATTCTTTTTTTCCGGACAGATTCACAGATTGCGGACCGCATGGACTGTCCCCAGATCCACCGCGTCAGCGTCGCCGATCAGGTTGCAGCAGTACTGCGCCAGCAGATTCTCGCCGGCGAGCTGCGGCCCGGTACTCCTCTGCGCGAGGTCCCGCTGGCTGCTTCTCTAGGCGTTTCTCGCAATACCATGCGCGAAGGCATGCGCATCCTTGCGATCGAGGGCCTGCTCAAGCGTTACATTCACCGCGGAGTTTCTGTGGCCCAGTTATCGCGCAAGGATGTCCAGGAGATTTACCATTTGCGCCGCATGCTGGAAATACCCGCCATTCTCGCCGCCAGGCCCCCTTGCCCTGAGATACTGGACAAGATGGCGTCGCTAGTGGATGAGTACGAAGCAGCCATGCGAGCCCGGGATTGGGTGCTAGCTGTTGAAATTGACTTCCGCTTTCACACTCAGCTGGTACATTTCCATCGCAACAAGCGCCTCGAATCCGTCTATCAGAAGTTAGCTGGAGAGCTTCGGATGGGCATGGTTCTCGTGGACCGCACCCATAACGACCCCGCCGGCCTGATACCTGTTCACCGAAAAATGTACGAGCTCTTGGCAACAGGAAAACTGAAGCAATGCGCCAATGTCCTGGCGCGCCATCTCGATGATTCCGAGTCTCGGCTGAGCGCGATCATGGACAACCAATCAATTCCGCTAGACCGAAGGTCTGCCGACCTGCTTTCTCGTTCACTGGTTAGACCTCCAGTGAAGGCAGTGGGCAAAGTAGGATGAATCCGAGGAGCAAGACATATAGAAGAGAAATGCGACACTCGCAGGTAATAAAGGAGCCCAAAATGAAGCCCAATGTCAAGAAGACACAATCTGCTGTGTTGTGCAGCATGCTGTGCCTCATGGTCTGGTGTGCTGCATCGGTTCCCGCTGTCGGCCAAGCTATTAACGTGACCATTCAGGGCCGCGTGTACGACTCTACTGGGGCGGTCATTCCACAAGCCACATTGACGGCGGTGAACTCCGCCACCGGGCTTTCGCGCTCGGCCACTGCGACTTCGACCGGCGACTTCCAGCTACCCTCACTGCCTGTGGGCGACTACACCGTCACCGCGGAAAAGCAGGGCTTCCAGAAGTCAGCAAAGAAGATCCATCTCGACATTGGCGCCGAGGCAAACGTCGATTTCACCTTGAGCATCGGCCAGGTGGCCCAGGAGGTAAATGTTCAGGTAGTCGGAGAAGTGGCGGAGCCGACTCGCAGCATGGTCAGCTCGGTCATTGACGAGCAAAAAATCGAAAACCTTCCGGTGAATGGCCGCCAGTTTATCGACTTCGCGCTGCTGGCCCCCGGCGTCACTATCGGCGACACAACCTCGGGCAGCACCGATGTGATCGTCGAGCCGGTTACAAAACTTTCCTTCGCCGGACAGAACATTCACTTCAACTTCATTGCAGTGGACGGCGCCGATGATATTTCGACCGCCTCGGGCATTCAGCGAGGAACCCCGTCCCAGGAGGCCGTACAGGAATTCCGCGTTATCAACACTGACTACTCCAACGAGTACGGCCGCGCCACCGCCGGCATTGTAAATATCATCACCAAGAGCGGCACCAACGACTGGCACGGTTCGCTGTATGAATATTTCCGCAACAACAAGATGGATGCCAAGAGCATCCTGTCCGCTCCGGGCTTCAATGTACTCCGCCAGAACCAGTTTGGAGGTTCGATCGGTGGCCCCATCCGCAAAGACAAAGCATTTTTCTTCGCAAATTACGAAGGCCAGAGAAGGGCTGAATCACCCACCTACAATTCGGCCGTTTTGAACAACATCGCTCAGATCAATGCCGTCAAAACCAATGTGTTCCACTTGCCGACCGAAAACCTGTTCGTCCTCCGCGATTCCAATACCGACAATGGTTTCGCCCGCCTGGATGAGAACTTGAACAGCAAGAATTTTCTGTATGTTCGGTACTTCATCAACGACGACCGTTTGACCAATCAATCTCCTCTCAATAACGGATTCGATCTCCCGTCCGCTTTCAAGAACAACAATATTCGCGATCAATCGGTGGCCGGTGGTTTAACCACAACTATCTCTCCATCGTGGGTGAACGAACTCCGCATGCAGTTCGCTCATCGCGTCTTTGATTTTCCCGTGGTATCGACTCAACCTCATCTGGAGGTCTCCAACACTTTCGCAGTCGGAGTCAATCGCGGCAACCCCGACATCTACCGCGAGTCCCGCTTCGAAGTGGTGGACAACCTGTCCCACAACGTGGGTAAGCACACGATCGCCTTCGGAGGAAACTTTGACCGAGTCGGCACCTACGAGTCTTTCCCGTTGTTCTATCCCTTCGAAGCGGACTTTGCCAACCTTGCGGCTTTTCTCGGCACTGACGGCGCAGTAGGCTGCCCGCCGGGGGTGGCCTGTCCGGATCCCTTCGTGATCTTCTTTGAGCGCTTCAGCAAGACTACGACACCGCTCTTTACGGAAGGGTCCTTGGTCGGCGGCACCGCAGTGTATCAAGGCGGCGCGATTCCTCAGAGCATTCGCGACCAGGCATCGTCCACACTGGACCACACCTACAACGGCCTGTACATTCAGGACAAGTGGCGCGCCACGCAACAGTTGACCCTGAATGGCGGTGTGCGCTGGGAGTTCGAAACCTGGCCTTCCGGCGTGCTCAATACCCAATACAAGAACTTCGACCCCAGGGTAGGAATGGCCTACAGCTTCGGCACCTCTCACAACGTCGTGCTGCGCGCCGGTTTCGGGTTATTTCATGGCATCATTCCCTCACCATTGTTGATGTGCCAGGCCCCGTCCTGCGGCGGTCAAGCCAAATACACGAATCGCGGATTCGAGAACGGGCTCAACGCCAACACCGGTCTGTTCAGTTTTGCCAGCAGCCCCGGGATCAACTTCCTTGGATTGAATGCTCTACTCAATCAGGCAACCTACCCCAATGGAACCCCAGAACCATTCTGTCCCGACGGCACACTGGCAACTTGCGGCTTCCTGCAAAATGCCACCATCGTGCGCTTCGATCAGAACAGCAAGAATCCCTACGGGCTGCAGACCAGCCTCTCGCTCGAGTTCCAGCCGTTTAAGGATTCAGTTCTCAGCATTTCTGGCGTCCACCTGCGAGGCATTCACTTGGGCAGCTTTTACAACGTGAACCAGCCTGATCCAAGTGGCAGTTTTCAGGTCCATGATTCAAACGGGGATGTCAGTTGCAAGAACGCCTACTTCAACTTCGGGTCCCCGCTCAACAACCCCGCACCCATTGTTCCTGCGCCCAACTGTGCACCCTACCCTGCGCAGATGAGCATCCCCGGAGTGCCTCACGTCAACGGAGTCCCTGGCTTCCGCGATCCTACCTACAGTGTCTTCTTTGAGGCCGCTTCGAAGTGGGACTCGGTTTACGACGGGCTGCTTGTCAACTTCAACAAGCGCCTAACCCATAGTTTTGCCTATACCCTCAGCTACACCTATGCTCATTCCATCGACAACGGCCCCAATCCCAGCTTCGTGCTGATCCCTCAGGACAGTGCTGACTTCGGCGAAGAGCGGGCGAACTCCGCCGACGATGTCCGTCACCGCTTTGTGGGCAACGCAACTTTCACCAGCCCTGCCAACTGGAGTCCTGTGCTACGCGATTTCAGCTTCAGTACCATCGTGACTTTGCAATCGCCTCCGTTCTTTACCAAGTTCGCAGGCTTTGACGTGAACGGCGACGTCTTCGGCAACAACGATCGTGTGGGCGGCGAACCGCGAAACACGTTCAAGGGTGATTCGTTACAAACAGTGGATGTGAGGCTGGAACGCTCTTTCGCGATTCACGAGAAAACGCGACTCCAGCTCATGGTAGAGGCTTTCAATTTGCTGAACACGGTGAACATCCGCTATTTCAACACCAGCTACGGAGCAGCCGACTTCTGTCCTTCTGCGCCGGACGCTCCGGGATGCAAGGGAGTTTCACAATTTTTCCGTGAGGGCTCGCCCAACTCCCTGTACGGAACACCCAGCGCCGTGTTTAATCCGCGACAACTGCAGTTAGTGGCCCGTATTACCTGGTAGGAAGGACGGGAGAAAAGGGAAGGGCACGACTTTAGTCGTGCCGATTAACCGTCAGAAATAGCCGGCTTTAGCCCGCTGAGGCTCTTTGTCATCGGCCGATTTCACAGCCGAACAATCCATCTTTAAACAGGACCACCATGCGCTTCGGTATCTATTGCGAGATGCAGACGCCGCCCGGCAAGTCGCACCGCGACATGACCTGGGAAATCATGCGTCAGATTGAACACGCCGACCAATCTGGCTTCGATGTATATTCGGTGATCGATCACCATTTCTTCCCGAAGTTTTCTATCTCCGCCAACCCGCTGGCCATGTTTGCAGCTGCAGCGCAGCGCACCCAGCGTATCCGCTTTCGCACAGCATTGCACACTCTGCCACTCGAAAATCCCATGCGTTTGGCCGGCATGATTGCAGAGACCGACATCCTGACTAACGGCCGCCTGGAAGTGGGCCTCGGTCGCGGTCACGCCTGGCTTTTTGGACCCTCCGCAATGCCCCTCGAAGAAAGCCGCCCGCGCTACAACGAGGCCATTGACATTCTGGAACTTGCCTTCACGAAAGAAAAGTTTTCTTACGACGGTCACTTCTACAAAGTGAAGGATGTCACCATTGTGCCGCGACCGCAGCAAAATCCGCATCCCAAGTTCTATACCGGCGGCACCAGCGATATCACCTATCAGATGGCGGGAGAGCGAGGTTGGGGAGTTTTCGTTCCTCCGCTATTGCCCTGGAAAGTTTTGGAACCGCCACTGAAAATCTACAAAAATGCCTGCGCGAACCACGGACACGAGCCCGACATCGTGTATATTCGCCCGGTGTACCTCGACGAAGACGAGAAGCAGATCCGTAAAGAAGCCGAGAAAGCAATCCTCAATTTCCTCGCTTTCAACGCGTCACCACTGGAGTCCCTCCAGAGCCCGGAGAAAAAGGCCGAACTGATCGCCAAGGGTTACGGGTTCTATGCAAGCCCTGCGCTGGACTCTCTGACTAAGCTGACCTATGACGAGATAGTAGAGCAGGAGATCGGTTTTATTGGCACGCCGGAGAAAGTCATTCGCCAGATCGAGAACCTACGGACGAAGGGTGGGATCGGCGAACTCGCCATTGTCTCGAACTTTGGCGGTCTGGAACACTGGAAGAGCATCAAGACTCAGTCCTTGTTCGCCAAGCATGTAATGCCGGCCTTCCGACCTGCAGCGTGAGCGAACGTTTTCCGCCTGCGCTTCAGGATGCGACAAAGAATAATAATGGGATCCAACTCACCGTCGCTCGCCGCATTCTCGCCAATGAGCGCCAGTCGCTGGCTCGTCTTTGGAGGCATCGCGCTCATTGCTGGTGGAATGTTATTCGGAGACATTTTCGCCGTCTTCGTCCTCCATCAAAATGGCAATCGTACCGGCGCTTTGCTCATGGCAGCGGTTCGCGACCTCAAAGCGCAGGATGCGAACAGCATCCGCGCGGACTTCCGGCAGATCGGCGGCAACCTCGAAGACCGCGGCACCAAAGTGGACACGCATGTTCACATGACCGATGCTGGTTACCTGGCACTCCTCCTGGCGCTGGTGCAACCCCTTGTGGGCCTGTCACAACAAACGAAGACGTTGTTGGCCAAGCTATTTATTGCAGGTGGAACGCTACTACCCCTGGGAATTTTTCTCATCCACTACGTCGGACTGACTTATAGTCCTTTCCCCGTGATTGGATGGGCCAGTATTCTGGCCGACTGCGCTGGTCTGGTGCTGATCATCGTTGTCGTCGTCGAACTGTGGGGAATTTACGTGCATTTTTGCGGCGGGCGCAAGCAAAACACCGAATCAGATTTGCCCCATCCGCCAAGCTGGGCCACACGGATCCTCCTAAGCGGCGGAACTGTGCTGGTTTTGCTGGGATTTGCCTACGGCGTCTGGTACTCAGCGTTTGACCTCTATCGCCACGAGGCGCGCGAAACTGCAATCCTAAGCACTATGCTTGACGCCACTGTCACCAGCCAAAGTGATCCCATGATTTCGGTTGCAGACTACGGCGGGTTGGCTGCCGAACGGGCAGTCAAGATCGCGGCCCACTCCCACATCATCGAGTTCGGCGTGCTCGCCATCCTGCTGTCATTCGTTCAACCTTATGTTTTTCTGAGTGAACGTTGGCGGCGCCGCTGGATTATCGTGCTTCTAGCAGGATCACTGATCCTGCCCGTCTTCGTTCGGCTGGAACTAAATCTGGGCTTGGTGGCTGGCGGCATCGCCGATATCGGCGGCCTGATGGTGATCATTTCCCTCATCGCCATTCTGGTTGGTGTCGTGCGTCACAGCGGGAACATGGACACGGCTTCAGGAGCACAATTATGAGCCAGGCACGCAAGCTCCTCATCTTCGGGGGTCTCGCACTAGCTTGCCTCGGTATGGCGTACGGCCTGTATTACGCCCTATTCGTTGAACACCAAACCCTGGACGGTATGGGCGGCGCACTAACCGAAGCGTTCGTGAAAGCTGCCGAACGCCACATGCCCAAGAGTAACGCCGCACTCGACGCCTACTCCCGCACAAAATACATTTACGTGCGTCAAGTGGATGTGCACTCGCATTGGATCGGCCTGGCTATGCTATTAATCGCCCTGGGCATGGCTTTTGACCGCGTGAGTTTTGCAGAACGAACTCGCCTGTGGATCGCAACTGCACTACTGATCGGATCGGCGGTTTTCCCGCTCGGCGTGCTGTTACAGACTCTTGTCGAAGGACCACTGCCGTCAGCTTTAGCGATTATTGGTTCGACCCTGGTGATCGGCGCCCTTGCACTGACCGCCGTAGGATTCGCTCGCAGCGACTAGCTCGCAGCGATGCAGGTTAGCCCGCTCCCGGCCCAGGCCACTTCCCCACTCGCACTCTCGCGCCATCGCCCTCTACAGCCAGTGCCGCCTGCAAGCCGGGCCCTAGGTCTAGCTTCCACATCCGCCAGCGTTTCGACTCTTCGGGGTCGTCATACACATTCAGTCGTAGTAGAGATTCCCCATCGACCCGAAGCACGCTGAAACTGCTCAGCGACTTCGAGAGACCGTCTCCATCCGCCTTGATGTAGGCCTCTTTGCCGGTCCATACACGAAAGAACGATGCACTGATTTCTGCAGCAGGCTGCGAGCGCAGCCATTGGACTTCTTCCGCGGAAAAGAAGCGAGCGGCCAGCTTCATCGCATCTGGGTTGTCCCGGATCCGCTCTACATCAATCCCGACATTTCGCTTTCGTGTGATTGCGAACACGGTCGCTCCCCCAGTGTGCGACAGATTGAATCTCAGACCGTAATCGTCGGCCAATTCTGGCTTTCCGTTGGTGCTAATGCGGAACTGGATCTGAGGCCCTTCCACGCGCAGATAAAGGCCAAGCGCTCGCCGAAGCAGCGCCCGACTAATCACAAATTGGTTTCGGGGAGCGTCGAACTTGAAGCGCGCCGCCCGTTCCTGCTCCTCGGCATTCAACACTCCGAGCAACTGGCCGGTAGAGATGTCCCAGGCTGCGAGATCCACTTGCCAGACATGGACTTCATCATCCGGCAGGATGCCGTCGGGATGACTCAGCGGCTGTGGATCGATCTCAGAGCCTGCCATATCTTTCGGGTGTGGTCACGGCAAGCATTATTTCACTACGGAGGCACGGAAAAGCAAGCAGACCTCGGGCCCCTCAATATAATATCTGTCATCCCGAGCGCAGCATTGCGATTGGCTTCATCAATCGCAATGTGGAGTCGAGGAACCTGCTGGTCAGGGCCGTGCTGGAATTTCGATCGATGAATCCAAATCAGGCAAACAACGAATCCACAAAATCCTTGGCGTCGAACGGCAGCAAGTCTCCAACTTTTTCGCCGACGCCGACATACCGCACCGGGAGCCCCAGTTCGCGGCAGATCGCCACCACGACTCCTCCTTTGGCCGTACCGTCCAGTTTAGTCAGCACGATTCCAGTCACGCCGGCCGCATCCGTAAACTGTCGCGCCTGTTGCAGGCCGTTTTGCCCGGTGGTCGCATCCATAACCAGCAGCGTCTCATGCGGCGCCCCGGGGATGATCCGTTGCGCGGTGCGCTGAATCTTCTCCAGTTCCGCCATTAAGTTCGCTTTGTTGTGCAAGCGTCCCGCAGTATCCACGATCACATAGTCGCTGTGCCGCGCAGAAGCGGCTTGCAGTGCGTCATACAGCACAGCTGCCGGATCACCGCCCGGTTTGGTGCGAATCACTTCAGTCCCGGTGCGCTGCCCCCAGATTTCCAACTGCTCGATCGCCGCCGCTCGAAAGGTATCGGCAGCGCACAGCAGAACGCTCTTGCCCTGCGACCGGAACACCTGGGCCAACTTTCCAATGGTCGTGGTTTTCCCCGTGCCATTGACTCCTACCACCAAAATGACTTCGGGCGTGCCTTCGACTCGTTGCACCGGACGCGAATTCGCAGCATTCAGGATGGCCAGCAACTCTTCTTTCAACAGGCGCTTGAGTTCATCTAGGTTCTTGATCTGTTTGTGATCGGCTTTTTCACGCAGCTTGTCCAGGACCTCCCGGGTAGTCGTATTTCCCAGGTCGGCGCCGATGAGGGTAGCCTCCAGGTCGTCCAGGGTATTGCGGTCAATCTCTTTGTCGAACGAAACTGCTTCCTCAATACGCTCGCTCAGGTTCTCACGCGTACGCGTGACCGCCTCTTTCATGCGGTCGAGGAAACTGGGTTTCTCTTTTTCGTCCAGGCTGCCGAACAGGGTCTGAATCATAAGTAATGAATGCCGTTAGCTTTTGATTATAGCGGCAGGAAGACTAAATTGATGCGGGACTGAGATTGGTGTGAAGCAGGCTAGGCGCGCGTCGCTTGGGCCACGGCGATTGTTTCTGCCAGGGCCGACGGGTGGCTAACCGGGGAAGCGCTCGCCACCGCTGGGGCAGGCGATGCAATTTCCTGAGGCGTTACTTGCGGTGCCGGTAAAGACGGCCGCGGAATGCGAATCTCACCACGCTCATAGATTGCGGTGATGGCGGCGACTGCGGTCGGATCGAGACGTTTCCCAGATAGATTGTGGATGATCTTTAACGCTTCCTTAGGATCATGCGCATGCTGATAAGGACGATTGGTAGTCAGCGCATCGAATGTATCTGCAACCGCAATAATTCGCGGAAGCAAGGGGATTTCGTCACCCTTCAATCCTCGCGGGTAGCCCCGCCCGTCCAAAGATTCATGGTGCAACTCGATGCCCGGGATCATGTCCTTCAGTTGCGCCACCGGACGTAGAATGTTTGCGCCCTTGGTGGTATGCGTCTTCATGATCTCGAATTCTTCCGGCGTGAGCGCACCCGGCTTCTTGAGAATTCCATCCTCAATTCCAATCTTGCCCACATCGTGAAGCTGCGCCGAAATGCGGACGATCTCGATATAATCCTCGGCCACGCCCATTTCTTTCGCAATCATCATCGAATAGCGTGTAACCCGGTCGGAGTGACCGCGTGTGTACGGATCCTTTTCGTCAACCGCGCCCGCCAGCATCTGAATCGAACCCATGAACAAGTCGCGGTTTTCGTTCGCCGCGTTCTTCAAATCGAGCACAAAATGCTCGAGTTCTTCAGACATTACATTGAAGGTTTCAGCGAGTTCTCCGATTTCAGTGCGGCTTTTCACATGGACACGCTGCGAAAAATCCCCTCCAGCAATCGCGCGGCTAAAATGGGTAAGAACTTCCAATGGATTAGTAATGCGTCGCGCAGCGAAAATACTGATTCCAATACTCAGCACAATGGCCATCAGCGCCAGATTGCGCGCGTTGCGCTGCATCTCATAAACACCGCGATAAGCGTCCGCGCGCGGCTTCTGCACGATGACTGCCCAATCCAGATTTGTGACCGGACTATAAGTGCCGAGCATCTTGATATTGTTCTGACCATCGCGAACATTAAATTCGCGGGTGGCGGCAACCATTTGCGCCTTGGTGCCTGCCTCGACAAAGTTCTTCACAATCTCTAGGTTGGACATGTCCTGCCCGGTTGCGTAGTCGGAAGTTGCACCCGCTACCAACCGGCCTTGGCTGTCCACTACATAAGGCGTCAGGCCAGCGCGATTCACTTCCTGCAGCCTACGAATCAGGAATTGCAGGTCCACCACTGAACCGATCATGCCCAGGAATCGTCCGCCGTACATCACGGGAGTACTAACCAGCATCACGGTGCGCGCCGACTTGCCTGTGCCCACGACCAGCGCCTGGCCGTTATACACGCGACCTTCGCGTGACGCCGCATAAGCTCGCTCCAGTTCGCGCTGCAGAAAAGCATCCGGCGCAATTCGTCCAGCGGAAATACCTTTGGCTTCAGAATTCAATAGCGTGGCATAGGCCAGGTCATCGGATGACGAAACAAAGTTCTCCAGCAGGGCACGCAATTCGGGCGCCTCTACGTGCTCGGAGGTGATATCGCCGCCACTTGCGACTTGCAGGGCCGAAGACAGATTCGCCTGCATCATGCGCAACGATTCCTGCCGCTGAGAAATATCATCGGCCAGGGACCGTGTAACCGTGTTCTGCAGCAGTCGCTCGTTCGTGATCAAACGGTCACGATTGATAGACTCAACCTGGGCCGAGTAAAAATACATGGGCACTACGCTGATCAGCACGAGCACACTGAGGATGACGTACAGAATCGGCAGCCGGGATGGAGATGGCAATTTCAGCGACAAGTGGCCCTTCGCGCCGTGTTCCTCACGGCCAAACGGACTGTAACTACAAGTAAAGTTTAGCTTGAGGCGATGAACTGCGAGTGTTACGAAGGTACTCCGCCACATATGCCCTTCGGCAAAGATTGATTTGAAAGGGCCTAACCGGACCTGACCAGCGTTACAATTTCTGGAAGGCGGCTGGCGAACGCGGCCCCGAGTCGGACCTGAACCTTAATCCCTAGAAACGTGGAACTTATGTCAAAACGCGAATCGCAGCACGTAATTATCTGGGAGTTTCAGGTCAGAGCTGGCATGGAAAGCCAGTTTGAAGCGGTTTACGGGCCGAGCGGCGACTGGGCTCAATTTTTCCGTCTAGATGAAGCCTATCAGGGCACGGAACTGGTTCGGGACTTGCGATCCGAACGCAAGTATTTGACACTCGACTACTGGTCGTCCGAACAGTCCTACAACGAATTCCGCAAACAACATCAGTCCGAATACGGGGCCATCGACCAGAAATGCGAAGCCATGATAGAAGCCGAACGTGAGATTGGAATCTATGCTCCGTGTGGCGCGGACACTCATGTCCCCGACCGTTGATGTTGGGATCTACCCAGTCTCGCTCTTCGCGCTCCGCGTCATCAAGTCTCGAATCGCATCCCGTGGTGGTTTTCCCTGATGCAGAATTGCATCCATCTGCGTGGTGATGGGCATTTCCACTCCATGAACCCGGGCCAGTTCCACCGCGGCGTGTGTAGTGAAGACCCCTTCTGCCACCATGCCATGCATGCCGGCGATAATCTCCGAAAGCTGCCGTCCTCGCCCCAGCTCTACTCCGACACTGCGATTTCGAGAAAGTCCTCCGGTGCAGGTAAGCACCAGATCGCCCAATCCCGCGAGTCCAGACATAGTTTCTTGCCGGCCGCCGCAGGCCACGGCCAGACGGGTAATCTCCGCCAATCCGCGTGTGATCAGGGCGGCTACAGAATTGTGTCCCAGGCCGAGCCCATCGCATACTCCCGCTGCGATAGCGATAATGTTCTTCAAAGCGCCGCCGAGTTCTACCCCAACGACATCGGTATTGGTGTAAACGCGAAACCCCGGATCACTGAACTCCCGCTGCACGGTTTCCGCCAGGGCCGTGTCCTTCGACGCGATACTGATCGCTGTAGGGTCGCCGCGAGCCACTTCTTTAGCGAAGGTCGGACCGCTCAACGCCCCGATTCGCGGCGCAGATTCGGTACCCGTGTCCCTGAGCACCATCGCAATCACTTCGGTCATGCGCAGCAGTGTGCCTTCTTCCAGGCCTTTGGTCGCACTCACAAACATGACACCCGACCCGAGAAACTTTCGCATTTCCTCGAACAGGTGTCGGCAGTGCTGCGAAGGCATCACGCTGACCACAATCTCGGCGCCACCCAATGCCTCTTCTAGACTACCCGTCACCAGCGCTGACACTGGCAAAGTATGCCCGGGTAAAAAGAGTTCATTAACGCGATGTGAGGAAGCAGATTCGAGGACTTCTTTTTCGCGGGCCCACAGCCTTACACGGTGTGTTCCCTTGCGCCCCAGCACAATGGCCAGGCTCGTCCCCCATGCGCCGGCGCCGATCACCGCGACATTGCTCATTTTCCGCCCCACTGAAAGCGAGGTTCCGTACCAGCCAGCAGACGCCGCACGTTCTCGTGGTGCTTGACGAGGATCAGAAAGGAAGCCGCCCCCATCAGTGCCAACAATTGCGGTGCATCGTCGTAGGGTCCAATA
>Ga0207131_1094_pt1 | contig 16163 bp, 21 predicted proteins | sample Alteio_BWMinHeat_13_FD_153557 | JGI IMG/M metagenome (GOLD analysis project Ga0207131, IMG submission 153557) | Enriched cells from forest soil in Barre Woods Harvard Forest LTER site, Petersham, Massachusetts, United States -... | ecosystem: Environmental > Terrestrial > Soil > Temperate forest >...
TTTTTTGGCCAAACTCTCTGCCAACACGCTGTTCCTGCTGTTTACGGAACTTTTGATGCTGCCGCTTTTCGCGGTGCTCTATAACGTGAGCATTCTTCCCGTTTTTCACTGGCTGCTCCTAGTGCTGTTCTTAGGCAGCCTAGGGGTGTCGCTTGCGGGAACGGCGCTTTCCGCTATTTCCGCGCAGGCGCGGATGAGGGAACTGCTCTTGCCGCTGCTGCTGCTGCCGCTTCTGACTCCGATCCTCGTGGCGAGCACGGAAGTCACTGTGGGCCTTCTGGACCGTAATCCGTATATGCAATGGAAGGGGGTGGGATTTCTCGCAACGTTTGATCTCGTTTTTTTGACGGCTCTGTGGCTTTTTGGCGAATATCTTCTGGAGGAATGAGTGATGATGTGGAAGCGCACGATTGGCGGAGGCGCGGTACTGCTGCTGGTGGGCATGGCAGCGTGGGCCTCGTTTTTCATCGCGCCCACGGAACGCACCATGGGGCTCATCCAGCGCATCTTTTACTTTCATGCGGCGAGTGCGTGGGCGGGGATGACGGCGTTTTCGGTTTGCTTCGTTGGCAATCTTCTCTACGTATGGCGCCGCCTGCAGAAATGGGATTCGCTGGCGGTGTCATCGGCTGAAGTGGGACTGGCGTTTATTACCGTCGTTCTGATAACCGGCCCCATTTGGGCGCATCCTGTGTGGGGAATCTGGTGGACGTGGGATGCGCGGCTGACTTCTACGTTTGTCCTGTGGCTGCTGTATCTCTCTTATCTGCTTTTGAGGACTTTGATCGAAGAACCGGACCGCCGGGCGCTGCTCAGCGCGCTATTCGGGATCTTCGCTTTTCTCGATGTGCCGCTGGTGTTCGGCGCAATACGCTGGTGGCGGACGCAGCATCCTGCCCCGGTCATCATGGGCGGACCGGGTTCAGGGTTAGAGCCGACGATGCGTATGGTGTTTTTCTTCAGCGTGTTTGCGATGCACGCCTTGATGGCGCTTCTGATTGTGGAACGCTATCAGCTGGAAAAACTGCGCACGGAGTTCGACGTGGTTCGCCGGGAGGCGGAGGCGCTATGAAAAATCTCAACAGTGTTTTTGCCGCCTACATGATTGGCTGGGCGGTATTTTTTGTTTTTTATTTGAGCGTGGCGAAACGCACGTCAGCTCTTCGGGAAGAGGTTGAGCGCCTGAAGAATTCGTTGAAACCGGGAAAATAACTTGGCGGGCAAAAAGAAAGTCGGAATCGTACTGTTCCAGCTGGGCGGGCCGGATTCGCTGGAAGCGGTGGAGCCGTTTCTGCTGAATTTGTTTCTCGATCCGGACATCATTCCCCTGGGGCCGCTAGGACTCTTGCGGCGGCCGATTGCGAAACTGATTTCGTCTCGGCGCTCAGGTCCGGTGGCGGGTAAATATGCCGAGATTGGGCGGCGATCGCCGATTGCGACGCTGACGGAGCGGCAGCGAGAGCGATTGGTGGAAGCGGTTTCACCGTACATCGATCCCGTAGCGGTCACAGCGATGCGCTACTGGCACCCGACGACGTTGGAAGCCGTGGAGTCTTTGCGCAAGGCCGGCCCGTTGGATGAGATTGTTTTGCTGCCACTATATCCGCACTATTCTTACGCGACTACGCTGAGCAGCTTGAAGGAATGGAAGCGCGTTGTCGAGGGGATGAAATGGAGCCAAGCAGGTGGGAAGCCTCCGGAACGAACGATTGATCATTTCTACGACCACCCGCTGTACATAGAGGCTCTCGTTCAACGCATCGGCTCGATCTTGCGGCAATTCCCTGACAGTTCGCGGATACATCTTGTATTCAGCGCTCATGGTTTGCCGATGAGCATGGTGGAAAAGGGGGATCCTTACCCGAAGCAAATTGAAGAGACGGTGAGGCTCGTTTCCGAGGCTGGGGCGAAACAGCATTCGAATTGGCCGAAGATTCATCTCTTGTGCTACCAGAGCCGGGTGGGACCGGCAAAGTGGCTGCAGCCGCCGCTGACGGAGACTATTGAACGGTTGGGCAGCGATGGCGTGAAAGAGATGCTGGTCGTTCCTATTTCGTTCGTGACCGAGCACATCGAGACGCTGCACGAAATCAATATCGAAGCGCGCGCAGAGGCGGAAAAGGCGGGCGTGAAGAGATTCCGCATGATGCCTGCCGTGGGAGACTCGCCCCTATTCATTGCTGCGCTCCAAGACCTGGTGTTGCGCGCGACAGGAATCTCTGCTGAGGAATCGTCTGAGCGGCTTTCCAGCGCCGCGCGTTAAATGTATACTTTGCGGCTTGAAAGCGGGGCGATGACCTCAACCTACAATCCGGGTGTGCACCGATTCGCTGTTTTCGTCGTGTGCTGGACCATCCTCCTTTTCGTGGCCGGCGCCCTGGTTACGTCAAGAGATGCGGCACTTTCTGTGCCGACCTGGCCAGGGCCGGTGATGCCGCCGATGGTGGGAGGAGTCCTTTACGAACATTCGCATCGGATGATTGCCGGGGCACTGGGAGTATTTACCCTTATTCTTGCAATTTTGGTGTGGACCAAAGAGAAGCGCTCGTGGCTCCGATGGTTTAGCGCGATAGCCGTGGGCGGGGTGGTTGTGCAGGCGATTCTCGGAGGTCAGGTAGTCATCCGGCTGTTACATTACTGGCTTCCTGTTCTGCACGCCTGCTTCGCGCAAATCGTTTTTGCGGCGGTCCTGAGCATCGCGGTTTTTACGAGCAAATGGTGGGTTTCGGAGCGGCCGCGACTGGAAGATAGCGGGAGTCCATCGATTCATTCTGTGGCGATCCTCAACGCGGCGGCCATCTATCTGCAAGTGATACTGGGAGCCGGGTTTCGGCACAAGGAAATTCCGATCTGGCCGCATATGGCGGGGGCGCTACTGGTCCTCGGCGTGGTCATCTGGACCGCGGTCATGCTTCGCAAACGATTCGGCCAGTCGCGAGAACTTTCCAAGGCGCGTTTGATGCTGCACGCCATCTTTGGGACGCAATTCCTTCTTGGATTTGGGGCCTACTGGTCAAGGCTGACAACCGCGGATGCGCCGCAGCCGATGCCGGTGATGGTGAGTTTGACCGTGATTCACACGGTAGTGGGAGCGATTCTCTTTGCATTTTCGATCCTGATCGTCTTAATGTGCTACCGCTTGATACCACGCGGCAGGGAAGTAGGCGCCGAGGCGGTGCGGCAAGTGAGTCCGGGATGAGCACGGCGCGGACTACAGAACTGACGCTTTCGGCGCGTGCGAACGGTTATGTCGCGTTGACCAAGCCGGATGTTTCTTTCTTGGTGCTGATGACCACAGCCGCGGGGTATTACATGGGCGTGCGTGGCCCCGTTGGCTGGTTGCACATGGTTCATGCAGTGTTCGGCACCATGCTGATTGCGGCGGGGACGGCGGCGCTGAACCATTACGTCGAACGCGAGTCGGACCGCTACATGCGCCGCACGGCTTCGCGACCGTTGCCGAGTGGGGTGCTCCGGCCGAAGGAGGCGCTGATTTTCGGCGTCGTGCTTTCGATCGCTGGCGCGCTGGATCTGTACTTGGTGGCGGGGGCGCTGGCGGCGGGGCTCGGAGTCGCGACTTGCCTGAGCTACTTGCTGGCTTATACGCCGCTGAAGAAACGCACGGTGTGGGCGACGTTTGTGGGTGCCTTTCCCGGAGCGATTCCGCCCATGATTGGCTGGGTCGCGGCCACGGGTTCGCTCGACCGCGGGGCCTGGCTACTCTTCGCGATTCTCTTTCTGTGGCAGTTTCCCCATTTTCACGCCATCTCCTGGATGTACCGGGAAGATTACGCGCGCGCCGGAATCATGATGCTGCCGGTGGTGGATCGCGAAGGTAAGCGGACCTTCCGGCAGATTATCTTGTATGCAGCCGCACTCGTCGGCGTGAGTTTGCTTCCGGCGCTTCTGGGACTCGCGGGCGTTTTGTATTTCTTCGGAGCACTGGTTTCCAGCACGGCGCTCGTACAGGTTTGCTTATGGGCGGCCCGCAACAAGACGAACGCGCGGGCCAAATGGCTGATGCACGCAACGGTCATTCACATTCCACTGTTGCTGGGCTTGATGGTCTACGACAAGATCCCGCGTTGAGCGGGCCTACCCAGAAAGGAACTACATCCCACCAAGTTTTTGCATTGTTGCAGGGGCCAGTGAAGGGTCCCGGCGTTTCTGCAGGAAGGTTCCGGCTAGAATTGTTGCAAAGTGTCAGGGCGTATGCCGGGGGGCATGAGGGAACCGGTCTGCGAGGAGCGAATGGCTTGGCGTGTGCCGGACTTTGGAAATACAATGTGCCAGAAATCGATATCCGGATTGACGAATGCGATTCCCACGAATCGCCGCTCCCTCTTTTCGCGCAGGGAAGTCACCACGCAATCGATGGACTTGGCGGTATGTTCGTTGAAAACTTTGACGGTCTGTCCGGGGATCAGCGGTGTGTCCATCAACAGGAGCGCACCGTTGGCGCCAACCACGTAGGTGGATGCCTGAAGGTCGATGGTTTCACCTTCGTGCAAACGGCAACGCACGGTTAATGGGATTTGAAGGGACAGGCGCATGGTACGCCGACGTTCTGGATATCTGGTTCTTTGCATAGGGCGCCCCGGGGGGACAGGTGAGGCTTGGCGCGAGAATGATGTCATGATCTGAAGGAAAAGACAAGCTTTTTGGCCTGCATGCCCGGCAAAGCGACGCTCCCGCGGGAAATTGTCGGCAGCAATTCCTGACCCGGAGGAACTGGTCGCAAGGGTTTACTTCTTCAACGTACTGGGAACCAAGTTCCATTGACTGTCCCGGGGCCACACCCGTAGTCTGCGGATGTTGTTGAATTCCGGCGTTTTAGCTACGAAACTGCCAATCCCCAGGAAGCGGACGCTAGGTCCGGACGGGGCGGGTGCCCCCTGAATCCGGGTGTTAAGGAGACCCTTGTGGCGCTTTTGAAAGACACGTCTTTTGAAGTCCGGATGCGGCATATTCGCAGCAGCGGGCGGGTCAATTCGCGCGTGGCCGTGGCGGTAGAGTGGGACGATGCGGGCCGAAGCCTGCGAGCAGAAGGATACACCATGGATATCGGCCCCAAGGGCTGCCTTGCCGTGATTCCGCAGGGCTTCACAGTTGGACAGAGACTGCAGTTGATCAACCTCATCAACCAAATCTCTTGCGAGGCCGTTCTGGTGTGGCGCGGGCACGAAGGCCGCACGGGATGGGAACTCGGTTTGGAGCTGCAGGAACCCACAGCGGATTTCTGGGGACTCGATTTCTAGCACGCGGAGCAAAGATTCCGCGGCGATTGTGCCAAAATGAATCAGGAGGTTTTCCACGGGCTGAATGATTTTCCTTCCACTTTTTCCTTGCAACTTAATCCACTAGAAACGTACAGTTAGCCTAGGCCTTGGGGGTTTTCTGAAGGCGGCACCCATATATAGGAACCCTGTTGCCGGAGTTTGCGACAGGAATTTGAGTGCGCCCTTGGAGTTCGCGCGCAGCGTGCGAGCGGAGGCAGAAACAAGATGACTGCCATCATCACGGTTGCGAATCAAAAGGGCGGCGTCGGAAAAACCACGACGGCCATCAATTTGTCCGCGGCACTTGCCGTGCGAGGCAAGCGCACACTGCTGATCGATCTCGACCCGCAAGCAAATTCCACCATTGCTTTTTACGATTCAGGCGAAATTTCCACGTCGATGTTCGATGTGCTCAGCGACAGCCGTGTGACTATGAGCGCGGTCATCAAACCGACAAAAGACGCCCTGCTTTTCCTGGGGCCCGGCCGACTGGCGCTCGCAAAACTGGAGCAAGTGCTTGCGGGACAGTTCGACGCGCCCTTCAAATTGAAAGACGCGCTTGGGCCGGTGCTGAAGGATTTCGACTACATCGTACTGGATACTCCTCCGTCGCTCGGGATCCTGACGGTGAATGCACTCGTCGCGTCGACGCATTTGCTGGTGCCCATTCAGGCGGCGTATTTCGCGATCGAAGGAACGGACGATCTGCTGGAAACTTACGAGCGCATCCGCGCGCGGCCGAATCCAGGGCTGAAAGTTTTGGGCGTGGTCATTACGCTCTTTGATAAACGGACGAATATTTCGAAAGACACCCACGGGCAAATCCGCACGGTGTTTGGCGAAGTGCTCTTCAAGACGAAAATCACGAAGAACGTGCGGCTGGAAGAGAGTCCGGCGTATAAGGAAACGATTCTGACATTTGCGCCGAAGTCACCCGGTGCAATCGAGTACAAGAAACTCGCAGGGGAGGTTATCCAACGTGTCGAAGAGGATCGGGTTACCCGTCACGCTGAAGATGCGGCATGACGCGCACTACGTCGAATCGCTGACGAGTTACAGCGGCGCGGCGGTTGGGCGGATGATTCGAGTGGACCAGATCCGCCCGAACCCCGACCAGCCGCGCAAAGCATTGGGCGACTTGCGCGAACTTACGGAGTCGATTCGCGAAAAAGGGGTGCTCGAGCCTTTGCTGGTGCGTTTCGTGCCGCGGGAAGACTGTTTTTATATCATCTCCGGGGAGCGGCGCTATCACGCTTCGCGCGCGGCGGGACTGCGCGAAGTGCCGTGTATTGAAAAAACCGCAGATGACGCGGAAACGCTCGAAATCGGATTGATCGAGAATATTCAGCGGAAAGACCTGACGCCGTTTGAAGAGGCGGACGGGTTGCATCGCCTCAGCACGCAATTCGAATACACACATGAGGACATTGCGAAGAAAATCGGGCGGGCGCGGTCATCGGTTACGGAAACGCTTTCACTGCGCAATATTCCCGATTCCCTGAGAAAGAAGTGCATCGAGCACGGGATCATTTCGAAGTCGCTGCTGTTGCAGATCGCGCGGCAGCCGACCGAGAAAAAGATGATCGAAATGCTTCACCGCATCATGCAGGGGGGACTGACGCGCGATGAAGCGCGCCGCGAACGCCGCGAGGAACAGGCGGGGCCGCAGCGCCCGCAGCCGTTTATTTTTCAATTTGAGCCGCAGAACGAAACATTTAAATTCCGCATTCAGTTCAAGAAGAGTCACGTTTCGCGGGATGAGCTGATCGCCACGCTGCGCGAGATTTTGGGCCAGCTGGAAGGTAGCTCTTCGGAAGCGGATTCCACGGCGGCATAGCTCCCGCTACGGCAGCATGGCCAGGAAAGCTCTTGCAAGCCAGTTTTTCACCAAATGGTTGAACTCACGCCGCAGCAAATGCAAGTCATGGAAAGATTGTTTGCGGCGGGTTTTCGCCCTGTCGCAATTCCTCCTTACGAGAGCGCGCTGTGCATGACGAAAGGGAGCTGCGCTGCAGTTCTGACGGCGGTACCCAACGGCGGGCTGAAACTGCTCGCGCCACCGTCCTACATGGTGGGCGGCAACCCAAGCGTGAAACTGAGGCGAGGCTCAAGCGAAGTCTTTGTATGGAAGAAGAAGGAAATTGCTGCGACGCCCGCACGTTTGAAGGAACTCGAATCGTTCCGGCAGGAAATTAGTGAACTTCTGGGCGAAGCTATCGCTTAGCAGAAACACTTGACATCCTGGCGGCTCTGCGAACTCTAAAATAATAGCTGATGGCAAAGACGAAAGGGCCAAGTATAGGGAGAATCCAACGATAGCGGCTATACAGAATGAAATCAGCGGTCCTTCCAGCAAACACGGCCGCTAGATAAAACAGGAACACTGAGGCAGCAAAGGCCGCAACGCCAACTCGAACGCTGTTGAGTAAAGTCACAGGCACATGAACCTCGTGCGGCTCAAAGTGTAGCACTTCTCATGAAAAACGGATGGATTTGCATTTCTTGATGAGCCTCGGCAGACTGAAACTCCTATGGAGACCTACGACATTATTTGCATCGGAGCAGGACCGACGGGCCTGGCGACGGCCATAGAGGCGAAGCGTGCGGGCATGCGGCCGCTGGTGATCGACAAAGCCTCCATCTGCAATTCGATCTACCACTATCCCGTGAACATGGTGTTCTTTACGACGCCGGAACTGCTGGAGATTGGCAATTTGCCGCTGGTGTGCGCAGCGGAGAAACCGACTCGCGTGGAAGCTCTGAAATACTATCGCCGTGCCGCGGAGCACTATGCACTTGAGCTGCGCTTGTACGAACGCGTATTGCGCGTCGATGGGCATGACGGAGGTTTTACGGCTGTCAGTGAAACCGAGAAAGGGGCCGAGGAGAGGTATCATTGCAAGAAGATTGCCTTGGCGACCGGCTATTACGATCTGCCGAACAAGTTAGGAGTGCCCGGCGAAAATCTTCCACATGTCTCTCACTACTATACGGAACCGCATGAATACTGGAATCAGGACGTCGTGGTCATCGGCGGAAAAAACTCGGCGGCGGAGGCCGCTCTGGACCTCTACCGAAACGGCGCGCGCGTCACGTTGGTGCATCGCGGGAAAGAGTTAGGAAAGTCGCTCAAGTACTGGGTGAGGCCGGACATCGAGAACCGCATCAAGGCGGGACAGATTCACGCGCTGCTGGAAGCGCGCGTCGAGGAAATCACGCGGGACGAAGTTCTCGTCGAGCATCATTCGCTGACAAGAAAACTACCGGCGAAGCAAGTCTTTGCGCTGACGGGATATCATCCCGACTACTTCTTCATCGAAAGCCTCGGCGTGCAGCTCGATCCTGAGAGCCGCAAACCAGCGCTGAATCCCAAGACGCTGGAGAGCAATGTGCCCGGGATTCATCTAGCTGGGGTCGTCACGGGAGGCCGGCACACGGGCGAGATTTTCATCGAGAACGGACGATTGCACGGAAAGCAGATTATTGAGGGGCTCACTGGGTGACTGTGCAGTTGGTCGTGTCGGAGAGCCGATTTGCCGAGCCATAGGGCGTTTGCTAGACTGAATTCTCATGGCATCCATCATTCGAGAAGTTGTGGAGACGGCTGGCGCACTGGTGAAGGGCTTCAGCGTGACGTTCCGCAACATGTTTCGCAAAACCGTTACGGAGAACTATCCTTACGAGCCGGTGCATTTTCAGTCGCGCTACCGTGGGATCCATGTCCTGCACCGCGATGAAAACGGCCTTGAAAAGTGCGTTGGCTGTTTCCTCTGTGCCGCGGCCTGCCCTGCGAACTGCATCTACATCGAAGCTGCGGAAAATCTCGATGCCAGCCGGATCTCCGCCGGCGAGCGCTATGCCAGCGTCTACAACATCGATTATTCTCGTTGCATCTTCTGCGGCTATTGCGTGGAGGCGTGTCCGACGGATGCGATCACTCACGGCCACGGTTTTGAACTGGCAACGTACGACATCAACTCTCTCGTTTACCGCAAAGAACAGCTTCTCGAAAAAGCTTCTGCTGCCGCCGCTCGCGCGCGCTGAAGCGATCCTGACTTAGTCGATTCATTCCTTTCGCCTCGCATTTTTGTGTCTCCGTGTTTGTCCGCATAGAATGCGCGATCTCTCCGTGCGCGTGTCCCCTAATAAATATAACGCACTCAAGACGTAATTCTTTTTTGGGAACAGGACTGCGGGGAACGCGGTGCTTGAAAAAAGAAGAAGAGACGCGCGGGGATGCGGGGCGTTTGTTGAGAACGCAGGGGCGAGCGACTCTCCGTGGCCATTGCGCAGGAGGCTGGACACACCGCGGAGCCAGCAGGCGAGCAGCGCGATGAGTGGCAAAGCCAGCGGCGAATCGTGCCAGATACCGCGAAAAATGGCGACCACCTTAAGCCGGACCACGGCTTGCGTGCGGCGGGGCCTCCCGATCCGCAAAAAAATTATCGGACACGACATGTCCGGCATTTGGGCTGGCCTCATACGCCGCGTGTTCGCGCTGTTCCATCAGCCAGCGCGCCAGCATGGCGGAAGCACTTTCCTCGAGCCACTGGTCGAGCAGTGTGCCGATCTCTTTGCGCAGATTCGCGGCGTGGTTCAGCCGCGTCAGCTCATAGCTCTGCAAACTATTCCGAGAAGCCGAAAGCAAGAATTCCCAAGGAGGCTGCGTACGGTAATGGGTCACGTGCCTTTCTCCTGCGGGGACAGGAATTGCAGAGTAACACGGTAGTAATAGAGTGCAAGAGTAACTGTAGCGGCGGAGACTGTGAAAAATTGTGGAAAAAGTTGAGCGGCAGATTGTCCCGGTTGGCGCTGACGCGCGATCAAACGCGCGCGTTTGCCAAACAAATGGCAGCGCGGGAATCGCTGCGCTGCGTGCGTGCAGTGCTTGTGCGGGCGACTACGAAGATCCGGAGCCCACGGCGTGGCCGGGCGATGAGAAAGCGGAGGACGCTCGCGAGGACGCAGAAGACACGGCTGAGGATGAGTTTCCTGCTAAAAAGCAGTGAGCAGCAGGAGAGGAGGATGCGGCAATGAGGACGATTCGAAGAAGGGAAGCGCAGCGCAGCGCGCGCCGGAGGCAGCGCGATGTGCTCTGCGACGTGATGCTGAGCGCGCGGGAATGCGAGACGTGGCTGACGCTGGACGAATTGGCGAAGCTGACGCATTACCCGCCCGCGAGCATCTCCGCGCAGCTGCGGCATTTGCGAAAGCCGCAGTTCGGTGCGTTCGTGGTGGAGAAGCGGCCGCGCAAGGTGGCTCGGGATTTGCGCGGCGAAGACTTCGGGGCGGTCTGGGAGTATCAGCTCAAGCGACGAGTTCGCAGAATCCTTGGCCGGGCACGGGGAGTGCAGGCCGGGGTCCGGCGCGCGGTTCAACCCGCCGTTGTCTGAAGGGAAGGGCGCGGTCGTCCGATTTCAGTGATCCGTTGTCGGTTGGAGGAAAGAAGACAGGGGCAGCGGCGGAGGAATCATGGGCGTCAAGCCGAAGCTGGCATTTGATGTTTGCTGGGAGATCTACCGCGGGGCGCGCGAGGTGCTGGAGACGAAACGCGGTATTTCTGCGCTGAACATGAAGGACATGGGGAAGTATCTGTGGCGGCCGGATATTCGCCCGCGGCTGAACGAGTGGGTGGCGGATTTTGCGCTGGCCGGGCAGGCGGCGCTCGAAGGGCCGGACTGGGCCTCGCGCATGGTGATGTTCCGCGTCTACTACCTCGGTCTCGCGCCTTACGAAAACGCGCGGCACTTTCTCGGTTTGAGCGAGTACACCTGGGTGAATTGGTCGGAGCAAGTCCGTCACCGCTGCGGCAAGGAACTTCTGAGCCGCGGCATGTTCCCGCCGCGAAAGTATTTCGCGGGCAGTGAATAGTCGCCTTTGAGCGGCGGTTTCTGCGGCTCAGCAAGTGGCGGAATCGAAGCGTTCAGGGTTTTTTCGCCCAGGCGGCGATGTAGCGGGTGCTCACCCACTGGGGATCGGCGGCGCGGCCGGCGGCCATGGCGCGATCGGCGAGCGTGTCGATTTGAACTTCCTCGCGCGTGGCGATTCCGTATTGTTCGAGCTTGGGTAAAACGCTGCGCAGAGTTTCCGTCATGTACTCGGCCATCTCGCGTGTGATGCCGCAGCCGCTCAGGTGCGAAACTGCGGTTTCTGTGCCGACAAAGCCCGCGTCGCGATAGGTAGCGTAGAGGCGCATACCCATGTCGATGCGGGCACCGGATCGGCTCAGCGCTTCGGCGATCCAAGCTCCGTAGCGCTCGAACTCCGGCATCTCCGGAAAGACGCGCGAGGGAACGGTAAAATCCGGCTCGAAGAACGCGATGGCAGCGCCGCTGCGAAGCACCTGTGCAAGATGCCGGAGCGTAGCCGCGGGATCCGGCAGATACAGAAGAATAAACCTTCCGACGAGGGCGTCGAACGGCTGGGAGTCGGTAAACTCGTTGAATTCCGCGGTTTGAAAATGGATGTTGGCAATGCCGGCTTCTGAGACGCGTTTGGTGGCCCAGGCGACGCTTGCGGAATCGCGGTCCAGCCCGACTACAGAACCCGTGGGTCCGACCAACTCAGCAGCGAGCATGGCGACATCACCGGCGCCGCTGCCAATGTCCAGCACACGCATGCCCGGGCCGATGCCGGCGGCCCGAAACGCGTCGGCCAGAAGCTCACGAAGGAGCTCACCCTGTTTCATCAGGCGCCGGCGTTCGCGGTCGCTGGAACCCAACACGTAGGCAGTGGTGTGCGAGCCAGAGTCTGATCTTGGAGGCGGGTTCGATGAGTCGCTGGCCACAGAGGCTCCTCGTTCAGAAATAGTTGAGCGGCTAAAGAAAGACGAGAGGATCACCTACGCGGAGGATTTTACCCGATTGCGTGGGGGCAACGCGCGTGTTCGTGGCAATACGATAGTAGTGGTCGAAGCGCGCTTCCGGCGTCCAGCTTGGAATGTTGGCGCGGCGGAAATCCGAAAGCCGCTTCTGGAAGCCAGGAGTGATTTCGCCGGTGCGCGCATCCCGCGGCGGCACGGGGCAGCGCGCGCAGGGATTGCTGCCCTCGAACTGCGATTCGCCGATGCGGAATCGCACGGAGCTGCGCTCCTCTTCGCCAAAGAGCTGATCCTCCCAAAACGCGGGAACGCCGTCGATTTCGAGCGTGGTGCGAAAGCGCAGGCGCGCGTCTTCGACGGTCATGCCGGGGAAAAGTTCGCAAATCGCTTGGAGCGTGGCGGTGGAAATGATCGTCGGGCCGTTGGCGATGGAATCGTCGGGGAATCCTGCGGGCGAATGGCGGACGATAATCTGCTGCTCAAAGTACACGCTGAACCATTCCGCCGCATCTTCCGTGGCACCCGGGAACGCAAATGTCCGGGTTGGTATTTTGCGGGAGTCGCCGGGAACGGAAAGCGTGACGGAACTAACGTTTGGCGCATACGCAGCGCGAATCAAGTGGACGGCTGCCGTGCGCTTGCCGTTCACCCACTGCCCATCAACGGAGTAGAGCGCCCAGGCGCGGTCGAACTCGATCCCGCCGCCCGGCCCGATGCGCGCTTCCTGGAGGTGGACAGGATCGAGCGCCTTGATCGGATGGAGCCGGATATTCGCGAGGCGCGGCGTTGCTGTCGATGAGCTCACAAAAAAATTGTAGCAGACAGCAACGTTCAGTAAGTGTCTTTCAGTTCCGGCGGATTGGGGCGGCTGGCCGGCGGGACGATGCCGTTCAGTCGCAGGTAGAGCAACATCTGGCCGTAGTGGTCGGCGTTGTGCCAGATCACCACGATGGCCAGGCCCAGGCGCGTGTTCGGGCCGGCGTAAGGGCCCTCAATGGGGTCGAACATGTTTTTCGCGTCGATGGCGCCCAGGGATTTGCGGATCGCGGCAAAGGAATCGCGCAGATAAATCAACAATTCTTTCTTGGTCTTCGCCGGGCTGGGGCCGCCTTTGTCGCAAGCTGCGGGCGGTTTCTGACCGTCCAGCTCGGCCGCGAAAGCAAAATTGGCGCATGCTACGTGCTTCGCCTGCTCGGCGAAGGTGCGTACTTCGGCGGGGCCGACCGGAGTCTTCTCGCTCTTAAACTTGCCTTCGGCCGGACGGTAGCCGTATTTGTCCTCCGGCAGGGCCTCGGCGGCGGAACGTACTTCGTATTCCTGGTATTCCAGGCCGCGCAGAAGCGCCGACGCAACCGTTTCCTTCTTGCTCAATTCGGCGGCGGTGGGCGGCTGCTGTGGATTGGCCTGGGCACTCTTATCCTCAAGGGGTTTCGTCTGGTCGGGCCGCTGGGCTTGTGCCGGAAAAGGCGGTTGCGAAGATTGGGCTTCCACGGACTGAGCCGCGAAAGAACAGACCGCGAGCACGACGACAGCAAGTGCACGCGATGAGAGGTACGGGGCAGACGGACACTGGGAGTGCATCAGATCCTCCTTCCTGCGGAGTCTACCACTGGTGTATTGCGAAATATCGCGATAAGCCGCACTCCGGCAAGCTCTCAGCGGGTAAGACCCGCTGGGCGATGCTGCGTTTGAAATGGCGGCCTTTTCCCGGATGTTTCCGATTACGGACGAGCAGCAGCGGCGCCGGCAGCTGCCGTCACCGGCTTATAGCCGCACGTGGCGGCTTTGCGCATGGCCTCCAGGCCCTCGGCGGTGGACATCAGCGCCGTGGTCCGGCAGGTGCGCAGCGCGCCACCGGCAGCAAACGCCAGGGCGATGGCCGCCGCCGAAACGTTGTTCGGCATTTCGGTAATCAGCATGGCGTCATGTTCGCCAAACGCGAAATACAAGTCTTTGATCTTTCCGCCTAACTTTTCAATGGGTCCGCGCACAGCCTCGGTGCGGTCCTGCGGATTGGCAATGAGCCGCGCGAGTGCTTCGGGTGTGTAACTAACCTGGTGAAGAAACAGCGGCATAGCAGGTCTCCTTTCGGGGAAGGATTTCGGCTGGGTGCGAAAAATATGCGCCCGAAAAACCAGGCTGTCAAGACTGCGCGGCCTTTTGGCATCGCCAACTTGTTGAAAATAAGAAACTAAAAAATATTTTGCGAGAAACAAAAGTTTTCCTTGACAAAATTTTAGAGTTTGATACACTTTCTCTTGTAGAGAATTGCGTCCCGGTCTTGGCCGGGACGTTTGCTTTTAGGGGCGTTTTTCTCGCACTCCTATTCCTATCTCCTTCTTCAAAAATGATACAAGCTTGGCGAGGTAAATCTCGTCATTCCATGAATTTGCCGAGGGCTTCGTCTCGTGCCGCAATACTGAAACACGCATGCGCAACCAAGCGAAGCGCCGTCTCATGCACTCTTGTCCCTAAAGGAGCATCCATGCCAGCCTATGCGAACACCCTTCCCCCGAGCTCCCTCGAAGCGGGTGCCGTACAGAACGTCTGGGCCACCGGTGACGGTAACCTCATCAGCGGAACCAAGACGCAGCGCGCGGCGCTCGTGCAACGACCCGGAGGCGAGCCCATCAAGGTTGCCTTCCGCTGCGCGTTCAGCGGCGCGCCAGGAGTGATCGCTCTGCAACTCCAAACATCCGACACCGACGTGGACACCGACTACGTGAACGAAGGCGCGGCGATCTCCACGGTGAACGGTTCTAACGTCGCGCGGGGGGGAATTTCCCAGCGTCGCCGCAAAATTCGCGCGGCTGCTCGCCACAACGGTGACCAACGCAGTTACGGCGACGGTGGACCTCGCCAGCTAGAACGCCACTTTCAAGCATTGCGAGCGGCTGCGATCGCAAAGGGCACAGCTGGCTCCAGGGGTGAACTCTTCTCATTCATGAAATGCATCGCTTATGTTCGGTCGGACCGTGCCGGGAACGCCTGGGAAAAGTGCAAGCGGCGTGCGGCGAGAAATTCCGATTTTTGCATCGCGCATCGCGACGCGACGACCGGCGCCGTTCTCGGACTGCTGGTAGAGGGCTTCCCGGAGCGTGCTGCGCGTCCGGTCATGCCTCCCGCCGAGCCGGCTGTGAAACCGCCATTCATGAATTGACTATGCAGGCCGCGAAAGCTCCGCGTATCGAAACAAATCAGCGATTTAACAACGGCAGTACAGAAAAAACGAAGGCATTCGTCTCTCGGGAGGATCCATGTCCGAGCCGGAACGCAACCTGTGGCGCGCGGTTTTAGAGCAAGCCTACGAAGACGCGGAAATGCTTTCGAGCAGCGAAGACAAGGAATCCCAGCCGCTGGACTGTGCCCGCGCGCGCCGCTATCTGCGTGCGGCCAGCCTCTTTGAACTGGGAAATCTGGAACTGGTCTGCGATTACGCCGATGTGCCCGCGGACCGCGTGATTTTGTGGGCGCGGCGGCGCTATGCGGCACAACAATCGATCGAGGAGCTTATGGAGTGCGGCAGCGAAACTGCCGCTTTTCCTCCCGCGCAAATCGATCAGCCGGAAGAGCGGGAGCCAGACTCCCGCACTCCACAAACTTCTGCTTAATGGCGCAGGATGGCAAACGCAATGAATAGACGGAAGACCAACGGACACGCCGAGCCCGAAGCCCGCCCGAATGGCCATGCGGCAGCCTCCTCGGAGCAGGGAGCCGTGGCCCACACGGATCTCGCCGCATTGCAGGGGGAGCTTGCTGTTCCGCACGACGCAGAGGAAGCCTCGCTTGCCAACAGCACCCTCTCCCCCGGAGCCGCGAGCGCGGCACAGAGGATACAGCTAGGAGCCACGAATTCCGCGTCAACTGGGACAACCACAAATCCCGGCGAAAAGGACGGAAAGTCCGTGCAATTTCCCGGTCCCACCGACTCCGAAGCCATGCAGGATGCAGGAGCATACGTGAATGCCGTAGCCGAGCGCGTCGACCTGGTAGCCGCGAGCGTTCGACTGGTCCAATCAACCGACGAGAAGATCGCCAAGTCCGAGCTGGATCGTTTGCGCGAG
>Ga0207131_1095_pt1 | contig 16086 bp, 13 predicted proteins | sample Alteio_BWMinHeat_13_FD_153557 | JGI IMG/M metagenome (GOLD analysis project Ga0207131, IMG submission 153557) | Enriched cells from forest soil in Barre Woods Harvard Forest LTER site, Petersham, Massachusetts, United States -... | ecosystem: Environmental > Terrestrial > Soil > Temperate forest >...
GGATTGATGATATTGAGTTGCATGGCCTCCTCCTCTTGGGGTTTTCATTAATTCGCCAAGACTATTTGGAGTGAGAGGCTTTCCACTCACAGTTGCAGGAACCAGTACGAGCATATGCGTTTCCTGGACTGTTTTGCCCGGATCATATGGGCAAGGACTGGTCAGGATTTCATCGATATGGGGAGGCAAGGGGGGTTCTTCGCCTACATCTCCAAAATAAGTTTCCCATTTGGCTTTGCCAAAAGCCATAGAAGGAAGAGGAGGAGGAGGGGGGGGAGGAAAAGAGCAGACATCAGGAAAACGGGCTATTAGGGTTTGAATAGCTGCAGGACTGATTTGCGTATCTCTCCAATGGATCTCTTTCAGGTTGGGACAGTTTTGGGCGATAGCAGTGAGACTTGCATCAGTCGCCTGGTGGCATCCTTCGAGATGGAGGTTGCGAAGATTTTCACGGTAGGCTTCCGCGATATAGATGACTCCTACATCGGTGATCTGCTTGCAATGGCTGAGATCGAGAGTATGCAACTCCGGACAGAATCGAGCGATATATCTCAATGCCTGGTCGGTAATTTGGGTTTCACTTAAACCAAGAATTTGCATGTAAGGACAATTGGAAGATCCTCCTATATTGTAAGAGAAAATCTGAATCCCACCATCGTTAATTTGGGTGCAGCCATTGAGGATAAGCCGTTGCAAGTTAGGGAAATTTTGGCCAATAATGGAGAGTCCTCCATTAGTCACCCGCTGACAGTTGCTCAAATCGAGATGGAGTAAATGAGAGGTCTTCCAGGAAGAGTGGGTATCCGGATTGGAAAAACAACTGACCATGGCTTCCAGATCTTCGTCTGCAAATGATTGACACCAGGACATTCGGAGGGTGGTCAGATTTGGGCATTGTTGCATCACCTCTGTCAACCCCGAAACAGTGGCTTTATCAGACCAAATGGGGCAGGGCCAAAACAAAATTTGTGTGATATCACTGAAGGATCGAAGCTCTTGCAATTCCTCTCCAAAATATCTCTTCAATTCTTCTTTTTCCAATGGATGGATGAGATGCCTCATCAATTGCAATTGCATTTCCTGCCTTATTTGATCTGCTTTCTGTCTTATTTGATCTGCTTCATACTGTCTTTTAAAAGCTTGATGTTCTGCTTTAGCCGCTTTTAGCTCAGCAGCCAAATCTGCAATCAGGAGCTGTTGGTCACTCATCAGCCTTTCGATGGCTTCCAAACTTTTATGAGCGGGTGAGAGTGGGACTGGATGAGCTGCAGATTGCACCAATTGGCGTATCATTAAGCTGGGAACATACGAACTAAATGCATGTGTCTGATCGATGGGGCACGGCAACCCTTTTTGAAGGCAAACATCTGCTGTTTTTTGGCTAACAGTGTGACCACAATTCAGGTTAACAGCATCGACCATGATTTCATGGCTAACCGGATCGAGCAGGTGCTGGATGGATGAGTGCGTTTCAAAAGACATAATTTCTCCTTTTTTACGGGCATGTGGAGGCAAATTTTATCCATCCCCCAACCATTCTGCCTATCTCTTGTAAATCTGTTTGACATTTTTGCCAATACTCATCTTCATGAATTGGATGTTTTTATAAAACAGCATTTAAAAATTCCATATCAATTCATGTGTTAGAGATCTCTCAGATTTAACTGCACTCGTTGTGGTTTTCTCTCTTTTTTTACGGGAAAAATTCACTCATCCAATCTTCCCTGACTTTATGAGTACTTACAAAATGGCGACTACCTGGACGTTGATAGAAATGGGGAATTCTAGTGTTAAGATTACTAAATTTCAATAACGTTGGCCGGACATAACAATTGTTTGAAAAGCAGTTTCTTAAGCGTTTAGCTTGATAATTTTTCACTGAAAAATTATCATTCAAGTATGATAATTTCACAGAAAAACTGACTGGGGGATGTGATATGTATATTCTTAGAGAGAACGAAAAAGAATGTTTTGAATCATTTGAGGGAATGTTTGTCAGTGCATTACTCGGCCCAAGACGGCTGGGAAAATCAACTCTAGTCGAACACCCCCATAGGAGACTTCCACAAGATTTATTTCTGGAGAACTCATAGCGGGCAGGAAGTCGATTTTGTTGTCCAGGTTGGAGAAAAAATCGTCCCTTTTGAAGTCTCATACTCTTTGCAGACACATCCCAAAAAAGTTCGGAATCTAAAAACATTTTTGGAAGATAATCCCAGGGCCAGCCTCGCCATCTACCTATATCGCGGTCCTATGAAATTTGAAAAAACAAATAAGATTTTATTTCTTCCAGCCTGGATGCTATAAAAAACCTTCCCAAACAATTGAGGCAGTTGCAAAACTCGGAGGTTTATGGCATCTAATCTTTTGACCCATAATGAATTAGATGCAAATTCGCCTACTCGATTTGAGTATGTCAAATTTGCATCTAATTCATTCTGTGTCAAAATATTGGCGCCATAAGCCTCTGAGTTTTGCAACTGCCTCAATTAACTTGATAATATTTTTTTAAAATTTTATCTTTGCTTTTATTCTCGTGTGACAGTTTTTCCAATGCAAAGAAAAAAATATTTTTATACCGAAATTTTTATCCAAAGCAGGATTGCCTTTACCAGAAAAATTTACAAGCTAATGCTCCCTCTCGCCTTCCTCCTGCAATCAGGAATGGCACAGGCTGACAAATGCGAAGGATATTATTCCAATTGCGAATGCAATGCCCACGAAGATATTATATGCAATGATATTTCATATTCTTCACCAAAATGCACCGATTCTCAATCTGCTTGCCAGGATGAAAAACCAGAGTCTCATGAGCCAAAAAGACGCGCCCTGCCTGCCCCCTTTACTTCTCCCCCTTTCCCAAATGCGGAATACCAGGGAAGTCCTCTCGTCGGGGTTCCGCCAAACGACACCGTTTATCCTTTAATGCGCGGTATCTACAAAACACCTTTTGGAGATGCCATGAAAAAAAGCAGGGTTAAGGCATATGGCTGGATCAATGGTTCCGGAAACCGGAGCTCTTGCGAACATTCAAATACTCCCGATTCCTACTGGATTGTTCCCAATCGATTCGAAATGGACCAACTTGTCTTCCGCGTTGAACGGGAAGTCAATTCTGTACAAACAGATCATGCTGATATTGGATTTCGTTCCACCTTCCTGTATGGCATGGATTATCGTTATATGACAGCAGGAGGTTGGACAAGCTACCAGTTATTAAAAGAGAATAACCTTTATGGATATGATTTTACAGAACAATACATAGAAGTTTATACTCCAAATGTGGCTCAGGGAATGATTGTCAGGATGGGACGATGGGTCGCGTGTCCCGATATTGAAACGCAGTTTGCTCCAGACAACTATATGGGAACCCATTCACTGCTTTTTACGTTTGACACGTATACCCAGACAGGCATTATGGCAACCGTCATGCTTAATAAAAACTGGACCATTCAGGCATGCATTCATGCGGGCAGTGATATGGCTCCCTGGTATAAAGGGGCTGTTGTAACAGGAATGTTCGGAATTCGTTGGGTGTCTAACGACAACAAGGACTCAGTTTATCTGGTGCTGAACGAAATCAACAGTGCCAAATTCCGCCGGTTCCACATGTACGGACAACCTCTTGGCCACGATAATTTCAACTACCTTGTCGGTACATGGCAGCATAAATTCAACGATGACATCCACACAAAAACCGAAGGTTATTTCATGTGGCAGCGCGATGCCGTCGTAGGTGGTACGCCAAGCGCCGGACCGAAAAGATCTTTCGGCGGCGGAGGTGGCATTGGTGCAAATATTCCAGGGACGACGTGGGCTTATGGAGTCGTCAATTACACGATGTTCAAATTTAGCGACAAGGACTTTATTACCGTTCGCAATGAAGTATGGCGTGATGCAGACGGAGAGCGTTCCGGTTTTGCCGGTACATATTACTAGGAGCAGAAAATAGTTTACTTTTTAAGTGTTTAAATATATGTATACGGGCATATGAAGAATCAAGATGCTCGTTTTTTACATCCAGTAACTCAAAGAGATATTCGTCAGAAAGCTGTGGATCTGTTTTTATCTGGAATTTCTAAAATCGACATATCCAAACAGTTGTGTGTAAGCAGGCAATCTGTCTACAAATGGTTGAGAGCTTATGAAGAATTTGGAGAATATGGAATATCAGTTGATAAGAGAGGCCGTCCAAAAGGTATTCAAATCAAGCCATGGCAGTGTGCTCAAATAGTGTACCTTATAAAAAACCATAATCCAGATGAATTGTCAATGCCATTTTATCTGTGGACAAGAGAATCTGTTGGATTGCTGATTTTTCAAAAATTTGGAATAAAGCTCTCAAAATGGACTGTGGGAAGATATTTGTCAGATTGGGGGTTTTCATCTCAGAAACCGGCTCGTCGAGCTATTGAACAGGATCCTATAGCAATAAAAAAATGGTTTGATTTTGAATATCCATTGATCCATAAGCTAGCCAAAAAGGAGAAGGCAATAATACATTGGGGAGACGAAATGGGTCTACGATCAGATCACAACGCAGGTAGGACATATGGGTTAATAGGACAAACTCCTGTTGTCAGACGTTCTGGGAATAGATTTTCATGTAATATGATCTCAGCGATTACCAATCTAGGAAAGTTAAGTTTTATGGTATTTCATGAAAATTTTACCTCAGAAGTATTCTTGAGGTTCATCAAGAAATTGGTTCAGAACGCATCTAGACATGTGCCTAGAAAGGTCTTCCTTATCGTAGATAGGCACAGAGCTCATAGATCTAAGCTAATTCAACAATGGCTCACAGAGAATGAGAAGGCCATCCGCCTATTTTACTTACCCAGTTATTGTCCTGAGCTGAATCCTGATGAATTTTTGAATCAAGATATAAAGACACATCTTGGAAAGAAACGTGTTGAGAATAAAACAGAGATGATACAAAACTTAAATAGTCACTTGAGGATGAGGCAGAAACAGCCTGAGATCATCCAGAACTTTGTCAGAGGGTGTCATCCAAAATACGCGGTTTAAAAAACGTAAACTATTATTTGCTCCCCGTAATATACCAGCCATGCAATCGGATTAACCCATAATTTCAATGAAATCTTACAGATTCGCCCGGAAATAGGTTATTACCGCAATTGGGATAAGCGGGCATTCGATCTCGGCAAAAGAAGAGGAATGGTCCTGGCCGGCTTTGATATGACATTGCGGTTCTGAACAATAAAAAAATAACTCAGCCCCGCGTCTCTTCCGATGCCCGCGTCCCTTTCTACTTCCCGTGCCCGTGCCCGTGCCCGAATTGTCGCTCTTGCTCGCGTCAATTCCCATGCCCGCGCCCTTTCCTACTTTCCGTGCCCGTGCCCGTGCCCGAATTGTCGCTCTTGCCCGCGTCAATTCCCATGCCCGCGCCCTTTCCTACTTTCCGTGCCCGTGCCCGTGCCCGTGCCCGTGCCCGTGCCCGTGCCCGTGCCCGAATTGTCGCTCTTGCCCGCGTCAATTCCCATGCCCGCGCCCGCGCACGGAAAATAGGAAAGGGCGCAAGCATGGGAGTGGATTCGGGCAGGAGCAACAGTTCGGGCACGGGCACGGGCACGGGCACGGAAAATAGGAAAGGGCGCAAGCATGGGAATGGATTCGGGCAGGAGCAACAGTTCGGGCACGGGCACGGGCACGGAAAATAGGAAAGGGCGCAGGCATGGGAGTGGATTGGGGCAGGAGCAACAGTTCGGGCACGGGCACGGGCACGGGAAGTAGAAAGGGACGCATGGCAAAGTGATAGTTCGGTCTCGGTCACGCACGATATTCGGTCTTTAAATTTCCTTTATGTTTAGTTTATCCATCACTATTCCTACTTTTATCCGTTTTGCTTAGGATCAAACCATTGATTTCGCTGATTTTGACGAATTGCGACAGCAGCTCCTTTAGCTGGGGGATAAAGTTACTTCGCACAAGGTGTATAGCTCCCATAATACCATGAAAAAGCCCTTTTGATGACGATTGCCCATGGCACTTCACGGCCACGCCGTCGACGCCACAAACAATCGCACCATGGTGCTCCTCATAGTCGAACTGCCTGTGCAAGCCTTGTAGCACCAAGTCGCTCTGCGCGGGTATGATCCGCCGGAGCGCATCCTGAAGCTGGCGCCGGATAAGAAATGATACACCCTCAGATGCTTTCAAAAGAACATTTCCTGTAAATCCGTCCGTCACCACAACATCGACGGCACCCTGGAATACCTCACGACCCTCGACGTTCCCGACAAATAGAATGTCTCCTCTTTTGCACATCTCCTGCAGAAGTTCGTAGGCCAGCCTCACTTCCGAAGTGCCCTTTTTCGATTCTGCGCCGATGTTGAGCAATCCCACCCTGGGTTGACCGATGCCTTTACAACAACGCTGATATGCTGCTCCCAGAAAAGCAAACTGTACAAGATGATGCGCTTTGCAGGAAACATTACCTCCCACATCGACGATAGCAACACTTCCGTTGTCGGTGGGCAGGGAGGCTAGGAGTGCAGGCCGCTTGATGCCCGGCAGCAACGACAAGGATAAGGCCGCCCCGGCAATGAACGCCCCCGTATTGCCTGCGGAAACAAAGCCATCGATTTGGCGCTTCTTTAATAATTTTAATCCTAAAACAAGGGAGGAATTCTTTTTTTTGCGGATTGCAGGCAAAGGCTCTTCATGCGTTTCTATGAACTCAGGAGCTATAAGAAATTCAATGGAGGCATTCTGGTGGGGAAAATGTCCGGATGTTTGCAGATAAATCTGATCAACAGCATTTTGGGTCGCTAATACAGTCAAGCCCACATCTGGATATTTTTCTGCAGCCAGCACGACAGCCTGAAATAATGATTCAGGGGAGTGGTCACTCCCCATAAGATCAATCCCAATACGCAATTGTCAGTCTCCTTTTGGAGGATGCTACAGAATGCTACTCAGCTTTTTCAGCTTGTAAAACTTTATCGCCATAGGTACCACAACTCGTACAGCCGAAGTGAGGACGGCGTGGGATTCCGCAGTTTTTGCAAGTTGAAAGGTGCTTGGGTGTTTTTGCATGGTGCGCGCGTTTAGAATTTTTGCGCGCGTTCGACATGCGATTGCGTGGTACTGCCATGATGAATTCTCCTTATCTTTTCATATACAATCATTAAGAGCAAACTCAAGCCTTAACTCTTCCAATCTAAATCGGCAAAGGGTTGATACCCCTCTTCTTTTTCAAGTAAAGGGTCTGAAAGCTCTTTCAAAAATTTTTTATATTCTTTCCTTTTAGGGCACTTACCCTGGTTGCACTCAGCGAAACCAGGTAATTCAAGTAATATTGTTTCTCTCAACAGCTCTTTAAAATTGTAGATGCCCGTCTTAATCTCTTGCGTGGGCACACAATAATAAAAATTCTGCACCTGCACCTGAACGGCGACCGGTTCATTGCATATGGAACAGGGCAATAACGCCTCAGTATGAATATTCCAATGCAAAACAAGCTCATTATCTGCTAAATATGCAACTCCTTGCAATTCTACAGGCTTCTCAAATTTCAGATCTTCATCCTGAATGTCGAGGAAGACTGGGTCCAGTTTCTCCTCAATGTGCTCTTCGCGGCCATCGCGTAACTGTTCAATATAAATTTTAAAACTATCGTCCATATCGGCCAGTTGGAGGTTTAATTCCATGTAAAGGAGCTCATTGTAGGAAATTGACACTTTTTCTTCAACAAATTCCCGGTAAAGGGGCGTAATTAAACAGAAAGGATTTTTCCCAGCAATAAATTTTTTGGTCGAAAAATATGGATTGTACGGAATTTATCGAAGTCTTCCAATGCGTATTACCCGTTCTGAATTTTATGCCGTTGCCACCTTTACTGTAATGGATTATTTCAATGCATTACCCGCCCGTATGAAATTATAGGTGATATAGCAGCTGACTGAAATCAATCCGCAAACAGTAAAAAAGTCGATTTGCGGATACTTTTTTAGCTTAAAAAATTCATCCGCAAACAGCATATTTTGCTTCTTACGGATGAATTTTTTTCACATACACCCGACGAAGGAGAACGAAGGAGGGGGTATGTGAACTGTTACAAAACAGGTAGATACTCGATCCGACCTCTGCTTTTACCAAGATCCAATTTTTTTATACATCTTGGCCTTCTATATATAAAGCATCAGGACAAAGGTCAACTCCATTAGGCCAAACAACTGTCCCCAAATAATGGTCTAATTTAACGGATTTAAAGAAGTTAATATCTTTAAATGGATAAAATACACTTTCAGGCTTAGACTTTCTATATTTTTCGAAATCGACAATTTTTTGTTTTTTATCATTAAAAGTTAATTTAAGTTTATAACCATTCAAATACTCGACTTTTCTTATTTTGTGTAACATAATTTCACCTTAAAGGTTTTATTTTCCTAGGCATTTGCTCATTGATAGCCAATTCCCAATTTTCAAAAAGTTCCTTATTATATTAAGAGAAAACATTTTACCTGTCAATTTTGTTTAACACAAAATCTCGGGATTATTCTTACAATGTGTCCACACAAAATGGTTGATAGATTGCGCCGAAGGCAAGGGCAAGGCAAGGGCAAGGCAGGGGCATTGCGATTATATAAATATTTTTTACTGGAAAAGAACGTTCAAATTCCCTATACTGCGCTTGTCCCCTGAGTTTATAAACTTTGGGTTTTTTACCGATCTCGTCATCCGCAGGCTCCCAACTAACGTTGGGATCCCACGAATGAAAATATCAGAACAAAAACTAAATGAAATAAAGAAACAACTCGTCGAAAAATTGAACCCGCATAGAGAAGACTGTGAAAAATATAAAAATGATTCTGGAAGCAAAGCCACAGCTTGATTTTGGCTTGGAATTTTCTCCATTAACTCTCTAGCGGTCCCTTTAAACAGGTTTGGTCATGGTTTATCATAACAAGAATGTTTTCAACGGCTCCCTTAGCAATATTGAGGATTCAAACGATTGATTACAGACCCAATACAAACCTGATACCGACGTCGTTGTGTTTTTCGTTTCATAGAGGCTTAAAGGTAACGAAATGCACGAAATTTTACTCAATATTGAATCCAAAGAGATTCGCTATGCCCTTCTAAGAAATGGGGTCCTCCGGGATCTCATCATCGAGCGTAAAAAAGAAAGACAGCTGACGGGCAACATCTATCGCGGGAAAGTCAAAAACATTCTCCACAACATCCAATCGGCTTTCATCGACATCAATGAGGGTGAAAATGGCTTCATCCATATCTCCGACATCATAGAAAACACAAAAAAATTCGAACAACTGTTCGACATGGACTTCGATCTCGATTACGATACCAAATCCCCCGGTGGAGAAGAGAAACAAAATCTGGAAATTGAACAGGTCATGAAACCCGATCAACCTGTCCTCGTCCAGGTTGTCAAAGAACCAATCGGTTCCAAGGGCGCCCGCCTAACCTCTAACGTTTCCATTGCAGGTCGTTTCCTCGTCCTCCTTCCCAATTCTTCACACCGGGGAGTATCGCGAAAAATTGAAGACCGCGCCGCCCGCGAAAGACTCAAAAAACTCATCCGTGCCTTTGAAATGCCTCAAGAAATGGGCTTAATATGCCGCACAGCCAGCGCCACCGCCACCCCCGATATGCTGATTGCCGAAGCCCATGATCTACTCAATAATTGGCAAATCATCATGGATAACTTCAAAAAAGCCAACGAACCCACCCTCCTCTACGAAGAATCTGATTTAATCAAACGGGCCGTCCTCACCGCCATTGATAAGCATTACGACCGCATCCTCATCGACGACTATGCAACCTACCAGGCCTGCAAACGGCTCTATACCCGTTATGCCGGGGAACACCCGCTCAAAATTGAATACTACCGCGACAAAACCTCCATGTACGAGCGTTTCAACGTTGAACGGGAAATCGAAAAGACGCTAAGGCGCAAAATCTGGCTCCCAAGCGGCGGTTACCTCTTTTTCGACCGAACCGAGGCCATGTACACGATCGATGTCAACTCCGGCAGAAGCAACACAAGCCGCACGGACGTCGAAGAATCACTCCTGCGCATCAACCTAGAAGCAGCCGACGAAATCGCACGACAGGTTCGACTCCGCAATATCGGCGGCCTAATCATTTGCGACTTCATCGATATGCGCGTACGCAAAAACCAGCGCAGACTACTTGAAAGACTAAAAGATTGCATGAAAGAAGATTCCGCGAAATGTACCATCCTTGGCATGAGCGAATTCGGCCTCGTGGAAATGACCCGCCAACGCAACCGCGGCTCCCTCATGCAAACGATCTTCACCCACTGCCCCTACTGCTCTGGCAGTGGCATGGTAAAATCCCACGAAAGCGTCTCCATTGAAATCGAACGCATGCTAAAGAAAATCCTACTCTGCTCCGAACAATTCTCCCTAATACTCATCACCCACCCCCAATTGGATCAATATCTCAATGCCGTCGACAAATCTTACTATCTCAAACTGGCCGTAGAGCATAATGCCAGATTGGAATTCAAGTCAGATGACGATCTACACCTCAATGACTGGTACTTTTACTCCACCGTCCACAAGAAGCGCATCGAGGTTTAGGATGTCTCAGAATTCTCAGATGCTCCCTCAATTGGACTCTTTTCTGGAACAAAAGAAAATCAGTCTCAAGCTTTATCAGATCATCCAGAATTTCCACGCCAATTATCGACAAGCCATCTCCAATTTGCCGAACCCCGAGAAAAATTGGGAAAATTTCGATTTATTGATCAAACTCATTTTAGAGCATCAGCAAAATCCTCACCAGTTTTCGATCTTTCACCGAAGTATCCGTAAACCTTTTGACTATTATCAGTTCGGACTAGATTTCTTTCGACCTTTTATCGATTTCAAAAAGTCAAAAATCAATGGCCTCGACGCACTTCAATCGATTCAAACGCAGCTTAAGAATGGGGAAAATGTCGTTCTTTTGGCCAACCATCAAATCGAACCCGATCCCCAAGTGTTAAGCCTATTACTTGAAAAAATCGATCCCCGGCTTGCAGAAGACATGATTATTTTCGCCGGCCACAGGGTCCTGTATGATCCAATGGCTGTTCCCATGAGCTTGGGCTGCAACCTGCTTTGCATCTATTCAAAAAAACACATATCTTATCCTCCCGAAGAAAAAGCGAATAAGATCCAACACAACCAGCGCACACTAAAACAGCTGCAGGTGCTCCTCAACGAAGGAGGCCACTGCATTTATGTCGCTCCAAGCGGCGGAAGAGATAGACCAGATGCAGAAGGAAAATTCGCACCAGCCCCCTTCGATCCGCAAAGCGTCGAGCTGTTCTGGCTCTTAGGCCAGCAGGCAGAGCGGCCCACCCATTTCTATCCTCTCGCCCTCCTCACTCATCACTTGATGCCTCCACCCACGAATGTGGAAAAGGAATTGGGTGAGAAACGGACGATTAATTTTACACCTGTCTACCTGGCTTTCGGCGACGAGGTCGACATGAATAATTTCCCAGAAAGCGAAAATTTGGATAAAAAAAGCAAACGAGACAAAAGGGCCAGTTATATTTGGGAGAGGGTCTGTGAATGCTACATGGACTTTCCTAAGAAACTCACCTGAATCTAAGAGGGTGTTGACAAACTCAAGCCCCTCTGGATTGCGTTCACGCGATTCCAGAGGCCGCTTGAGTTTGTCAACACCCTCTAAACGGTCGCTTCCTCCAATGCATAATCTTCGTCACTTTTCGAAACAAAGCCGCTCAATTTCCTCGTCGCAATGATCGATATTCCAATGACAAATACGGCTGTAATTCCTATTATTGATATGTGCCCAGCAGTCGATCCAAATGCAACGAGCAGCACTTGATACATGCATGATGAACCCGATTTGCCTAACCGCGATCCCACGCTGTCGATGACAGATTTCGCACGCATTCTTTCATTCTCATCAATTGACAGAAAAGCCATCTCTTTGCACATGTCAAAGATTGTGTACTTGGCCGTCAATGCCAGGACGTAATACACCGAACCTAATGTCATGACAAAATAAAATGCCTCCATATTGAGCACAGAGGCAAAAGGCGCCAAAAAGTCTTCCGTAAGCTGCATGGAAAAGAAAAATGCAAAACTCGTTATAAACAGACTTACAGGCGTAATCAAGGCAATCGTCGACCAAGAAAACGCTTTAAAAATCCAACGTGACAGCAGCGCAAAGCACACTGCCAGAATGCCAATGATCGATGTCAACTGATTCACATAAGCATTGTAGGCCTGCGGCTCTGGATAATTTGTTTTTATTGTCTCTTTCCACACGACTTCAATAAGATTGCTAGTCAATCCAAAACCAACCACTAATATAGCAATGCAAAGTAATGGGCGCGACTGAACGACGCAAAGAAGGCTTTCCTTGAATGATATAACAGACTTCGCTTTCTTTACCCCGTCTGACACCACTGGAGCTTCCGCCAGGGAAAGAACGCGATTAATCGCCATGATGGCAAATCCGCTACAAATGATAATGGCAACCATCAACTGTAGCGTTTCCTGCCAGGAAAGGACATCAATCAATGAATGGCAGAGATAGTGCGATGTTTGCCCAGAGAGAATTCCAGCGCAATTGCCTGCAAACACACAGAGTGGATAAAATGACTTAGCCTGCTGCGTAGAGGTCGTCTCATTCAAATACCCCCAAAATAGAACGGTCAAAATCATCATAGCCCAAAGCTCAGCTGCCAAATAGAAGAACGAATAAATCCAATAACCGATCATTGAGATGAACCCTTTGCAGCCGACAGGGAGGATATTCGTCAACGCCCCAGATAGATGATCCAAATAAAGAAAGCTGCGCAATGGAAAAAACACGAAGGCAAAGAGGGCATAGGCAATTAATAACAAGCTCACAAAAAAATACAGCGTCTTCTCTCTTCCGTATCGTTGATAGATTTTAGAAAATAAAAAACTGGCAAGGACAGCAAAAGGTAGAATGACCCAAATTTTAAGGAAAGGGATCACCTGAGCTCCCGCATCACTGGCGGTAATGACAAGTGTATCTTTGAGATCTTTGAGGATGTGGTATACGAAAATGATCAGAAAAAACTGGGCAAGGATTAACGCAGGCCTGGCCCAGGAGTAAGATGAAACGAAAGATTTATTTTGAATTGAATTTTTCATGCACTTTTTTTTTTGCACAAATTCTACTGAATGTGCAAAAAGAAAAAATGATGATGATGTTAAACGCATTTTTTGCGTGATTTAAAAGGATCATACCAATGATATTGATTTTTGTCAACGGATTCTACAAAATTCTACAAGATTTTATCAAATACAGGTAATCTCATGCAGGCGACTGTCTATCATTGGATCTTTTTTAACCTGATTATCATCGTCTTGCTGGCATGCGAGCTGCGCCGCTTTATTTTGCATCCCCACGCGATGAAAACCAAAGAGGCCTTATGGCTTTCTTTTGGTTGGATTGCCCTCGCCCTCTTCTTTAATGTCTGGATTTATTACGAATTCGGAGCCAATCACGCCCTAGATTTTTTTACTGGCTACCTCATAGAAAAATCATTAAGTGTCGACAACCTCTTTATCTTTTTGATCATTTTCTCCCACTTTAATGTCCCTGATACAGCCAAGCACCAGGTATTATTTTATGGAGTTTTGGGTGCTATCGTGATGCGAGCACTACTGATCTGGGGAGGCATTGCTTTGATGCAAAATTTTACTTGGATCTTTCTCGCCTTTGGAGTTCTCTTGATCATTACAGGAATCCGTCTGGCTTTCCAAACTAAACAGGAAGAGGAATACCGAGAAAGTGCAATATTCTCCTGGTTAACGAAAAGAATTCCGTTCATCAATCATTATGTAGAAAATTCTTTTATCGTGAAGTACAAAGGCCAGTGGGTCGCTACACCTTTATTGGGCGTTTTGATACTGATTGAAACAACGGACCTGATTTTCGCCCTGGATTCGGTACCGGCTATCATAGGGATTACCACAGAGCCTTTTATAGTATACACTTCGAATATACTGGCCATATTGGGGCTTCGCTCCCTCTTCTTTGCTTTAGAGGGAATGATGCGCTCTTTTCATTTGCTCCACTATGCTCTTGCTTTCATCCTGGTCTTTATCGGCAGCAAAATGGTTTTATCTGGATATGTTCATGTGCCAACGTGGTTGACGCTGGTCGTATTGCTTCTATCGTTAAGCCTGGCTGTGCTAGGTTCCCTCGCAAAGCCCAGCGAGGCTGACAGGAAATAGCTGACGGGATGCTTTGCTGCCAAACTTACTCTCTCCAAGACTTCGTCACCCATGACTTTTTTGAACTCAAAAGGATAATAATTCCATTTGCCAATCATCAATTGTTCGCTGACTACCATTAAAATTGACTCCCACCAATAAAATCGGGAGATTTTTCTCCTGAAAGAATTGATAATACTTCTTTTCCTTAATTTGTTCGATCGCCTTTTTTGCATTTGCATTAAACTTAAACTCAAAAATGATGATTTTTTCCTTCATAAAGAGAGCGGCATCTGTGCGACCCTGTTGTGTATGAATCTCAGCCCCTATTTGAAAACCTGCAAGTTTGATAATGAGATAGAAAAGACTATGGAAGTATTTTTCATCCATCACATACAAATCATAAGGGATAAGGGCCAGAAGTTTCTGCATGATTTCAAAAAATTGGGTGTCGTTCCATGGTTGGGTATACAGATTGGTAGATAGCTCAGACAAGCTTTTGCTACATTCAGCTTTAGATTTTGCAAAAGAATGAAGCAAACTTATAGAAAATGATTGACTCACTTCCCGATTTGGAAAACTTAACCTATAAGCGTTAATTTGAGGTATAAAAGATTTGATTGTGAGATAACCCGCCTGATAAAGAATAGGCAACATAGGAAGGTCTTCAATATCAAAAGAAATAAAACTTTGTAAATCAACGCTGATTTGTTCAAGGTTCGAGAGATCAAAGTGACGTTGTTTGATAAGATCGATTAAAAAAGACGGTGTTCCTGTTTCAGACCAATGCCCTTTAAATATTTGAGAGTCGAGTAGATTGAGCACAGAAAATGGATTATAAACACACTCTCCGTTTGGAGAAAATTGATAGCCATTGTACCATTCTTTTATTTGTGAGTAACATTCATCAACTGTAAAATGATTTTTTGTGGCAACCTCTTGAATATCCTCCGAGAAATAGTGCACCAATTCTTCTTTCGTGTACCCCAATAAGGTGTTGAATGTATCTAACATCGATAAATCTTTGAGATTATTTAAACCAGAAAAAAGATTCACTTTTGCAAACTGTGTGACACCTGTTAAAAAAACGAATTTTAAATATTCATCCTGTGCTTTTAAAATCGTATAAAATGCACGCAAAATTTTCTGATTTGCTTTTGCAATTTCCATATCAGACAACTGATCTAAAAGAGGTTTGTCATATTCATCAATCAATACGACAACTTTTTGACCTGATGTTTTATATAGCTTCTCGATTAGATTTTTTAGATAATCAGGTGCTGTTCTCCCAGATACACTTATGTGATAATTTTCGGAAATATTTATTAATTCATCAATCAATGTTTGTGCAAATATTTCCGGAGTCTCATTTGCAAATTTTGACATATCTAACATAATTATTGGATATTTTATCCATTCCCAATCAGCAGAATCAATCCAAAGTTTATTAAATAATTGCTTTTCCCCTGAAAAAATGGCTTTGAATGTGGAAACCAATAATGATTTTCCAAAACGTCTGGGACGAGATAGAAAATAATATTTTCCGCGAGTGATCAGCTCATAGATAAGTTGAGTTTTATCAACGTATGTATAGCCATCAGAAATGATTGTTCCAAGATCTTGAATTCCAATAGGTAATTTAGCTTTTGTCATATCAAACTTTCTTTGCGAATAGAGGATTTATGAAACACTACTGCGAGGTAGTGATTTTTTTCGTTTTTCAAGAGCTCGTGGCATCGTAGCCTTCTTTCACAAACGAAAAAAATCGTTGTCACCAGTTTAGCAGGTTAGAAGCTTGAAAACAATAAAAAGTCCTTTTTAACGATCAACCAAAAGCCAAGAAACAATATTCCAATGACTG
>Ga0207131_1096_pt1 | contig 16059 bp, 12 predicted proteins | sample Alteio_BWMinHeat_13_FD_153557 | JGI IMG/M metagenome (GOLD analysis project Ga0207131, IMG submission 153557) | Enriched cells from forest soil in Barre Woods Harvard Forest LTER site, Petersham, Massachusetts, United States -... | ecosystem: Environmental > Terrestrial > Soil > Temperate forest >...
TGTTTACGTTTTCCGGGAAGAAAACGGTGTCTTTCATGTGCGCGTGGAAAATGGCGCCCTGCTTACCAAGGAAATGGATGACTTCGACGGGATCGCAGCCCTGCCAGAAGAGATGACTGAGATCATTGTTGGCGCCGATTTCTTCGCCGACGGCTTCGCGGAGTTTGAGCAAGGTGCGAGGGTTATAGACGACGAAGTTGGGATGCATTTCGAGGGCGAGGCGTTTGACGCCGTGATCGCGGGCGTATTTTGCGGCTTCTTTCCAGTACGGAATGACTTTTTCTTTCCACTGCCAGTCCTGCATCTGGGCGTACTCGGGAGGCCAACGGTAGGTGATCCAGTTGGGCTGCGTGTCCTGGGGAGTGCCGCCGGGGCAGCCGGAAAATCCGACGATGACTTTTACATCGAGCGTTTCGGCAAGCAGAACAGTTTTGTTGAAGGTATCCCTGTCTTTTTGCGCGTGTTTGGCGTCGGGATGGATGGGATTGCCGTGGCAACTGAGGGTGGCGACGCGGATGCCGCGGTCTTCAAATTTTTTCAGCCAAGCTTTGGCTTTCGCGCGGTCGGCAATGAGCTCGTCGAGGGGGCAATGGTGATTGTTTGGGTAGCCGCCGGTGCCGATTTCCATGGCTTCGAGGCCGAGGGCAGTGACTTTGTCGAGCATGGCGTCGAGGGAAAGATGATCGTAGACGGGATCGAAAACGCCGATAGGAATCTTGCGTAGAGAGCCGGAGGGCTTGGGAGTTGAAGAACTTGAGCCGTGCGGGGATGCCGAGCCAACGGCGTCGGCAATCCTGGCGGCGCCAGGAACGGAGGCGGCGAGGAGGCCGCCGGTGGCGGCAAGAAACTGTCTCCGGTCGAGAGCGGAGTCTTTGCGCGGCTTGGTCATGTGCGTCTCCTCGGCGAACGCAGCAAGGCTATGAACACGAATATTTTCAAGGCATTATACGACGTGGCGGGGTACAAACAAGCAGGTAAATCGATCTTCTAGGGGATTTCCGTGGATTTTGAGCCGACAGGCAAGACACACAGGTATCGCGAGAGCGAGAGAAGGTGTGCTTCCGATTGCGCGACTTGGCAGGCACCAGGGCCGAACTATGATAGATTCGCATTCGCAATTGCAAGTTTCGGCGACGGGCTTGGCGGGTTTTGGGGAGTGTGGCAAGAGGGACGGTAGGTATCCTGGTAACGAGGCAACGATGTCTGCGATTTCGAGAAGGGATTTCTTAAAGACCGCGGCGACGCACGCCGCCGCGGCCGGGTTTCTCGCCGCGGGTGAGCTGGAAGTTCGCGCCAACCCGCTTGGCTTGCCCATCGGATGCCAAACGTGGCCCGTCAGGGCAATGATCGCCAAGGACTTTCCCGGCTCGATCAAGCAGCTTGCCGATGCGGGATTTCAGACGATTGAACTGTGCTCTCCGGTAGGTTACGCCGAGTACGGCTTCGGCGGCCTGGCCAAGTACTCGGGAGCAGAGCTCCGAAAGATTCTGGGCGATGCAGGTGTCAGTTGTGTGAGCTCTCACTTCGGCATCGAAGAACTCCGGGCCAACCAAGCGGATCGAATTGCCTGGGCAAAAGATGTCGGGCTGACGCAGATGATCGTGCCAAGTCTCGGTGGGCCCGCGAAGCCGACGATGGATGATGTGAAGCGAGCGGCCGAGGAATACAACAAAATGGGGGAACAGTCGGCCAAGGCAGGCATACAACAGGGCCTGCACAATGAGGAGTTCGAGCTATCGATGGTGGATGGAAAGCGAACCTATGACTTGTTGTTCGAACTTCTGGATCCCAAGTTGGTTAAGTTCCAGTTCCAGGTTTCCACCATCAGCCGGGGCTACGACGCAGCCGAGTATTTCATGAAGTACCCTGGACGCTTCCTTTCCATGCACGTACAGGGGTGGTCTGCGGAAACCAAGAAAGTGGTTGCGGTGGGACAAGACAGTCTGGATTGGAAGAAGATCTTTACGGCGGCGAAAACGGGCGGGATAAAGAATTACTTTGTCGAAATGAATCTGGAGACGATGAAAGCCAGCGTGCCGTACCTTCATGGGCTGCAGGTTTGAGGAAGCTGGTTGCGCAGTGCTGTCATTCAGCGTGAATACTTGCCAGACTCGATTTGCTTACGATGGCTCCGAGGAGTTCCTGAGAGATGATGCATCCGTGCATCGTCCCACTTCCTCCTTCGAACTGCGCAAGGATTGTGCCAGCCCCCGTGCGGCGGAATTAAGCCAACATGCCTGGCAAAAACACAAATCGGAAGATGACCCACTATTGGAGTTCGGGACGGATTGATTTTGCGGAGGGGATGCGATACCTTGGCGGTTGCGCGAAGGGCGCATCCGGTCCGCGGAAAGGGCAGTGCCCACCTTAGGAAGCACAAGCAGAGTTACGAACCTTCTTTCAGCCTGAATCTGGCGGACTCCAGGCGAAGTTATGAAAGGAAGGTCGTATGGAAACCAAGAAACTCCCCGTTCGCCCTCACCTGGAGCAGTACAAGAAACAAGCGAAAGAGCTGGTCAAAACCTGGAAAGCGGGCGATGCCGAAGCTGTGCGAAGAATTCAGAAATTCCACCCGCGATTTGGCGGGGTAGTGGTTGACGATCTGGATGGGAGAGCGGTTGACGTCTTGGGCGGGAGGAAAAGCGGCAGCAAGACTGCCCTTCGAGGCTCAGGACAAGCCGCACTCCAAAAACGGCGAGGTGGTTTGCTGCGGGTGAGGCTAGCGGATGCGCAGTGGGTGATCGCGCGGGAGCATGGGTTTGAGAGCTGGGCGAAGTTTGGGAAGCATATCGAGGCGGTAACCCGGGAGCGGACGGTGGCGTCACTAAGCGATCCGGTGGCGGGATTTATTGCGGCGGCCTGCGTTCCGCGCGATTCTTCGCACGGATCGGGGACGCTGGAGACCGCGGAAGCGATTCTAGCGGCACACCCGGAGATTGCGAAGAGCGGTATTTATACGGCGGCGATACTCGGCGACGATGCCGCGGTGCGGCGATTCTTGAAGCGTGATGAGAGGAGCGCAACGGCGAAGGGCGGGCCTTATGGATGGGACGCGCTAACGCATTTGTGCTTCTCGAGATATTTGCGGCTCGATCGCGGGCGATCTGCGGGGTTCGTGCGGGCGGCGAACGCGCTGCTGAATGCGGGCGCGAGCGCGAACACCGGGTTTTGGGAAATGGATCACCAGCCGAAACCCGAATGGGAGAGCGTGCTGTACGGCACGGCTGGGGTGGCGCATCACGCACAGATGACCCGGTTGCTGCTGGAGCGGGGCGCAGAGCCGAACGATGGGGAAACGCCGTATCACGCCCCGGAATCGTACGACAACAGCGCGCTAAAGGTGTTGGTAGAAAGCGGGAAAATGAGCGAGGAGAGCCTGGCGACGATGCTGCTGCGGAAGGCGGATATGCACGACGTGGAGGGCATGAAGTATCTGTTGGAGCACGGCGCGGACCCCAATCGCATGACGCAGTGGCAGCACACGGCGCTGCAACACGCGCTGCGGCGGGACAATGGCATTGAGAAAATCGAGGTGTTGCTGGACCACGAGGCCGATCCGAGGCTGAAGAACAGTTTGGACGGCAAGACGGGCGTGTCGATGGCCGCGCGGCGAGGGCGGAGTGACGTGCTCGAGGCGTTCGAACGGCGAGGAATTCCGTTGGAGTTCGAAGGCGTCGAGCGGCTGATTGCGGCATGCGCGAGGAACGACGGAAAAGCGGTGCGGGCGTTTGCGGCGAGCGAGCCGGGACTCGTACGCGAACTCCTGACGGAGGGAGGGACGCTGCTAGTGGAGTTTGCGGGAGTGGGAAACAGGGACGGCGTGAAGCAACTGCTGGACCTGGGTGTAAATGTCGCGGCGCTGCATGAGAAGGGCGACGCGTATTTCGACATCGCGCCGGGAAGCACGGCGCTGCACGCGGCGGCGTGGCGCGCGTGGCCGTCGACGGTGGAACTGCTTGTTGCGCGGGGAGCACCTGTGGATGCGCAAGACGGCAAGGGACGCACGCCACTGGCGCTGGCGGTGCGCGCCTGCGTGGACTCCTATTGGACGAACCGGCGCACACCTGAATCGGTGGAGCGGCTCCTGCGTGCGGGAGCGGCGGCAAGCAGGGCTGCGTATCCATCGGGATACGCGGAGGTGGACGAACTGCTGCAACAGTACGGGAAAGGAGGTTGAACCAAGCGGGGAGGCCGGCTACCAGGGATTAGCGAGGTTTTAATTCGGCGAGGGCGGGGATGGAGACAGCGGCGGTGAGGGCGCGCTCGGGTAGCGGCTTTTTCCGCTGGAGGGATTGGACGAGCATGTCGATGGCTTGGCCGGTGTTGGGCGGAACGTAGATGGTGGCGGCGAGGAGGCCGCTGCGGACCCAGGATTGGCCGGTCTTGGGCAGGCCGTCGCAGCCGGTGAAGGGGAGCTTGAGCCAGCGTTCCTTTTCGGATTCGTTGGGGAGCTCTTCGAAGGCTTTGCGTGCGCCGAGGGCCATGGAATCGTCCTGCGCGCCGACGAGGTCGATGGCAGCTTTTTGCGAAGTGGTGAGCTTGAGCCAGGAGCGAACGGAACGCTGTGAGCTTTCTTCTGTCCACTGGGCTTTCAGAAGAGTGAAGTGGATGTTTGCGGGCTTGGTCTCCTGCATGCCGAGGGTGCGTTCCTTGGCGGCGGAATTTTCCGTGGGACCCTGAATGTAGAGAAGACCGCCGCCCTTGGGAAGCAGAGCGGCGAACTGGCGACCCTGGATGCGGCCGATTTCGACGTGGTCGGAGCTAATGGCGAAGACCGGGACGGTTGACGATTTTCGAAGCTCGGAGATGTAACTGGCATCACGATTGAGAACAGCCCAGCCGATTCCTGCAGAAACTGCGGCGCGAGCAACCTGTGGCAACGCGGTGCCACCAACGGGCTCGAAGATAATGGCATCGGGCCGAAGAATTTCCGGTGACTGGACGGCTTTCAGGATCTGCGTACTTTGCGTGATGGCGTCGTTATTGGCGTATAGGATCTGGGCCTCGACGCCGAGGTTTCGGGCGGCCTGCTCGGCGGACTGCGCCTGCTCGATCTGATAGTCGTTGTCGTCGGTCGTGAGGGAAATCAGGAAACGAAGTTTTTTCATAACGACCAAAGAATCTCCACAGGCCTACATCTCTAACATACATCCAGAGCAGGGTTACTTGCCGGGAATCGCGGTGGACGTTTCATCAGCAGAAACGCCCGCTCTTGGAGAGGACGTGACGAGTACGGAATGTGGAAGTGGCTGGGTGAGCTTGGGGGCGTGATCTTGGCTCATGGAGAGCGTGCAATCAGGAAATCTGCGGTACTTCATCCAGTACTTGCCGGACTGTGCGCAAAAGAATCTCGCGGGTGAACGGCTTTTCCAAAAGCTGTGCTCCGCTTTCCAGAATTCCAGACTGAACGATTCCGTCATTCGAATAGCCGGACATATAGAGGACGCGGGTTGCCGGGCGAAGGCTGGTCAGCTGTTTGGCAAGTTGTTGGCCTCCTATTCCCGGCATGATGACATCGGTGAGGAGCAGATGAATGGGGCCACCAAAGGAGCTGGCAATACGGAGTGCTTCCTTGCCATTTTCGGCATCGAGGACCGCGTAGCCACTGGCTTTCAATAGCTCCTTGGCCAGATTCCGCAAGGACTCGGTATTTTCGACCAGCAAAACAGTTTCATTTCCCTGCCGGACTTCCGTTCGCGGGTTGCCCAGAGAGAGAGGCGCAGGGGAGCTATCAACCCGTGGGAGATAGACTCGTATAGTTGTGCCCTGGCCGAGTTCGCTATAGACCCAGATGAATCCGCCGCTCTGTTTGACGATTCCATACACCGTCGCGAGCCCCAAGCCTGATCCCTTGCCGAGCTCCTTGGTGGTAAAAAAGGGTTCGAAAATGCGGCTCTGCGCTTCCTCATCCATGCCGCAACCATTGTCAGTAACCGAGAGGACGACGTACTTGCCGGCGGGAACAATGGCGCGCTTGGATCTGGCGCCTTCTTCCAAGTCGAGGTTGCCTGTCTCGATGGTTAGCTTTCCACCTTGGGGCATGGCATCGCGGGCATTGAGAACGAGATTGACGAGGACCTGCTCGAGTTGAACGGGATCGACGCGGACGGTGCCCAGCGCGGGATGAAGCGAAGTGAAAAACTCAATTTGCTCACCGATCAAGCGGCCAAGCATTTTCTTGGTTTCAACGACGGCAGCGTTCAGATCCAAGATTCGCGGGTGGAACACCTGTTTGCGGCTGAACGCCAGCAACTGGCGAGTGAGAGAAGAAGCACTATCAACGGCCTTCTTGATCTGGGCGAGATTCCTGATGGCAGGGTGAGCCGGTTCCATCTGTTCGGTCAAGAGCTCGGTGTGTCCGCTGATGACACAAAATAGATTATTGAAATCGTGGGCTAGTCCACCGGAGAGGCGCCCAACGGCTTCCAATTTTTGGGATTGCTGGACCATGGTTTCCAATTGGCGGCGTTCCGTAATGTCACGCGCCATACCTTGTATGCCGTGTTTCTCTCCATTCGAATAAATGAGACGAGCGCTGGCTTGCAGGAGAACCTTGCGGCCATCCTTGCGCAGCATGGCGATTTCAAAATGCTGCAAGGGCTCCTCATTGAGGATGCGCTGCATCATCTGGCCGCAAAGGTTGAGGTGTTCCGCGGCCACGAGACTCTTGAGATTCAGCTGGAGAGCTTCGCTCCGAGACCAGCCCATGACCTCTTCTGCGGACTTGTTAAGGGAGGTGACGTTGCCCTCCAGATCGAGGGTAAAAAGAATATCCTTAGCGTTTTCGAAGAGCTCATGAAAGCGCTGTTCGCTCTGGCGAAGGGCGTTTTCTGCGCGCATCCGCTCAACGGCGTACTTTATGGATTTCTGGAGCAACTCCCGGGTTAGCGTTTCCATGGCCAGGTATTCAGCGGCGCCGGCCTCCAGAATTTGCCGCCCCAGGCGGGCTTCTGCGGAGGGGATTACCGCAACGATGGGCAAGGCATTGAATTGGGAGTGTAGCTCGGCAATGCGCGCGAGCGCGGTTCCGTCGAGAGCGTGGAAACCAATGAGCAAGGCGTCAACACTCTCAAAGACAGAAGGGGGCAAGACACCAGGAACAACTTTGGCAAGCACGACCTGAAAGGAAAGATTCGAATTGCTCTCCAACAAGTGGCAGATATTTTGGGCAAAGGAGGAATCATTCTCCATAACCAGGATTCGGTAGAAAGATGACTGCATAACTTCGTCTTGCTTTTCCTTACGAATTTTCCGGGAAAAGTTTTCGAACCTCCTCAATAAGTTTCTCCGGCATTTGACTCTTTTCCACGAAGCCATCGGCACCACTTCGGAGGCATTCCTCGCGAAGGGAAAGGCCACTCAATTCCGAATAGATGAGCACATGCATCTTGGGAAAAGACCGCCGCAACTCCAAGGCGGCTTCGAACCCATTCATTTGCGGCATGCTCAGGTCGGTCAGCACCAAGTCAGGGCGGAAACGGGCGGCCTGATCCAGGGCATGCTGGCCGTCGCGCGCCGTGCCGACGATTTCAAACTCGCCGGAGTGCTCAAGATACTTGCAAACGAAACGCAAAGCGGTCGGTGAGTCATCGGCGACCAAAACGCGAATCCGGCGATTACTGGGCTGCATCACACACTCCCGTCGAGCGCTGACTACTCACGCTGGATTCATCATTCTGCAATATGGGGAGCAGGTTTGAAATTCGGCCGATTCCTTAGGGAATTCCTTGTAGGCCGGACGGACAGGCTTCTAGCCTTGGATGATTTTGTTGCGGACGGCGTAGCGGACCAATTCGGTGATGGAATGAAAATTGAGCTTGAGCATGATGTTGGCGCGATGGGTTTCGGCAGTTTTCACACTGATGCCCAGTACGGCAGCAACTTCCTTGTTGCTCTTGCCTTCGGCGAGAAGCTGGAGGATCTCGCGCTGCCGGGGAGATAAACGGCTTCGCGAGATGCGGTCGCCATCCTGGCCGCCAGCCGAGAGCGCTGCCTCGGATACGCGAGAGGACAGAAAAGGTTTGTGACGGCGGAGGGCATCCACTGCGGCGATCAAATTGCGATCGGCATCGTCCTTTAAGATGTATCCAAGGGCTCCCGCTGCGAGAACCTCCTGAACCAGAAGCTCCGAGTCATGCATGGTCAATATAAGGATTTCCGTTTTCGGAGAGAGTTTGCGGATTTGGCGGGTGGCTTCGACTCCATTTAGGAGAGGCATGCCAATGTCGAGAACGGCCACGTCGGGCGTGAGCTCACGGGCTTTTTCGACGGCTTCGCGGCCGTTGGCGGCCTCGGCGCAAACTTGCCAGCCGCTCTTGGACTCGAGAAGGGCGCGGAGTCCGGTGCGAACCACATGATGGTCATCAGCCACGAGAATGCGAACCGACATTGGAAACCTCAGCTCCCAGGGGTATGGAAGCCCTTACCGTCGTTCCGGAAAGGCTGGATTCAATTTCAAGTTTGCCGCCGAGCTGCGTCATGCGTTCGCGCATGCCAAGAATTCCGACGCCGAGACGGCTGCTGGATCCGTTGCCGCGCTCCATAGCGTTCTTGGCCATGCCGCGGCCGCGATCGCTGACCTCGAGGTTGACGCAAGTAGAATCGCCGCGCAAGCGAATCGTGGCGGTCTGGCTGCCGGAGTGACGCTGGATGTTTGTAAGGCTTTCCTGAACGATACGGAAAAGGGCGGTCTCGGCTTCCTGAGGAAGCCGTCCAAAGCCGGTCTGCAGATGCAACTCCATTTGCACGCCGCTGCGCTCGCTGAAACCTTCGGCGTATTCCCTGATAGCGGAGACCAGGCCGAGTTCGTCCAGGAGCGGCGGGTGCAAGAGATAGGAAAGTGTGCGAATCTCGCGCGACATCCCCTGGAGAAGACGCCGGGCTTCGGCAAGCGCATGCTTTGCGCGCTCGCCGAGGGAATCGGAAGACTGTGCAGCCTGCGCGAGGTTCAGGTTCACGGCGAGCACGCTCTGCGCCAGACTGTCGTGGAGCTCGCGGCCAAGCCGCCGGCGTTCTTCGTCTTGAAGCTGAAGCAGACGTGTGGAGAGTTGGTGCAACGCCTCTTCGGCCTGCTTGCGTTCGGTTATGTTCGTAAACGTGTTGATCACGACGGAGACGGAATCATCCTTGGCAAATTGTGGCACGGCGTTTCCCAAGGTCCACAGAACTTCCGCCGATCCCCGGCGACGCCAACCGATGACCTCATTTTGAACGGGCTGCCGCGTGGCGATCACCCGGGGCCCGGGCCGCATTGAAAAAGGGATCTCCGTGCCGTTTTCACTAATCGAAATCAAGTCTAACTCTGAGGAGTTCTTATCCTTCGCGTCTTCAAGGGTGATCCCGAACATTTGTTGCGCCGCTTGATTTGCGAACTGGATTTCCGCATCCGGTCCAAGCAGGACAACACCGACGTGGAAGTCTTGAACGAGGGTGCGGAAGCGCTCCTCACTGGCGCGGAGAGCCTCATCGGCCTTTTTGCGGGCGGTGATATCCCGCACGATCACCAGCGCGCAGAGCTCCCCATCCAGCTCGATGAGCGCGCCAGAAAACTGGCAAACGCGAGTCGCCCCGGATTTTGTCACACATAGAAACTCTTCCTCCCGGACTTCGGATTGCTGCACAAGTTTGGCCATGACCCTGGCGCGATGGGAAGGGTCCTTCCAGAGATTCATATCCAGCGGCGTTCTTCCAAGAGTCTCTTCGCGGGCATATCCGGTAAGACGCGTGAAGCTGCCATTGACTTCCAGAAACTTGCCTTCGGGGAGGGAGGTGATCCCTACAGCGTCGGGGCTGGAGCGGAAGGCGATGAAAAACATTTGCTCTGAGCGACGCAGGGCATGTTCCGTGCGGCGAAGGTCGTCCGCAATGTGGCGTTGCTTTTCGCTGGTCAGGACGAGACGCGCGGCGGAGAGGACAAATGAGGCAGTGATGGCCACCCAGGCAACAGTGATCTGCTCCACGGCTATGCGGCGGCCCATGAAGAGAACCAGCAGCGGAATAAGAATCGGCAACGCCTGAGAGAGGACGATGACACGAAACGCGGAGTGCGCTTTCAGCCGGAAGGGCTCGTCATCGGATTTCCAAGTGGCAGCAAAGGCTGCAGCAAACAAGAAGGGCAAGCACCAAATGACGTCAGTCCAGGTCGCCCTAGTTCCGGAGCCCGGCAAGCCGAATAATAAGAAGTAGAGCCCAGAAGCGGCACCCAAGAGGAAGAAGATGGCCATTCTTCCAAAGAAGGCGCGGAGAGAGCGGGGAGAAACGGTGAGCGTCCGAACGACGAAACCCACGAAAAACGCCAAGTCACGAAGGACTTGCACCCGCATCATCTTGACAACCATTTGCGAGCCTTCGGCTTCCCAGCGGGACTGTACGTAAAAGAAATAAAGGTAGGCGGTGAGGGCGACGACTCCAATCTGGGCAAAATCCAAAACTCGCTGCCAATCGACACCACTGGAATCCTCCGCGGGCGGTGGCAAGAACATCATGAGGGCCGGAGTTGCCCAAAGAATGAAAAGGATGTCGGAGGGCCATGGCGTCAGGGAGGGAGCGCGAGCAAGACTCTGATAGTAGGTCTCCAATGCTTGTGCAGCGGTGACCAAGACAAGCGCGGAAGCAAAAAGCATCCAGAACTGGCGCAAGAATCCCGAGGACCGCCTGCCGACTTGAAAGGAACAGTAAGTGGCCCAGAGAGCAACGGCGGTCTGCAAGAGATCGGATTCCAGGAGGCTGGTCGCCGGTGAGGAACTTCCTTCAACGACGAAGAGGAGAAGGGCGGTTAACACGCCTGCGACGGCAAGGGCGATCCAGGCAGACTTGCGAGAGAAGGGCAAGAGCGACCCCACGAACTGGTTGTAGTCTAAGCCGACTAGGCAGCGTAGACAACAGCGCGCTCGTAGCAAGGGAGAAGCGTGTTATCGAAGCGACAGGATGCAGAGACAGAAGATCGAATTGGGACTCTTTCACGACCTAGGCCGATTGGAAAGCGCGGGCGCATTTGAAGGTAGACGAAAGGATTGAGTGAAAAATCAGGCGGGACGCGCACAGAACGATTTGGGCCGAGAAGCCCTCTGGGGAAAAAGGACGTCGAGAGCCTATATTTTCTGGTGTGGAGGAACCCCTTATATGGCAGGCCACGAAGTGAGCCCGCAAAAGGGCTGAAGCTTTGTGACTTGCGTTGTGATCCAAACGCAAGGTGAAGTCGTGTTGCAAGTCGCCGGGCCTGAAGCCAAGTTGAAGGGAGAAAGACGATGAGAATTGGGATGGTTGCGCTCTTAGTGGTTGCTGCCGCGTTCGATAGCCAAGCGAAAGACGCGCCAGCCTATGAAAAAGGCGTGCTGACTCAGATGGAATCTTCGTCTTGCGGTTACGCCGAAAAAGACGGCAAGACCCTCGCCGGCGAGATCTTTGGCACAGACGGCCAGCACAAGAACACCAAGGAAGTCTTGTGTCAGGAATATGTATTGCAGACAGAGCGAATCACTTACAGGATCAGGCCGAAAGATGACAAGCATCCCGCGCTCTTGCCAGTTGGCGAAACAGCTCAATTCCGGATTCACAAGGACAAATTGCTACTTCGAGTGCCTGAAGCTGACGGCAAAGAGCGCGAATATTTCGTTTTGTCGATGACTCCTCGAGCGGACGCTGCGGCGGCAACTCGGCCGGGGACGCGGGGCGAGACCCGCTAGTCTTGAGGGGCGGAAGGCGAAAGGTCTTGCTGACGCAGAAGGCGAGATCGATCAGAATGTGGATTGCGCGGGTTTCCGGTCCTGAAGCCCCGCAATCCGGCGCTCGGATCCGGTTATGACATCAAGAACGACCCTCAGCTGAATTCGGTGATTTGCACCCCACTCTCGCTCCGTTAATAACGAAACTTCCGTCAACCAAAGGGAATTACCTTTGGTGCGTCAAGGACGACGTTTCTCTTGTACGCTCCAGATTCCTACCGCAACATGAATTGAGGCGGAGGTGGGCTGACCGAAGCCGGACCATGACGTTCGTTCTTGAAATCCGAGACCTGCACGTTTCGTATCGTTCACGCGAAGGGGACCTGCGCGCGGCGCTGGCTGAGGTCAGTTTTGAGCTGAGGGCGGGTGAAATACTGGGCGTGGTGGGTGAATCAGGATCGGGAAAAAGCACGCTGGCGGCAGCGATTGTGCGACTCCTTCCCGCAACTGGCCATATCACGAGAGGTGCTGTCCATTTTGAAGGGAAAGATCTGCTTCAGTCCGAATTCGAAGAATTGCGGCAAATCCGTGGCGGGCGCATTTCCCTGATTTTTCAAGAGCCGTCTCTCGCTCTCCATCCTACCCTGCGCGTGAGCGAGCAAGTTCGACAGGTGGTGGCGGCGCACAAAACAGCAAGCAAGAACGCCCATCGTGAACGAACATCCCAAGTCCTGGCAACGGTATTCCCGGAACAGGCGGATCGCATTTCACGGTCGTATCCGCACCAGCTCAGCGGAGGGCAGCGGCAGCGCGTGCTGATCGCGCAAGCCATCGCTTGCGGCCCACGCGTCATCATTGCCGACGAGCCGACGGCATCGCTCGATCCTACGACCCAAATGGAAATCCTCACGGTGTTTCGAACGCTCAGAGAAAAGCTGGGGCTTGCAATGATTTTTATCACCCACAATCCTGCTTTACTCACTGGATTCGCCGACCGTGTGCTGGTGCTGTACGGCGGCCGCGTTATCGAATTGGGCCCAGCCGGGACAGTGCTGGCGTCTCCGCGACATCCCTACACGAAGGCTCTCTTTCAATCCGTCCCGGAGAATCCTGGAGAGCGTGAGAACAGCCGCAAGACAAGACTGCCGTCGATTGCTGGCGATTGGTCCCCTGCATCTACGCGGCGGGAAGAGTGTTCGTTCGCGCCAAGATGTGCGGAAAGAATGGATGTCTGTGGCGAGCGCAAGCCCAACCTGTTGAACATCGGCGAATCGCACGCGGTTTCCTGTTTCAAATATGAAAACTGAAGCATCCATAGGCGGCCAAGCCTGCCGGCCAATTTTGAAAGTCGAGCGCCTGGAGAAACGCTACACAAGGCAGAGCTTGAGTGGCACGCGGGAAGAGCTAGTGGCGCTGCGTGGCATCGAATTCTCAATTCTTCCCGGGACCACGCTGGCGGTGGTTGGCGAATCGGGATCGGGAAAGAGCACGTTGGCACTTTGTCTGGCCTGCCTGGAGCAGCCGACCTCCGGGAGAATCTGGTTTGAAGGAAGAGATATTTCCCAGCTCGCGGAAAGCGGGCGGCGTGAGATACGTCCACAGATACAGCTCGTCTTTCAGGATCCGGCGAATTCCCTGAACCCCAGATGGGACGTGCTAGAAATACTGAGTGAACCGTTTGTACTGCAGAAAAGAACCACGATTAAAGGTATGAAACAGCGCGCTGTTTCACTGCTCGAACGGGTTGGTCTTTCTTCGGGGATTGTCGCGAGGCTTCCCCAGGAGTTGAGCGGGGGCCAACGCCAGCGACTGGCGATTGCCAGGGCATTGGCTCTTGAGCCCAAGCTGCTCATTCTGGATGAGGCGCTTTCGGCTCTCGATTGTTCCGTGCAGGCGCAAATCGCTAATCTCCTGATGGACCTGCAAGATTCTCTAGGGATGACATATCTATTTGTCACGCATGATCTGGCGATGGCCGCTCACCTTGCCGACGAAATCGCGGTGATGAATTGCGGACGGATCGTGGAGCGGGGCCCGGCGGAGGAAGTCCTGCGAGTGCCCAAACACGAATCCACGCGAGAACTCCTTGCCGCGGTGCCTAGAATCCCACGCACGCCGAATTCGGTGACTGGCTGACAATGCGCTATCTCCTTGGCCGAGCCGCGCACGCCCTTTTTCTAGTAGTCGGTGTTTCCATTCTCACTTTCCTATTTACAACGCTGGCTCCTGGAAATTACTTCGACGAGATGCGCATGAATCCGCAGATTGCGCCCGAGACTGTGGCCGCGTTGCGCGCCCAATACCAGATCGACCGGCCGCTGCCCGTGCGTTACGCGTCCTGGTTGAATTCCGTCGTTCACGGTCAGATGGGGTATTCGTTCGCGTACAACAGCCCCGTCGCACCGATTCTTTTGATGCGTGCGCGCAACACTTTGCTCCTCGCGATTACCGCCACGTTGCTCGCGTGGGGCATTGCTCTGCCGCTCGGCATTTGGAGTGCTGAGCGACTTGGACGCTTGCCGGACCGCTTGGTATCGTGGGCCACGGCAGCGCTCCTGGTCATTCCCGATCTCGCGCTTGCATTGGGCTTCCTGGTCATCGCGGTAAGGACCGGCTGGTTCCCGGTAGGAGGCATGAGCTCTCTCGATTTTGACAGCCTTACATTAAGTGGCAAGTTTCGCGACCTCGCCCTGCACATGGTGCTGCCGGTTGCAGCACTTGTGCTCTCGGCGCTGCCTCTGCTCATCCGGCACGTCCGTGCGGCAGTGGCGGAAGTCCTTGACGCTCCGTTCCTGCTTGCAGCGAGGGGACACGGCATCCCCAGACGCGTGCTGGTATATCGCTACGCTCTGCGCGCCGCCGCGAATCCGCTCATTTCTCTGTTTGGTTTCAGCATTGGCACGTTGTTAAGCGGCTCGCTTCTCGTTGAAGTCGTCATGAGCTGGCCCGGCCTCGGTCCGCTCTTGCTGGAGTCCATCCTGGCGCGTGATCTTTACGTCGTCATCGGCGGTGTGCTTCTCTCAACGCTTTTTCTTGTGACTGGCAATTTTATCGCCGACATTCTCCTCTATTGGGCTGACCCACGAATCCGGAGGGAAAGTACTGCCGCATGAGATCCCGGCGCGCACTCGTCAAATGGCTGGTTATCCTCGGTGTGCTGCACGCGATCATCGTCTGCGCCGGTTTCTTCGCACCATACGATCCCATCGAGCAAGATCGCAAGAATCCGTATCTGCCCCCAATGCAACTCCATCTTCTGGACGCGGGAGGACACTTCCACCTGCGCCCCTTTGCGTATGGGCTGAAATTGCGGGAAGAGACGTTTGATCAGTATGAACAGGACACCGGCCAGACTATTCCGTTGAAGTTCTTCCAAAGCGGCGCTGTCTACCGGCTACTCGGATTCTTCCATTCGCGAATACACCTGTTCGGTGCTGATGGCGCGCGCGTTTGTCTGCTCGGGACGGATGCCTACGGCCGGGACCAACTCTCCCGGCTCCTCTATGGCGGCCGGATCTCGCTGCTGGCTGGCATCCTCGGTGCGGGATGCTCGTTGTTCATTGGCTTATGTGTTGGCGCAGCAGCAGGTTACTTCGGAGGCTGGAGGGATGCCGCCCTGATGCGCGCCGCCGAGTTGTTTCTGGCGCTACCGTGGCTCTACCTGCTGTTCGCCCTTCGGGCTTTTCTGCCGCTTTCGGTAAGCCCTCTAAAAGCCTTTTTTTTGATTGTTGCGGTCATTGGAGTAGTGGGATGGGCACGTCCGGCGCGGCTTGTGCGCGGGGTCGTGCTCAGTGCCAAAGAGCGCGATTTTGTCCGCGCGGCACGCGGCTTCGGCGCTCCAGATGGCTACCTCTTGCGGCGTCACATCCTGCCGGAAACATCCAGCGTGCTTTTGACGCAGGCCGCGATTCTTACCCCCCAATACGTCTTGGCAGAGATGACCCTCTCATTTCTTGGGCTCGGCGTGCCCGAGCCTGTTCCGAGCTGGGGAAATCTCCTTTCCAATCTTCAGCAGTACAGTGTTCTTGTTTCTTACTGGTGGATGTACTTACCCGCCTTGGCAATGGTGCCGTTCTTTGTAGGATACCTGGGGTTAGCGAGTTCATTGCAGGAGTGGCTTGAGCCGTACAAGATAGAAAGGAGGAGTCCGGGGAGCCTGGCGTGAAAAACCAAAGAGCAAGCACCTTCTCGCGCCGGAATATTTTCCGTTGCTTCGCGCTTCTGCTTGCTGCCGCGTGCCTGGCTGCTGCTTCCGCGCAACAAAAAACCGCGAAACGGGAATTGCTCGTCGTGTCTGGCGAAATCGGCAAGCCGGGAGGCCGGCTTGTCCTTGCACTGCGTGGCGAGCCAAAAACACTCAATCCCCTCATTGCCGCTGACGCGCGATCCCGCGAGG
>Ga0207131_1097_pt1 | contig 15955 bp, 12 predicted proteins | sample Alteio_BWMinHeat_13_FD_153557 | JGI IMG/M metagenome (GOLD analysis project Ga0207131, IMG submission 153557) | Enriched cells from forest soil in Barre Woods Harvard Forest LTER site, Petersham, Massachusetts, United States -... | ecosystem: Environmental > Terrestrial > Soil > Temperate forest >...
TGACGTTTACAGAGTCAATTTTAAAGCTGGTTACTGTATAGCCTGAGGGCTGTAAGCACATTTTGGGATTGGTATAGGCATGGTAAATTAAGCTTGATGCGTATGGGGCAACGCCCTCGGGAGAAAACAATGCCAGGAAATAATGCCCTGAAAGGGCATAACAAGTCGTCGTCGACCCATTTTGCACGATGTATATCGTTCCAAATTGTTTGCTTATATGGGTTGAATTCTATCCTCTCCAATCTCGAATGTCATTCTATAACAATCGGCTGCATTTGAAGATCATGTTCATCATTGAGTGCTCGCATATAATTTTGTTATGTCATTTCAGGGCATTATTTCCTGGCATTGTTTTCCGAGGACGTTGCCCTCGGCTAGAATGTGATGGCCCTTCGGGCCGTTGAGCGATAGATTTAAAAATGGCCAAACTCGAGTGGCTTTTGCCAAAGAAATTCAATGTTGTAACGCGAGACTTCCCACATCGCTCCTAAGAAAGGCGAGTGTTATGTAGTCAGGTACTCATTTGTGTAATGAGCCAGCATTATGGGTGCAATAACTGGAAAGCGCCTGGTAGGCTTATGGAATAATTTTTTTAATTTATCTTTTACCCCCCTCAAGTTATCCCATCCACTATCGTGTTTTTCACTCGCAATCGTTGATGATTTTAAAATTTTTTTTTCATTTCATTTGTTATTTCATTTGAAAAATAATCTTGTATAATATACAATTATTTATTCTCGTAATCATTAAATTTTTGACATAATTTTATTTATATCAAATAAAGATGTCTTCTCGAGAATAGAAGAAACTTTCTAAAAAATAGAAGACCTCGATTAATTTTTGTTTGCGAGTTACCATCGATATCGGTAAACTTGTCAATTGTTTGCTCGAAGATCGCCTTGGTATTTCAAGAATGGCTTGGATATCTGAAGCTATTCGAGAGAAAAAATACAAATCAACCAATTTAGGAGATTTTTTATGACAACAATGGTCTCAGCAACAATGCCAAATATACAAGTTTTTACTGAGGAACCTGGGCGTAGCTTCTCAGGGCTTGTGCCTGCTACTTTATGTGGATTTACTACACTAGATAATGGAGCTATTGCAGCAACTTTCAAGCTATTGAATTCTATCACATTTGCATCAGAATCAATAACTTTGAACTCTATAATTGAAAAAAGCGAAATCTTATCTTGCATAAATTACGATCACGGCACCATAACAACTATCTCTATTCATGAAGGTTGGGCAAGAATTTTTAAGCAAAAAGGTGTGTCCGAAGTGCTATTAAGTCCTGGAAGAAGTGACGGCTTTAAACTCGTTGAAGAGGTATTTGATATTGAACCCATGAGCGACGAAACCTATAAGACAATTTGCAAACGCTGTGCCCCTTTGTTAAAAGTTTAGTGAAAATGCTCATCTCCCTCATTAGCAGGGAGATGAACATTTTTTGACATCTCTGTTGAGGCTGCTGAGAAGATAAGTCAACATTTACATTAGTATTGCCAAAATAAAATTATAAAATTATGGTTACTTTTTATTTTAAAAGTATTATAATAACTTATAGATGTAATTCAATTGGAGGTACTAATATGCCAATTAGATCAGCAAACCCTTCACCTGAGTCTTTTTCTAATTTAAATGGACTAGACTCTCATATAAAAGCTGATTCATCTATAAAAGATGATAAGACTACTATTTTATCTTCTCAAGGAGTCATGTCTTCTCCAGGCTCTAAGAGAGTTTCCATTTTAACTAACAAAAATGCTCAGCAAGATCTTCTTTTAAACAATGTAGTTCGTTATGTTGACGTTAAAGGTAAAACACTTATAACTGAAACTGTTTTTGGTAAAGAAAGAAAAGAAATTGAAGCTGCTTTAGTTAGGAACGAACTGGGTATAATCGAAAAAACTGAAGATGATGGCGTAGTTTTCAAATTTATCGGGCAACAGACAAAGAAATTTGAATCTCTCGGTATTAATTCGGTTGAAGTGCGTGAATCCAGTGGTGCTGCACGAGTATACACTTCTTTTAACTTTCAAACTTTGAGTGATAAAGAACTTGATTTGTTAATGACTCATGTCAAAGCCTATATCGTTTTCCTTAAGGCGCAAGCCGACCCAACTGATGAAAAAACAGAAAAATCGATAGAACGTCTAGAGTTAAAGCTCAGATATTTAGAAATTGAAAAAGCCATAAGAACAAATGATCCCCAACTCAAAGAATTATTAGAGGAACTAGTCAAAACAACTCCCTATGTGATTTCTATGAAATTGGCGGAGGTATGGGCCCAACAAGATAAGGCTATCACGAAAAAAAAGGAAGAAGAAGCAGAGCAAAATATTCATGATAAGCAAATAATTATCTTAAAAGATACATTGAGATGGAATCTTCAGCTAGATTCAACCAAAGAAGCAGCTATTAAAAGCGATATTAATTCTAATAATGTTCACATTGATTTTATAAATCAAGAAGCTGTAAATAAAGGCTTGGTAAATATTGGGAGTTTTATAAGCATCCATCGCACTTTAAAATAAGGTTGAATAGAAGTTAATTCTATAAAATGATGTGATTCGTCAGAACGCTGCCATGTAGGCACCGAAGTGTGTCGAAGTGCGAAAGCCTTCGCGCACTTTTTCAGAATACGCTTAGAGGAATAATCGGTGATCCGTTTTGAAAAGTTCTGCCAGGCGTTTTGAGACTGACAGGAAAATACCGGAATAGCATTAAAATAAAATATTTACACCCCTAAAATATATTGTGAGGGCGTTCAAATAATATTTTGTCTACAAGATGTCAATTTCCTGTCAGTCTCTTTGCAGCGCAAGGCCCAACGGGCCGACATCTCATAGCCCAGGCCGCAAGGCCTGGGTGGGCAAAAAATCCCTCTGAGCCCTGTAAGGGCGGCATAAATGGGCTGCGCCTTCAGGCTTGGGATAAAGCTTGGCCTAAAGGCGCGGTCGGTTATATGCCGCCCTTACAGGGCTCAGAGGGATTTTTTGCCTACCCAGGCCTTGCGGCCTGGGCTACGAGATGTCGGCCCGTTGGGCCTTGCGCGCAAACACAACTGGAACAATGCGTCAGTATGAGTAGGCGTGGACAGACGTAGACAACGTGGTCGGCCCCTTGGGTCTTACGCAAGACCCCTCAGATTTAATTGCACCCAAATGCCACAATGCCAAGCTTGGCTCCTTTTTCTCTTAAAAAAATCTTGAATTTATATAAATTTCTTTACATACTTCGCTTCGTTAAATTTTCTTCTTCAACCGAAGTTAGAGATAACGCAAATAACTCAACGATAACCGAACGTAACATATGTGCCGAAGTTTAAATAGTTTATTCTCGTTGATCGTTCTTCTGATTTTTATTTTCCCGTTTTCCTCAATTTGTTCGACAGGACTCCAGGTTTTTGACGGAAATGACGAGTTTTCCATCGCTTCGTCCGATTATTCCGACGAAGATTTGCCCACCGAACAGGAATGGGAATGTGTGGGGCATCCAGATCTGCATCATTCCCGCAACACAAAAAACCATGCCTTTGACCAGTTTGTTCCCTTGCTTTCTGCCGAATGCGAACCTCTCTCAACAGTAGCAGGCTGCGTCAATGTCCGTTCAGGATACTTTTTCCAGGTCAATACCGACATCAAAGGAACCACGATCGATCCTCTCGATTTTGTGATCCATTACGATAGCTGTAGCAGCTCAGAATCGTTTCTCGGCTATGGTTTTGGCTCCGGGTTTCCCTTGTGGGCATCATCGGTCGAGAAAGGAGCGCGACACCATTATGGATTGATCAGTGAGAGTGAGAATTTTCTACTGCTTTATCGCAATAAAGAACACGGCAATACAAAATCGTGCGGTGTTGACCCAAGAGTCCTCGAGAATGGGTATACAAATTTGTGCCGCCCTGATGTCAGTGGAAAAACCAACTTTGTCAATTACAGGGCGACCTTCTCAAAAAATGGAAAGCCTCACTGGAAAGTACGGTTGGGCGACGGGTCGAGCAGAATTTATTCCAAACAGGTCAGTCTCGATAAAGAGAAGCGCAAATTATTGAATTTGCAATCAAAATCGGCTTATCTTCTCACCCATGCAACCAAAGCGAATGGAAACCATCTCCGCTTCCATTACAACGACGTCAATGGGACTCTCCTTTTAAAGAAAATTTCAACGTTCGATCGAAACGAAAAGCACATTTTAAACGAATTGCATTTCGATTACCAGGATGGCTTATGCACCATTTCGGACGGATGCGGCAACAGCGCACATTATCATCAGGAAATAGAAACACGCCCTCATAGAACGACACTTTTTTTTGATTACTTTACAAGAAATTTTCTGAAGAGCATCTCCACAACGCAGCACAAAGAAAGAGCTTTTACGACCGATAAATTGAGCTGGTCTGTTACAAAAATTACCCGCCCGGACGGCCGATACCTCAAAGTGAATTATTACGATGGCGGAAAAGTTAAATCACTCATGGGTCCACAAGACTCCCAGGATGATACATTACTTTATCGTTTCACCTATGAAAAAGATTCAACCACTGTCATCGATGCTGCCCATCAAAAGACCATCTATCATTATGACAACCATCAACGGATTGCAAAAATCAGATACCTGAATGGTAAAGGAAACTCTATACGGAGAGATGCCTTTCTCTGGTCTTCAATTGGCGAAACGACGGGGTGGCTGGCAGCAAAGTCGATAGGATTGCGCGATCAACTCCATTACCTCAAAACATATGATTATGATCGGAGGGGAAATGTCATCAAAGAGACCCTGTATGGCAATTTAACAGGAGAAAAACCCCCATCATTCGATTTTAAACAAAGAGAAACAACGGACAAATGGCCAATATTTTATTCTTACTACCATGATGACCGCAACCTGATGAAGGAAAAATCGACTTCCGATGGACTGGTTGTTTCCTATTCTTATCTCGAGGGAACGAATCTGTGCACAAAAACCCTCACGCAATACGATGGAAAAATTCAGGAGAGAAAATTTTGCACCTATGATGACCTAGGTGAACTATCTATAATCATCGAAGATGATGGAAGCAGCAGAGATGAAAATTCATTGCAGGATGTGACCTTAAGACGAATCAGACGAATTAACCCTATTAATGAAAAAGGGGCTGCATTCGGCAAACCCCAAAAAATTTCCGAATATTATCTGGACAGGCAAACCGGCGGCGAAGTCTTCTTAAAAGAGATACACCTGAGTTATGACGGGCGAGGCTGCGAACGGGAAAGAAAAACCATCGATTCCAGAAATAACTGTATAGTCACTTCCAAAGTTTACAATGAGTGTTTGCAGATTATTGAAGAGACCAATCCCCTTGGCCACATAACAAGGTACGCCTACGACAACAATGACAACAAGATTTTTGAAGAATTAATTGGTTCGGGCAAACAGACTCACTATACCTTCGATTTTGCCAATCGACTCAAAGAAAAAAGAGAGGTGCATGACAATGGCCAATTATTTATCACAGCATATCAGTACAACGCCCTTGACCAGTTGATTGCTGAGACCGATCCCTACGGCCAAACAACGACCTACGCCTACGATCGCTTGGGCAATCAAACCCATTGCTGCAAACCTTCCTGCCAGGAAGGAATCATCCCCACCATCATCAAAGAATACAATCTCCTGAATCAGGAAATTTCAACGACCGATGAAAACGGAATGAAGACACTGACCTCCTATAATCTCTATGGCAATCCTATAAAAATTATTTACCCTGATGAAAGAGTGGAAAAGTTTTTTTACACTCCATCCGGAAGGCTCAAGGAAAAACACTGCGCCAATAAAACCGTGATCACTTATCGGTATGATGGCGCAGGACATCTTATCGAAGAAACTTTTAAAGACTCAAAAGGCGAAGTCCTCAAAACCAACGAATATCAATATAAAGGGGCCCACTTAGTCCTTCAAAAAGATGGAATGGGACTCATCACACGTTACGAATACGATGGCGCAGGCCGAAAAATCCAGGAAAAAATCGGCGATCTTAAGAGCATTGAATACCGCTATGACGACTTTGACAGAATAATTGAGATAAAACAGGATACCCAAAGTGAAACGATCGATTATGATGCGGCAGGACGGCCCATTGAAAGACGAATCAGGCAGAGTGGAGTTCTCGTTTCCAAAGAAAATCTTGCCTATGATATTCAAGGCAATAAAACCTCCCGGACTATTTGGCAGAACGATCAGCAGGCAGCCATTTATTCCACCCACTATTTTTCCGATGGAAGCCTTGAATGGAGAGAAGATCCCTTATTGCACCGCACGAGTTACTCCCACGACTACAATAAACAATTTTCGTTGGGAAACCGAATTGCTGCGATGACAACGAAAGATCCTCTCGGCAGATTAACGGTAGAGACATACGATCCCCATCATCGCCTCATGAAAAGAGAAATTTTAAATGACGGACAAACCGCTGCTTGCATCCACTGGACTTATGATGCAGCAGGCAACTGCATAAAAGAGCACACGACGGTCATGTCCAACTTCACACCCCTTCGAGAATATTGGGTGGAAAGACAATATTATCCATCAGGGCTCCTTGAAAAAGAAGTGGAGATGCCGGCAGGAAAGACAACCGGCTTTCGTTACAATTCAATGCATCAACTCAAGAAGAAAGTCAAACCCGATGGAGTAGAGATTCATTATAGATATGATGCATTAAACAGATTAAAAAAAGTCTACTCGTCCGATAATACCATAGGCTATTTTTACCTTTATGATCTGCATGACAACATTATCCAGGTCCACGATTTAATTCGTCAGATCTCGCAATATCGGCAGTATGATCTGTATGGGCGATTGGAAAAAGAAGAGGCTATACCGGGCATCATCGTTTATTACCAGTACGATTCCCAGGACAGACTTACAAAGTTGACCCTTCCCGACGGTTCAACCATCAGCTATATTTATGATTCCCACCTCAGCAAAATACAACGCTACGATTCAAATCAATCCCTCAAATATGAAATTGACTGCCTCGCCTATGACTTAAGACACAACCTCCTTACAGTGCGGACTCCTGCGGGAACAGTACAAACAGCCTACGATTTGCTGGGAAGGGCAGTGAAAATCCAATCGCCGCATTGGGAGTCTCATTTGGAATATTTCGATCCTGCCGGCAATCTTTGTCACATGAGGCAAACTGATCCTAACGGTACAGTTGATAAAAAATTTTCCTACGATCGATTCAATCATTTGGTAAGTGAAAGTGCAAAAGGAAACCAGTTCGCCTACGATTCTCTTGGCAATTGCCTCTCAAAAAACGATAAAAGCCATCAGATCGACTCCCTAAACAGGTTAACCAGCGATGGCATTTCAGACTACACCTATGATGCAAACGGCAATTTAATCTCCGAGTCGAATCCCCGTGCGACCTATGCCTATGATGCATGGAATCGATTGATCAAATGCGAACGGGAAGGAAGGCCAACGACCTTTCATTACGATGCATATGGCCGATGCCTGCAAATCGATGATTCCTCGGGCTCAAGAAAGCTCATTTATTATGGGGAACAGGAAATCGGAAGCATGCTGAACGGACAATTGTACGAATTCCGGTTGGTTCATCCCGATGCAGATGCAGATCGTGCTTTTGCCCTCGAGCTGCAAGGTCAGGCCTATTTTCCGATCCAGGACTATCGGGGAAATCTCTGTGCATTGCAAAAGCAGGATGGCACCTTGGCAGAATGGACACGCTATTCCGCATTTGGTTTGAAGACGCAATTTGGCGAGGGAAGATTTTTCAATCCCTGGAAGTTTGCCAATCGCCGCGAGGTGGAAGATTTGTCCCTTTTTACACATCGCCTGTATCATCCGCGGCAAATGCGTTGGCTGACAACCGATCCTCTTGGCTTTGAGGAAGGGCTGAATCTTTATTCCTATACAAAGAATAATCCATTTTACTATAAGGATTCCGATGGGCGATATGCTTTTGTTATTCCATTGGTTATGGGAGCTTTTGGAGCCGGAGGGATCGCGATTTCAACACCGACCCTGACTTATATTGGTTGCTCTTTATTGGCAGCCGGCGCTGGATGGGTAGCACACAAAGCTTTGCAGTACACCAGCACAAGATTGAATGATGTTAATGTTGATGAGTCTGCACCAGTCGACGACGTTGATGATACTGAAGGTAAAAGAAAAAGGTTAAGGCCACACCCAGATGCAAGCGGGCCTCACACTACTATAAAACGTGATCCTGATACTGGAGAAATTACACATTATGAAACGTATAGGCCGCAGACGAACCCCAAGAATCCAAATAAGTGGGAGAGTGTAAAACGTTATGATGGTCCTAAAACTGATAAACATTGGAATAAAAAATTGAATGAAGATGTTAATCCACCACATATACACGACCCAACTGCGCCGGGAGGAATTAGACCGGCTCAAAGTTGGGAAATTCCATTATTATAAACTGAGGTGAAAATGAATGACAATAATATGTTGTGGCTACAAAAATGGTATTATAAAAATTGTAACCAAGATTGGGAACATGATCGCATCGTTCAAATAGGGACCATTGATAATCCTGGTTGGTCAGTGACAATCCAGATATATGACACTGATTTAGAAAATAGAGAATTTCAGAATATTAATTATGAACGTACAGAAGACGACTGGGTATTTTGTGAAGTAAAGAAAGCAAAATTTGAGGGTAGGTGTGGACCGATTAATTTATTAGAAATTTTACAAATTTTTCGAAATTGGGTTGAATCGGAAAAGAAAGATATATGACTTTAGTCGGGCAAGACCCCCCTGAGGACAAGGATCAGACCCTTAAATTTATGATGGAAAAACATTCAAAGGATTCGGGGCTCTTTTCATTTACCAGAAATACTTTCAATTATTATCAAATCTCAGAGTTATAAACCAGGGATGGGTACGGGATTTTTACCAGGTGAAACTTTCCCGGGTATTTTATGAAAAAAAAACTTGCGGCAGAACATATCGATTTTGCAGATTCTGAATATCAATATTTTAAGTCAGAAAATCGAGATATAACAGTTTTTCTAGAATCATGGGATGCCAAGCAATTACGTCTTTTATTTACACGTGTAATTCATTTTTTATACCAACCTGGAAGCGGGCCCGCTGAATTGTTTGAAATAGAAGATAGTCCAATTCTACAAAAAATAGTCGATGAATATGGTGGTGATCCTGCAGAAAAATTTAAATTATTTTTTTAGAAGATATCGATGATCTTCCTTTTATTCAAGTTGTGGCGAAATCTGTAAATGTATTCAAAGAATAGCGTTTGGAGGTAGTCCTGATATTCAGTTCCTTCAAGGGAATGAAGCAGCATTTATAGGATTGCCGGAAAATCAACCCATTTCCGAATGAGGGTGCAATTAAATCTAAGAGATCTCGGTAGAAGAACAGTGACGTTGTCTACGTCTGTCCACGCCTACCCATACTGACACATTGTTCCAGTTGTGTTTGCGCGCAAGGCCCAACGGGCCGACATCTCATAGCCCAGGCCGCAAGGCCTGGGTAGGCAAAAAATCCCTCTGAGCCCTGTAAGGGCGGCATAAATGGGCTGCGCCTTCAGGCTTGGGATAGAGCTTGGCCTAAAGGCGCGGTCGGTTATATGCCGCCCTTACAGGGCTCAGAGGGATTTTTTGCCTACCCAGGCCTTGCGGCCTGGGCTACGAAATGTCGGCCCGTTGGGCCTTGCGCGCAAACACAACCGGGACAATGTGTCAGTATGGGTAGACGTGGACAGACTCAACAAGAGAGAGCAAATGCAATACAGAAGGGTGAGATTACTGAGCTGAAGGAAAGGCTCGAGGACGAGCTGCAGAAAAGTGTGGACAGACATGGACAATGTCACTGTTCTTCTACTGCGATCTCTCAGATTTAATTGCACCCTCCGAAAGAAACTTCAAATCAAAATCCAGAGAGCGCAGAGGAAACGCAGAGAGATCTTTTTCTACAAAGAAAAGCAAAGATTCGCCCTTCGGGCTTTAGCAAATTGCCTATCCCTAACTCTATTGCATTCAAGCCTGGGTTTTACCAACTCAACTTAGAAGATTTTGATAACACCCTCTTAAGGTGAGTTAAACACTCCGTATTCCGCATCGAACTTTCGATCCTGACCGGAGCCCGAAAAACAAATTTGTTCCTGTTTCATTTTTTTTGAAAAAATAAATTTCAAAAATAGATCTTTAAAACTATTATGAATGCGATTTTATCTTGAAAGAAAGGAAAATGCGATGACTATGATTGCCTCAATTACACCTGCTCCACAACATTGCTGGACTCAATGGGATGATGACAAAAGAAAAGAATGTCTCAAACTTTGCGTCGATTTTAATGTCAGTATCGAACAGGATCTGATTTTAATCAATGTTACAACACAAACGCTACATCACCTCAAATACGGCAAATGGATCGGTTCATATATCATCTCCTCAGGATCTAACGGCATCGGCCAGAAAAAAGGATCGGGACAAACACCTCTGGGTCTGCATATCATTGAATCAAAAATTGGAGATGGGGAACATTCTTTCGCCGTTTTTAAAGGCAGAGTCCCCACAGGTGAAATTGCCAAGTCCAACGAGGGTGGCGACCTGATTGTCGGTAGAATTCTCAGGTTGCGGGGAGTGCAGCCAGGGTTTAATCAGGGGAATGACGTAGACTCCTACGAAAGATTCATCTACATTCATGGTACTAACGAAATAGCCTGGCTTGGGAGACCCGCTTCAGCGGGGTGTATTCGGATGCACCCTAAAGAAATTGTCGATTTTTTTGACAGGATACCAGCCGGTACACCTGTCCTGATCTATACTCAAACAACTACAACAATTAAATTCTGTGCATCGTGAAAATTCCAATAAAACAATTATCGCACTTCTACAAGGGAGCGATTCATGGCCACCAAAATTTCCCATTGACCTTTATGCGGAGTTTTTCAGTAGGGTGCCATTCATGGCCACCAAAATTTCCCGTTGACCTTTATGAGGAGTTTTTCCGTGAAGTGTTTTATCATTCCTTAAAACCAGTAACTCTCCTGCCTTCCAATCGCGTTCCTCCTGATGTTCTCTGATAATATCGAGAACCTTTCCCGCATCTTTTCGACTGAAGGGTGTACCATCATCGCATTTCACATCAAACTGCATGAAACTGGGCAATGGACATAAAAGAAGTCTGCCAAAAAGATAATTGAACCACCCCCCAAATAGTTGTGGGCTTACTTTATCTACGTGGATTTGATTGCAAAATAACTTCTTTCCGTCCACTTCTATGATGCCTGGAACCCCTTTTTTGAAGACCTCCAGCCATCGGCCATTCCACTTGTAAGTGAGCCCTTCTTCTGCACATTTCTTTTCGACTTCCACCCGATTTTCCGTTCCGAATCGCTGTTTAATAGTTGCAAAGGAGGGATTGAGCCACCTTATCCACCTTGTGAGTAAGGTATTCGAGGGAAGATATCGGGCGGTGTATGTCAAAGTCTGACTGGAGATTAATCTCCAAAAATCGGGCATGAATTCCTGGATCCTTTGTGTAATTTTTTCAGCATTGCCAATGGTTGTCCTGCCAGTCCCTTTCTTAGGCGCTGTGACACAAAAAAATGCGATGTTTTCCGGCATAACATCGCGTGTATTTGACGATACTTCCTGATGCAAAGGAACGAAAACTGCATTTGCAACTGCAGTGGAGCCATAAATAAAGGAGGAGTTCTTTTCTTTTCGGGGGGTATCTCCTTTGTAACGGTCTGGGGGGCTTCCTGTAATAGCAGTGAAAGCGTTTTTAAAGTCATTTTCGTTTGTCAGATTAAAACCACTAAAAACGATCGCTCCCATTTCCTTTATCGCTTGAGCCATTTTAGATTGATTGCTGTTCGCCCATTCTATGAGATTGATTTTATTTGAATCACGCGGGCTAACAATTAGGCAAGAAGGAGCGCTCTCTTCTCTCCAACAGAAAAAATGTTCCTCAGGAAAATATTTGTTGATTTCGAAATTCATCTCTTTGCCTCCCATGATTAATTTTTTAACTCGACTTTGTACATTTTTTGGATCCGTATTCGAGAGAGAAGCAAACTACAGCGTAATAAATTTCGAAGGAAGGGGTATTTCTACCCCTTCCAAGGAATTTATTTAGCTGTAGAATGCTTCTCTCCGAAGACGGGTCCAAAAAATGTACAAAGTCGAGTTTAAGACATTTTCGTCATTTATCAAACACTCTTTTAGAGCACCAACAGTCGGCCAGATGATCATCCACAAGACCGACTGCCTGCATGTAAGCATAAATAATTGTTGAACCCACAAAATTCATTCCCCTTTTTTTAAGGTCTTTTGAGAGTGAATCACTAATGGAGGTAGAAGCAGGAATATCCTTAAGGGATTTTCTCCGGGTGACTATGGGTTTTAAATCTACAAAATTCCAAATGTAATTGGAGAAAGAGCCGAATTCTTTCTGGATTTGTAAGAAGACAGATGCATTTCGACGCACTGAAAAGATCTTCAATCGATTTCTAATAATTTCCTGATTATCAAGGAGTGCTTCCAGCTCATCATCTCTCATTTTTGCTACCTTGACAGGATCAAATTGGCAAAAGGCCTTCCGATACCCTTCCCGCCTTTTAAGAATTGTTTCCCAGCTCAAACCTGCCTGAGCACCCTCGAGAATCAGCATTTCAAATAATTTCCTGTCCTCGTGAACTGGAATACCCCATTCTTTGTCATGATACTCGGCGTAGAATTCTTTTCCAGGTGTCGAACCGAAACATCGCTTTTTAATTTCTTTCATTTATCAAACATCCTCATCGAACATCCTTCAAACAATCCAAAATAGCCGCAGCCTATTAGGAAGGCTCCTTATTTATCCACAATTTTATGTCTAGAAAAAAAACGTTTACCTAGCTTGAAATTCCTATCACTAATAAAGATATCCCCAGGCAAAGGAAAGAGCATTGTAACTTTTGTCTGAGGTAAATTTCCCTCCTCCAATCTGTTTCGGCACATATCCCGATTCATGATTCTTAAAACCATGAGACAAGGTTAAATAAAAATCATGATGATGATAATTAAAGTTGGCTCCCAAAGTGGCAAGATCATAAATCGTCTGTCGCCTGTAGCTATGGGATAAAATGTAAGGAGATTTCCTTGGCAGTTTGATTCTGTGAGATAAACCAGCACCTAGAGATAACATTTTATTCACTTTATAGCCAAGTCCAAAATTAATAAAAGTCGCATCTTGCAATCCAACTCCCGGAGACCTGTTGGAACCCCGCTTGCTGTTGTTCAATTTTCCATTAGGTAAAATTGCATTGTTCGCATTTGGCAAATTCCCATAATTAGTCCAAACAATTTCAAGACGCCCTGCAACCTTTTGCGTAAATCTATAGGTGAATCCACCCCCGATCATTTCTGGAATGTAATTTTTTGCATGATGAGGTTCATATCCCCGATACTTTTTAAATTGACCCACATAACTTTTTTTAACAAATGCTAATCCAAAGGTAAGGGACTTATTGATATTCCATCTCCATCCCAAACTTATTCCAAGGCCATGAGAATGGTCCATTCCATTGTTTGTGACATGACCCGGAGAAACAGACTTCTGCGGATTGTCTGAATTCTGAAAGCCGTTTCCAAGATGGGATAAATAAGAATAGTCCAATGAAACACCTATCGAATGATTTTTGTTAAGCTTTAATGAAAAGATAGAAGAAAAGACCTGTGTTTTATCTACATAATGAATTGGTGTTGTCCCTGCAATAGGAATAGGCTTTTTTGTACCTAACTTTGTATAATTCGGCGTCGTGTAGAGGGCAAGAGTAATCGAACATTCATGTCCTTTTACTTTTCCCCGCTTATGAATGGCTGCATCCCCTGTAACCAAATACTCGACTTTGTAAGTCTGGTTAGTTTTTCCAGGATTAAAATTGGGGTTGTTATTTTGGTTGTCAAGAGTCAGTTTTTGATGAACTGCAAACAAACCCACATCAAAACGGTCTTCAATCCATACTGCATTTGCGGGATTGATTACACCCGCAAAAGAGTTGAGTCCTCCTGAAATGGAGTTGGGGCGTCCTCCGGCTACCATGCCGTAGGCGCCCCTGCACATCAGGTTTAGGACGAAAATGAGTTGTATCGCAAATCTGATGGTGCGGTTCATGGATTGATTGCCAGCGTCTAACTCGTAAAGATAATAAAATTAGACACTACATTTCAGTACGTTAATAGGCAATAGCTATGTCGGTGAGTTCCTGTCGCGCGATGCATTTTATTTTTTCATAGAATCTTTAATAGCTGTGACAATAGCTGTTAAGGCACCTCCACTGACACCACCTATTCCAATGCTGGATAAAATCTGCGCAATGTCCAGTTCATTTCCCCCTGTTGCACCGCCGGAAGCGGTTACTGCAGAAATAATTCCAAATGCCTTTAAGATAAATTCACCAGCACCGCCCCCAATGAGTCCTGCAATTGTATTGACAATTGGACCCAGATTTTTCTGAGGCATTGCCGCACCGGCAATATTTCCTCCAACGGCTCCGCTAATTAATGAGATAATTGTGCTCACAATATCCATAAAACCCTCCAAACTTGGGTAATTTCCTTCTAAGGAATCAGCTTTGCTTTGTCAACCTATTTTTTTCTTGTTGCATAAAATACTACATACGTAGTAACCTCATCCCTTTATAAGGAGAATTTTATGACAAAAAGAGCATTTGGTGAATTGGAATCACAAATCCTTTTTATATTCAAATCCGGGGAGAGGCAAACTGTAAAAGAGGTCCACAAAGCCCTGGGAGGCAAAGATAACTACAATACCATTATGACTGTCATGAGTCGACTGGCCACAAAAAAACAGCTCGCCAGAGAACGTGTCGGTCTTCAATATGAATACTGGCTTACGAAACCGTCAAATTTTTTGTCCTTTATAGATAAGATCAAACAGAAGTTTTCAGGAGTGAAAACAACATTATTGGTCAGTCATCTAATCGAATCGGCCGATGACCTTTCTGATGATGATCTGTTGGAAATGGAAAAAATCTTACAAAAAATAAGGAATTCCAAAAAATGATCTCCAATCCTTTTTTCCTGACCTCCATTTTGTTCAGTGCCTTGATCGCCTTTGTTACCGTAGCAGCCCTCGTGGAAAGCGCTCTGATTTTATTTAAAATCAAGCAGGGAAGGGCCCGGTCCATTTTGAGGTTTTTGCCTTTTATATCCCTTTTTCTCGATCCCATGCTGAACAGTTTTAGCATCGGCTATTGGCTGAATCCCCTGAATTGTAGTAGCTGTGTGCAAAAACTTTTGCTCACCTTTTTTTTTCCTGAACTGAAAAGCTACCTATATTCCAATCAGATTTCACTTCTAACCTATCTGGGCTCGGGACACTCCCATAGCATCTTTTCGATTGCCTTCGTGTTGTTTTCGGCAATTATTGTCTACTTTGGGCTACGCATACTTGTCATAGCATTTTCTTTCTCAAATACGTTGCGATCCAGAATGGAGTCTGAAGATCTTTGTAGACGTCCCATAGACAATGCTTTACTGGCTACCGCCATAGAGAAAAGTAATGTCAAAATTTATGCAACTGAAAAAGATACCATTCCTATGGCAACCCCTTTTAAAGCAATATTTATTCCGAAGGAAATTATTGAAAAACTGCCGCAGAGTGAATTTGAAGCAATTGTAGCGCATGAACTCGAACACGTGCTCTGGAGAGATCCTGCAATAAGACTGTTCTCCCAATTGATTTCAGCAGTCTTTTGGTGGGTTCCGACTCAATTATGGCAAAGAAAACTGGAATTTGATCAGGAGATTGCCTGCGACCAAAGTATTTCGAGGTATGGGATTAAAAGAGAATTTTTAGCATCGGCATTGATCAAGGTTGCGACCTCTGTAAAGGAAAAACCCCACGAAGCCCTTTGTTATTTAAGTAATGATAAACATCC
>Ga0207131_1093_pt2 | contig 15950 bp, 13 predicted proteins | sample Alteio_BWMinHeat_13_FD_153557 | JGI IMG/M metagenome (GOLD analysis project Ga0207131, IMG submission 153557) | Enriched cells from forest soil in Barre Woods Harvard Forest LTER site, Petersham, Massachusetts, United States -... | ecosystem: Environmental > Terrestrial > Soil > Temperate forest >...
ACCCTCGGGTGGCTGTTGCGGCTAAAAATACATTAAGCACCAAAGATCGCTGCGCGGCAGTAACAAAACTACTCGCAATTAACGGAATAAATAACAAGCGCACAGAATGCTTGAAAGAAACCAGCTCCACACCAAAACTAACTGGGGAATAAAACATCCCACCTATGTAACACAGTAGTATAAGAAGTATCGCTGCAGTAACTTTATTTTTTTGCAAGCGCAAAAAATCACCCGCGGTTCCTGCTAAACTCAAGGCGCACAAATTACCCAACCACAGCAACAAGTACACTATTAACAAAATATTGGTTGCTGCTGTAGATAATGGAATACTGAACACCAGAGCTATCGCCGCCCAAGTTAGAATTGTCTGCATACTGAATATTTTAACTTGCATATGGTTCAGTACTTATGGTTTAGTGCTTTTGGCTATAATATTTTTTGTACCAGGCAACAAATTGTTCAATTCCAGCAGCCACCTCAGTTTTAGCAACATAGCCAAAATCTACCAATAAATCTTTAGTATCTGCCCAAGTTGCTGGCACATCGCCTGGCTGCAATGGCAAAAAGTTTTTCTTGGCTGCAATCCCTAAACTTTTTTCTAATGCAGTGATATATGTCATCAATTGCACTGGCTTGCTATTGCCAATATTATACAACCGCCATGGCGCAGTACTAGATGCTGGCTCTGGATTTTTACCCGACCAATTTGGATTTCCCTGGGGTGGATTGGCGATTACCTGCACAATGCCCTCGACTATATCATCTATGTAAGTAAAATCACGCTGATGTTCACCATTATTATAAACATTTATAGTTTCACCATTTAAAATTGCTTTGGTAAACGAGAACAACGCCATATCTGGACGCCCCCATGGACCATACACTGTAAAAAAACGCAAGCCAGTGGTCGGAATATTAAACAAATGGCTATAGCTATGCGCAAATAATTCATTCGCACGCTTGGTTGCCGCATACAGGCTTAATGGATGATCCGCCGGCTTATGTACGGAAAACGGCATATCTGTATTTGCTCCGTACACTGAACTCGAAGACGCGTAAACTAAATGCCCAACATTATGATACCGACAAGCTTCTAATATATTAGTAAAGCCAACAATGTTACTTTCAATATATGGGGTTGGATCTTGCAACGAGCGTCGCACCCCAGCTTGCGCTGCCAAATTAACTACTGCTGTAGGTTTGAACTCTTTAAATAATTGTTCCACCCCATCTTTATCACTTAAACCCAATTTTTTTAACTTAAAATTGGGTTTGTTTTGCTCCAACGCATATTGCTGAACATCCGTCACGCGATCATGCTTCAATTGCGGATCATAATAATCATTGAAATTATCCAAGCCAACAACCTCATGCCCATCATGCAATAGACGTTTGCATAATGTAGCACCAATAAAACCAGCTGCACCAGTGACCAATATTGTCATATATATTCTCTTCAATTATAAACGCGCATCAACGTATTGCCGTTCTAATACAGATTTCAAATCAAACAGCACACTATTAGGCTTCCCTAGCTGCTTAAGCCCGGCGGCACCTAACTCCAATATTTCCCGATGCGGCACCGCTAGCACAATGGCATCATAACTATTTAGCTGCAATTGATTACACAGCTCGATCTGATAATACTCCAAAGCTTTTTCCGGCGCAGCTAGCGGATCATAGACATCTACATAGGCATTATAACTCTGCAATGTATTAATTAAATCCACTACTTTGGTATTGCGTAAATCTGGGCAATTTTCTTTAAAGGTAAGCCCTAATACCAAAATTTTAGCACCAACTACATTAATTTTTTTCGTGCACATTAATTTAACTACTCTATCAGCAATATAATGCCCCATAGAGTCGTTTAATCTACGCCCAGCTAAAATTATTTCTGGATGATAGCCCAATTCTTGCGCTTTGTGCGTTAGATAATAAGGATCCACCCCAATACAATGCCCACCTACCAAGCCAGGGATAAATTTATGGAAATTCCATTTAGTAGCCGCTGCATTAATTACCTCATTAGTATCTAAACCTAAGCGTTCAAAAATTATGGCTAATTCATTCATTAAACCAATATTTAAATCGCGTTGAATATTTTCAATAATTTTGGCCGCTTCCGCGACTTTAATACTTGACACCATATAGGTACCCTTAGGTACCACGTGGTCATATAATTTTTTTACAAACTCTGCAACTGCAGGCGTTGAGCCAGAAACTACTTTAGTAATATTCCCTAAGCGATGCTCATGATCACCAGGATTCGCCCGCTCTGGGCTATAGCCAACAAAAAAGTCCTGATTAAATTTTAATCCAGAAAATTTCTCTAACACTGGCACACATTCTTCTTCTGTGGCACCTGGGTACACGGTGGATTCATATATCACCACATCACCAAGTTTCAACACCTGAGCAATAGTTTCTGAGGCTTTAATTAGCGGCGATAAATCCGGACGTTTATGAATATCAATTGGCGTAGGTACCGCAACAATAAAAACATTGTACGCTGATAAATCAGTAACAGTGGTCGTAAATTTTATTTTAATAGCTTTTAATATTTCAGAAGTTACTTCTAAAGTGCGATCCTCACCACGCCGTAATTCTGCTACCCGTGCAGTAGATACATCGAAGCCTACCACTGGGGCATGTTTCGCAAACTCAACGGCCAATGGCAGGCCAATATAACCTAAGCCAAGTATGGCTATTTCAACTGGTTTATTACTCAACGTATTTAACATATAATTTCCAACTAGCTTCTTTTATTATACCGTGGCATTGTTGCATACTGCTTTTGCGGCACATCTACCCCACGAATAACTTTAAAAACTGTAACCACCATAATCTTCAAATCCAACCATAAACTAGCATTTTGCACATACTTAACATCAAAAGAAAGTTTTTCATCCCAGGTGATACTATTCCGACCATTCACTTGCGCTAGCCCAGTAATACCCGGTTTGACCTCATGCCGCGTCATTTGCTCTTTGGTATAATAGCGTAATTCTTCCTTCAACAATGGCCTTGGCCCCACCAGGCTCATCTCACCCTTAAGAACATTTATTAAGTTTGGCAACTCATCAAGGCTGTATTTACGCAAGATCTCACCATAGCGTGGCAAGCGCTCCGGATCAGGCAATAGCTCACCAGAACCATCCGTAGTGTCTACCATGGAACGAAATTTGATCAGGTAAAATTCTTTACATTTATAGCCAACCCGTTTTTGTAAGAAAAATATCGGCCGTTTTAAGAAAATCAGATTTAAAATTGATACCAGCAGCATAATAGGCGCGGCTAATATCAAGCAGATTATCGCTAATATTATATCAATCAATCTCTTCATCGCACTTTTGCCCTCAGCAAATTGTAACCAGCTGGTCGAGATTATACTGCTTGTTGCGCGCGATTGAAAGTAACAATGTTAACTTATATAGTAAGTAACACGAGATGCTTTTATGCACACGCTTTAGTTTCCCCCTTCAACGCCCAGCATCTGTGTTTTAACAATATTTTCTAGCTTATTGATCTCTTGCGCCGTTAGTTTATTAAAATACTGCTCTCTTCTTTTCTTGCCAAGTTCCCCATCATTTTGCCTTACGCAGCGGATAAATAAATCAATCAAGTGATCTGGCATATCAATTTCAGTTTGAATTTTATGTTTAGTCGTATCGTATTTAACTAAAAACTCCATTTCACGCGCAAAATGTTCCCGCAGGGTTTCTTCTATGCATACAAATAAATACTCAGCAAAAAGAGTATAATCGATAAATTTATAATAACTGCTCGTCTCTTCCCCAACCACTAAAATACCATCTTCAGATAGAGTGTAATCCGGGAACAGATGCATCAGTGACTTAGAGAATGTTTCTAAAATGTGATCGTACGTACGCATATTACGCAACATAACCGCTGATACCGGGAAAATTATTCCTGGTAGAGTAAATTGTTGCTTAGACAAAATATAATGGATTAAAAATCTATGGATCCTACCATTCCCATCCTCAAATGGATGGATAAAAACAAAACCGAAAGCAATCATTGCGGCGCTAATAACTGGGTGTGTTTTATTATTTATCGCTTTATATAATGTCGCTAACAAGCCTTCCATTAACAATTCAACATCCTGCGGCCGCGGAGATATGTAGTGAATTCTAGGCATATAATTCACATTTTCACCAATATAATTCTGATTTACTCTATAATCTGTATCTTTAAATCTGGGATCAACAATTATATTTTGCAATTCTAACAGTTGTTGCTTCGTCAAAACTTCAATCTTTGGTGCATGTTGCAATATGTTTATAAAACGTTGTATACGATCTTTATTCGGTTTTTCACGCTCAATAGCATAAGAAGATAATGTTTCTTTCGTAAAAAGATAATGACTAGCTCTAGCAATTATTTCTGGCTCATACTTATCCGCCAAGGCTTTAGCTTTTACATCATATTGTTCTGCTATATAAGCAATTAAACCTTTTGTCTTGCGTATCATGGGACAAAACTTTTGGTCCCCCAGCAAATTATTATAAACCCTATGTCTTACACTTTTTATACCTGGAGCTGTAAAATAACGCTCCGGATCTAACACATCTACATATTTTAATTTTTTAATCTCTGGCGCAGAAATTATTACTCCAGTTAATAGCTCATATAAGAACCATAATACCCGAATGTACTTGCTTGACTGATGTTGCTTTACTGCTTGCTCAATTACCTGCTGCTCCAATTTATTAAAAACAGCTTGTAAGATTTCCAGATTAACCCCATCATACTTTAGCGCAAACACCAACTGTGCTATCGGATTATCTGGATCTTTGAGTGCGTATGTATTTGGATAAACATGGGTTTCATAATGATTGTTAATTTTAATATGACCACGCCCATGCAAAGATATGTATGACTTGCGATAATGTTTAATTACACTCAAGTTCAATTGTTCGATTAAAGCTTGATATCCTATTGATATGTCCATAAAGTTAGCCACATTGTCATAAAACATAGTTAATTATACATTAAATGTCATAAAATGTTAGCAAATGTCATAGAACATCCGGAAAAAATGAAATTGGTCATAAAAATCACCCCAACTACAATCGCGGTGAAAAATATTATTCTCCCTGGTGATACGTATTCTTTTATACCCAATTTGTATTCCTAGTTTTGTATTTCCATTTCATGCCTTAGTTGCCAAACTACGTGTTGGCACCAGGAATATTCCCACTCGTGTGGAGATGTCTTTAGTCATACTGTACAATAACTCATGTGTATAAGGTTAATAGGATTAAATGAATGCAATTACCCATTGGAATTAGTAATTTTAAAACTCTAATTACAGAAACAGATTTAACAGGAAATCACTATCTGTTTGTTGATAAATCACTATTTATCAGGGACATCCTAAACAACTTATCTGGAGTCATTTTAATTACTCGCCCCAGAAGATTTGGTAAAACATTAAACATGTCCATGCTACACCATTTTTTAGCGCAAAATGTTGATGGCAAACCTACGCATGGATTATTTGATAACTTAAAAATAGCGGCACAGCCTGAATGTATGCAACAGCAGGGGAAATATCCAGTAATCTTTTTAACGTTTAAAGATATAAAAAACAGCTCTTTTGAAGCCGCTTATAATGATCTACAAGAGTTAATTAGTAAAGCTTATGAAGAACATGAATATGTCCTAACTGGTGAAAAATTAACTGCACTGCAAAAACAACGCTACCAATCTATTCTCGAAAGAAAAGCTGAGGATACCGATATAAGATCTGCCTTGAAAAATTTAACTTTTTATTTATACCAATATTATGGAATTAAGCCTATTGTTCTTATCGATGAATATGACACGCCGATTCAAACTGCATATATAAACGAATACTACGAACCAATGATCGAATTCATGCGTCAATTTCTCGCAAAAGCTTTAAAAGATAATTCGTATCTACAGAAAGCAGTATTAACTGGCATTTTACGGATTGCGAAAGAAAGCTTATTTTCTGGTTTAAATAATATAAAAATATATTCACTGTTAGATTCTACTTATGGTGAATATTTTGGTTTCACAGAGCCAGAGGTGGCAGCATTACTTGAAGAAACCAAACTTAGCCACAACATAAAAGATGTCAAAACCTGGTATAATGGTTATCAAGCTGGTGATACTATTCTTTACAATCCATGGTCGATTATAAATTACCTGGTAGAACGAGGCAAATTGAGCCCCTACTGGGTTAATACTAGTGATAACAGATTAGTTAAAGAATTGCTTATTAACTCGAGCGCAGGTTTTAAAGAACAATTTGAAATACTGTTGCAAGATAATCCTATTGAAAAATTAATTACTGAAAATTTTGTTTTTACCTATTTAACGGAGAATGAATCACTGGTATGGTCTCTATTACTAATGTCTGGTTACCTAAAAATAACATCGTCAACACAAATGGAACTTGGCCAATTATGTAAATTAGCGATCCCTAATAAAGAAGTGAAAATTTTATATAGAGTAATAATTACCGAGTGGCTGTCTGGTATTAATGATGCTGCTGTATTCAACGATTTTTTAACTAATTTTCTTACCGGAAAAATGGATAAGTTTACCGATAGCTTACGTACCATAATGCTGCAAACTTTCAGCGTGCATGATGTAAAAGGATCAGTCCCTGAAAAATTTTTCCATGGCTTTATATTGGGACTTCTAGCTGGCATTGATCGCAATCAGTACGAAATATGTTCCAATAAAGAAAGTGGCTTAGGACGCTATGACATAGCCTTAATTCCCAAGGACATAACTAAACTTGGAATTATCTTTGAGTTAAAAAGTGTCGATACTTCTGATAGCTCGGCCTTAGCATTAAACTTACGCTTAACAACAGCAGCCGAACTTGCACTGCAGCAAATAGATAGTAAGCAGTATGTTGCTACTATGCTACAGCACAATATTCAGCGATGCTTAAAAGTTGGGATCGCTTTTGGTGGCAAAGAATTGGCTGTGGTGCATAGAATAGATTAAAGGACTATCCAATGACCGCAATAAACTCAAAATGGCAAGGACGGTTATTAACCTTCAGCGCCATTGCAATATCAACTATCTGGTTGCTTACCCATAATGTTACCTTCACTGCTGACAGTGCTACATACTTTCAATATGCCCCTCTTTGTTTAGCTGGCCACCACGCTAAAACCGCTTTAACTGCCGATGAAGCGACTCTAACATCCATGCCTGGTTTCTCTTCTTCAACTCATCAAAGACCATACTGGAGTGGGAGTTGGCGCTGGAGCTGGAACTACCGCCGCAGCTCCCATTAAAATATTTAAGAACTCTAATGGATTTAATTTAGCATCAACTTTAAAAACCTCACGCTTTACCCCTTCTGTATTTCCTGCCCCATTATGTTGTTTACTAATTTTCTCTATTTTTTCATATCTTATGCCACGACTAGTTAAAACTTTTACTAATTCGTCGGCTTGCCTAATTTTCTTCACTACAGTACCGCCACCAGTAATGCTAGGCTTAATATAAACATGCCCCAATGTCCCTGCTTTTTTAGAGCATATAACAATAATATCGTTGAAACCCAGCTTTTCCAATTCTTGCTGAATTTGCTGTTGATAAAACTTCACATAATACATAACACTAGATCTATCAAAAGACGCTGCTGAATCAGCTCTAGATGCTTCTCTAAATTGATGGAAAGAATGATACTTTATGGTGCCATCTTTAAATTCTTTATACCCAATCGGTCTTTTAATGTCGCTAGTTAACCCTGGACCAGCAAGAAAAATATTAGGTTCCCGCGAATGCAAGGTACTTCCTATAGGGATTAATTTTTCTGGCGTACTTATCGCATGCCCAAACTCATCCCCACCCTCATCTGCTGCCGATGCTCTTGGATTCATGGGTTTATCTGCGTTGCCACCAGCAGTAGCAAAACCACTTGCCCCTCCTTTCTTAGCCGGATCTAAACGTCCCGCCATAATTTGACCTTTATCATTTTCAGAAACAATTGCAGTCTTTCTAGCACCTATTTCTGTCTGCGTTAACAACAAGAAAGATTTTGGATCAACAATAATAATTTCACCAGAGGTTAGCGTATAATCAACATCTTTAGTCAAGCCATATTTCTCTTGCAATAATTTTGCAAAGTTATCTCCACTAATTACCCGTTCATCAAATTCAAGTTTAAGTTTGCCAGCACTAGCATCACTGGGAACATAACTAACCACAGGCCTAAAACCATCACTACAATCACCTTTATACGCGCCACCAGCATATGGGGACTTATACTTTGCTTCCGCACTGGTAGATTTATACTCATGCGATCCTAATAATATCTGTAATGCATCAGCCATAACTGCGGTCTCAACTATACGCTTAAATGCAGGTATAGGTACTTCAACTTTGATTATTCCACCAGCATCCTTACTAGTTGTAACGCCCATTTTAGCTAAAATATTATTTACTGCATCCAACTTATCTATCTTCACCGAGATATCGATATATAATATATCATCTTTAATTATTATTTTTGGCAATAACGCATTTTGATATTGGCTCTTCCAACCAACAACCGCATCGCCACTGACACTGCCAGGCATAGCAGAAAATATACCGGCTTTATGCATAACTCTGCGCAACTCTAAGGAGCTTTGTTCTTCCTCTAAAGCGAACTGACCATATTTTGCCTGTGCATGCCTTACTAACTTATCCCTACGTGCTTGCAATCCTCGAATAATTTTTTGTTTGTCTTCCTCGCTATGCAGCGATTTATTAACGATCGCCGTCAACGTCGCGTCCGGCATTGATAGCACGCGCAATACACCCTGCAAATATGCATGCCGTTGCAAATCAAGATCTGCTCCGGTACTAAAAAAATTTGCTATAGCGTCTTTATTGTTCAGCGTATATTGTTTACTATCTGGCAAATATAATTGCCCATGCTTATCACTTTCGCCAGGAATTAGAAGCAGAGGATCTCCTTCAACAAAAATTTTATCATCTTTTGAACCATCAGTTTTTCCGCTAACACTTCTGAAACCGGAGAAAAAGCATTGCCCAAAATCAACTGCGGCTACCACCCTATCTGCATCTACGACATAATTTTCCCCATCGGCATTAACGATGTCACGATTACATAACCAGGCATGAATAACTTGTTCGCTAAGAATGTTTTCCCTGATTGATAATGGTAGTTTTTTAAAATCGTCAGCAGTTAAATCTTTTGCTCCACGTAACCTTTCTGCAGCGACATAGGCATTACCATCGGTATCATTCACAACACACATATATGGCACAGCCCCACCCAGCTCACCAAATAAGCGTGAAGCCAAGACCTCATCATAGGTGCGAAAGTTTTCTACTTTTCTATTTTGTGGCGTATACGCACTATTACCGGTTTCAACTCGTTTAATTACATAATCAATTTTACTTCGATAAATTCCACCTTCGCCTTTGCCGCCAAGTTTGGTTTTTTCGCCCTTTTTAGTAAAATCTGCTTGAAAATTATTTGATAACAACCAATCGCCATCAGATTTTTTATTAGTATTTTTGCCCATGGAAATTTACCCTAATTATTTTTAAAATGTGAATATGCACTACTTTTTAATTCTATATATTAAGTCTAACATGATCTATCAGCGGATAGATAACCTAACCCACATTACCTACCATGCGTGATGCTACTTGTTTCTGTGAATTACGCTCCAGTAAAAATATTAATAATCCTGGCAAACTGGAAATAACTAAGGCGATTCCTAAAGTTATAGACAGCATCAACCCATATTCAGGGCCAAGTCCAATTAATCCAACACCTACCATCATGGCACTTTCCCTAACTCCCCAGCCTGCTATGGATATAGGTAACATGGTAAGAAAAGTTACTGGTATTACAATAACAAAGCACCAAAATAAACTTAGATCTATATGATAGATCCTAGCTGAAAGATAAATTGATATTACACTTAACATATGGATACCAAAGCTAGCTGCAAGCGCATAAAAGGAATTCTTTGCAGAAATATATAGATAACGACTTATCGAAGAAAGATCCAAAATTACATTTAATAATTTTATTTTAGTATGCCTCAAGCGCAACCAACCTAAACCAAAAAATAACAAAATAGCCAATAGACCAGCTCCCGCTAATAAGCCCATGGCATATTTTAATTGATTAGAGTCTAAAATCTGCATTAACACGGGTAAAACTACTAAAAAAGAAATTATCAGTGCGACAAATCCTAATACTCGGTCTAAAAAAATAATACTAGTGCCTACCCGCGCATCAATAACACCACGAGTTAAACTCCATACCCGCACTGCATCACCCCCCAAAAATGATAAAAAGCTTTGCGAAAAAAAGGTACCCATAAAGCATAAGCGACATCCAGACAACGTATCGTAAATATACCCATGCATCTTGCTAATCGGGACCAACCTAAACCCAGCTAATAATATTTGCAATAATGCACATATCACGCTAACTATAATCGCCTTGATACCAACCACAGATAATAGATAACTTTTCGCGATAGAAAAATCTATATTCGCAATAACTAAGTACAATAATAATATTGTACTAACTATTTTGAAGATTAAAAAATACGCTTTCATATCAATGGTCACTTAGAGTTGGGATCATTCCCCCAGACGGGCATTAAAAATTGATATGCTGCTATGCGCTGCTGCAGACTTACCATTTAGTGCTGTTAATTTGTAACACTGGATCGGAAACCAAGCAATGCCAAATCACTGCCTGAAAAGCCTCTGCATGCGGGGTAATATGGCTTTGGGCTAAGCTTGGAATTACTACTACGTTGTTGCCAACTTGCTTGGTATAGCCACCATCACGACCAACAATTCCGAAAATTTCTAAGCCACGCGTTTTAGCTTCTTGTAAAGCATTTACGATATTCATGCTAACATTTTTTTCAGCATTACCGCCGCCAACAGATAGAACTAATATAGCATCATTTTTATTGGCTTTACTTACTTTTAACCATGCGGCAAATACAGTTTCCCAACCTTCATCATTAGTTCTGGCAGTTAATTCAGAAACATTATCAGTAGGTGCATAGGCTTCGATGCCACACAATTTTCTAAAATCATTTACTGCATGTGCAGCATTTGCAGCGCTGCCGCCAACTCCTAAAATAAATAATCTACCATCTCTATCTCTGAGCTCCTTTAGCTTGGCAGCCATATTTTCTATAGCAGCTATGTCTAAGAGTTGGATTAGTTCTTTGGCTTCATTTAAATAATTAGAAACGTGTCCCATGGTAATACCCCTTTATGAAATGTAGAATCAGATTTTATTAGTAGTTTTAGGCTTGAATAAAAAGATCTCGATTCCGCAGTTTTTGCAACAAATTAAGTCGCGCTACTGAAACTGCTATTATTTTCGCCTAGAAAAAATAATAAATGCTGAAACAGGAGTCCGACCGTGATATATTCGCTTTTTTTGCAATATATTACAATAAGGATGTGGCGTGATTGGCTGATTTAAACAGGGCAAACGCATCTAAATTACCTGCTTTATTAGGTCATAACCTAAAATCATCATTTAAATTAGGCAAATTTAGATGATCTTGCCATGCTGAGCTATACAGGTTCACAAGACTTCGCCAACCCCTGCTCCAGCGCAGTATAATGAAACTTTGGAAATGCCTTATGACAAGCCGTAATATCAAAATGCCGATGCGTGATAGGATTTTTACGCTCCGTAGCTTTGATCTCTACTTTCTTGCCAGCAATAGCTACTGCCTGCTCTGCAATTGCTCTAAACGCTGTTGATACACCCGTGGCAATATTCAAGGTCCCTTTACTTCTATGCAGCAAAGTTAACCGAATAATATCGGCAACATCTTCAATATAAATATGATCGCGCTGCTCTTCACCATTGCCAAATAAAGTGATCTCTTCACCATGCGCCGCTAAACGTCTAAATTTATTAGGGCCATAACCATTGTGTGGGTCTTGCTCGCCGTATAACAAAGAAGGTCGCAATATCGCTAACGGTGTTCCTTTCACCACGCTTTGCGTCAACATAAGTTCACGGACGCTATGCATCATGCCATGAAAACTAGATGGCTGTTGTACTGAAGTTTCAGTAGCCAAGGTAACATCATCGGCATACACTGCATCAGAACTAATATATATAACCTGAGATAAATTAGCTTTGCTGGCTACATTGCAAACCACTTCCATCATACGCAAATTTTCCATCAACATTGCTACCGATTTACATGGTGCTTTAGCTGAAACCATTACCAGCGCATCATTTGGCTGCAAGCATTCCGTTAGTGCATGCTCTGCATTAGCTTGCAATAAATCCACATTTTTTCGCGTCAAGCCCAGGACGTTAAAACCATGTTTTTGTAAGTTTTTGACCAAGGTACTACCAACAAAACCACCCGCTCCCATAACCACAACCCGAGTAGGCATTGTTTCAGTTGCATTTAAATGCTCTAACATAATTGTCATCCTATTCCTAATGTAAAATACTCAAATCCATGTTCCAAGCATGCCGTTGCATTCAATACTTGGTATGGATCAATAATAATTTTGCTGGCCATAGTCTTGGCTAAATTTACTAAGCTGATGTTTTTAAACTCATCCCATGGCGTCATGATCATTAAAACATCCGCTTGCGCAGCAACACTTTCTATAGATTGAGCCGGGGTAACATGCGGCACCACACTTGCTGACACTACCGGATCAAATACTTTTACTGCATAGCCATGCAAATAATTTAATAAGGCTATAGCTGGCGAATTTTTAATACTATGCGTATTGGCTTTATATGCTAAACCTAACACCCCAATAGTAGCATTAGGTATATTGGTTAATACTTTGGTATGTAAAGTTCTCAACGCCCAATCGCGGCGATAATTGCTATTTTGCAAGAATGCAGCGATCACACTAGCATCGCTACCATGATTTTGTGCTAGGTTTATCACCGTGGCCAAATCACGCTCTAAATTGCCACCAGCAATCCCTAAACCTGGCGCTAAATATGCAGATGACCCAATACGTTGATCCAATTTCAATGCTGGCGCAATTTCCGCCCAATTGGCACCAATATTTTCGCATACTTCTGCTAACGTATTCGCAACCGACACGGAAGCAACTAAACAGCAATTAATCGCAATCTTGGCTAATTCAGCGCTTTCATACTGCATCGGCAATATTGGGCAAGTAAAGGTCTGCAGCAAAATTTTATATGTCTCTGGTAATGGCTGGCTAGCATCGGCACAACCAACTATATATCTTTCCGGATACAGCGCGCGCTCTACGGCTTTGCCAAATACCAAAGTTTCAACCTGATAATATAATCTATCGCGTGGATAGGCTATTTTTCGCGTAAATCCAGGTGGCACCTGACACAAAATAACCAATATCGCTTTGTTATTCAGGTTAGCGGCTACTTGGCGAATTAGAGCTTCGATTTTGGTTAAATCGCTCTGGCCAGCAGCATCAGTGGCAACGTCATTGGCAATATACACCACATCACACTTTGCTAAATCTGTTATGCTAGAAGTGGCATGTAGACGTTCCCGATTCTTCTGCCATAATTTAGGCAACATCGGCTCTACAACTGGCATATTCCCTTGCGCGATTGCACCGATTAATTGTTTATCTGCATCGTAGCAATAGCATTCAAAGCCACGCTCGGCTACTGCAACTACTGAATTTAACCCTAGATGAGTCATGCCAGCAAAACCAATTACCACTTTTTCCTGCATTAGCCTTCCCCATGTAATTTATGCAATACCCGATGGATCCACATATCAACTGCTAAATCAGTAGTTTTTTTCTCCAGACATGCTTGCTTGAAATATGCATATTCTAACTGCCAAGTTGGATCATCTTGCACTAAAGTAACTGTCTGCTCTACTGGCTTACCACTTGGCAATACCCGCTTGCGGTGCGTGAAAGTCGCTGGGCCCCATTTACATAAAGATCGAATATGCACCGAGCCATGCTCAGCAAATAAATCACAAGTAAAATGATTGCGCCAAGACAGCAACATCATTTCACACTGTAGTTGTGGCTGCGAATTGTTACTACTAAAAATCACATGATCTGGCGCGGCATTTTCATGGCAAGCACGTAGTTCCAGCTTATAGTCCAGATTTTGCACCCCAAACCAGAAATTTAAGGTATCTAATAAATGCGAACCGAGATCTGGTAATACCCCATCACCTTGATCCCGCCATACAGAATCACGGACTAACCGCGCAGTACCATTGCCGTAAAAAACTCGACAATGATATAATTTACCTAATTCACCAGATGCAATCAGATCACGCATCCGCATAAAATGCGGTTCAAATCTATGATTGTACGCTGTGTAACAATAGACATTATTTTTACGGGCTAACTCTTGCAGCAAATAAATTTCTTGCTCGTCTTGCACCCATAGAGGTTTTTCTACTAGAACATTTTTACCATTAGTAAGTAAAAATTTTAATAACTCTACTTTAGGTTCATCTGGCACGCAAACTAACGCTGAATCATATGCACTAAGTGGCACATCTTCAATACGCGCATAATCTGCCGTTTTATTTACCGGATCAACAGTAGCAACAAAATCCGCACCCGCAAATTTTACCCACTTATGTCCTTGAACTCCTAGTCCTACAACAATGACGCGCACACTGCCTCACTTACTTTATTACCTTGATCTTCAGTTTCATAGGTCATTTTTCGTTCCATGTCCCGAATTTTCTTTAACACTACTTCCGGAACAATAGGAATATTACCGTCAACTTCACATTCACAGGCCGCCGCAATAGAACCAATAATCGTGGCAATAGCCTCTGATTTAGTTTCTAACATCGCCAACGTTGCATATGCTAATAGCGCATCACCAGAGCCTACAGCATCAACTAAATGATCGACAAAATTATCTAACACAAAGAAAGAATCATCGACATATTGCGAGGTATTGCAACTGGCTAATACACCACGTTCACCCATTTTAAGGATTAATGCCTTACATTCAGTTTTTTTACACAAATCTAAGGCCAAGCTTCTAATGCCAGAATCTTGGTCAGCCAAAGAGAAACGCGCTTCGCGTTCATTTGGCGTAATTAAATCAAAGCCTTTAAACTGGGTTATATTGCCCCATCTACTGGCTACTTGACTATCCGCAACTTTAAACATGCCGGCTGGTATTGCCGCAGATAACTCGGGAATAGTACGCGTATTATAAATACCATGTCTAAAATCACTGAAAATAATCGCATCACAGCTAACCTTCTGAATCTTACTAGAAATATCATGCAAGATATGATCAGAAATAGAGCTATTATCTAAAGTATCAATTTTCAACAAGCGATAAGTACCTACCACTATCGCATTTTTATTGGTGGTTGGCCTGGTTTCATCGACAATCGCCTGACAATCGATGCCATAATTATTTAAATCCGAAAGCACGAAATCTTTTAATGCGTCATCACCCAAAACGGTGGTGAACACTACATCGGCACCAGCTGCGCGTAAATGCTTAGCTACCACACCAGCACCACCAACATAATCATCGCGGCCTTCATATAGCACACTCATCGTTGGTGTTTTAGTCTGCCCACCAATCATCGATGCCTGCGTATAACTATCCACAATAGTATCACCAACCACATGTACACGGTATTTACTAAATGAACTTATGGTTTTATACAAATCTGCAAACGTTATGTTTTCTGATCGCATTAAAATAGACAATTTTTCCATTTTAATATTTGGCAACGCCATATTAATAAATTTTGAAGAAGAATAAACGTAATCACCAGGGGTAAAAATAATTTCCCCGCCGTAGGTTTCTAAAACTGCAGCTTCTTCTGAAGTTTTAACCGGCATTTCCACGTGATAAAAAAGTTATTATGTGTCATGGGGTGTTTGATATTGTGCACCCAGGGCATGTGCGGCATTTGTTACATGCGAAGAGCAAGGCG
>Ga0207131_1098_pt1 | contig 15790 bp, 9 predicted proteins | sample Alteio_BWMinHeat_13_FD_153557 | JGI IMG/M metagenome (GOLD analysis project Ga0207131, IMG submission 153557) | Enriched cells from forest soil in Barre Woods Harvard Forest LTER site, Petersham, Massachusetts, United States -... | ecosystem: Environmental > Terrestrial > Soil > Temperate forest >...
TTCTTAACATAACATCGGTTGGATTTTGTAATACATTTAAATACTTTTCCACAACTTTGTTTATTATTGCTCTGCTAATTCCAGCAGTTAATTATTATGTTCTAATTGAACTTCCCTTAGCTTATGCTGCGCCATTGGTTGTGTTCATTGATCTTTTTGGCGGTATTTTTATTTTATTATGCATGAATGATAAATTAATGACCTCTAAAATAGATATGAAATCCCAACTATTAATCAGCGTAAAAAAATTTTTTCCACTTATATTTTTAGCGATTCTCCTTGGTTTAATACTCGCTTTGTGCTTTTGTGCTGGTATATTTGCTGGTTCAATCATTACTAAATTGTCTGGTATTGATATATTTTTAACAATTGGGGCTTTTACAGCTTACTTGGTCCCAACAATATTGGGGATTTATTTGTCACAGACACTCAATGCATTTATATTAGGTGAAAGTACTTTCTTGATGGCCATGGGATATAGCTGGAAACTAGTAAGACATTCATGGTGGCATGTATTTTCAGTATCTATGACATTCAACAGTGGTATAATGTCGTTATCTTTTTTGTCAGTTTTTACCGCATCGATTTACGGGCATGGTATAAACCTATTGATCCAATCAAACCTAGCCGGCCTTCATGCTGACGCATTATTTCACTTCATAGCTTTGTGTATTGTATGTGTGATTGTCGCGGTTATAACTTTAATTATTTCATCAACATACCTAGCAATCTTTTATAACTTAAAAGCCAGAAAGTTAGCACGTACGCCTTAACATACGCCTTAATATAGTATCACTGATGCTAATGGGCGTATGTACTCGTTATTACCCGAATGATATGTTTCCTTATATAGAAAAGTAACCGAAGCAGTAGCGGCAAATTAAGCTGTGGTATAATAATGCCTTTGCGAGGTATTATTGGTGGCCAAATTGTTATACAACAAACTAAGTGTGTCGAATAAGACTGGATACATACATAAAGTAGGTGGCGCGGTCGGTGCTAGTGCCGCTGCATGGTTGGCAGAAATGGCCAGTGCAGCAGAGAAACTAGTTGTGGTTTTCACCCAAGATTCACTCACCGCCGCTAGATTAGAAGAAGAACTAAATTTTTTCCTAGCTCAAACTGCTAAGCATGCTAAGCCCATAACCACAGCCACAGCCATAACCACAGCCACAGCCACAGCCATAACCACAGCCACAGCCACAGCTGCCACCACAGCCAAAGCCACCACAGCCAAAGCCACCACAGCCACAGCTGCAACCACAGCTACAACCACAGCCACAGCCACAGCCACCACAACCACAGCCACAGCCACCACAGCCACAGAGCAGGGTGATTATCTAGATCAAGTTGCATTACCCATTATTCATTTTCCAGATTGGGAAACTTTACCCTTTGACAATTTCTCGCCGCATAAAGATATTATTTCTCAACGCTTAACCGCGCTATATAGCTTGCCAACGCTGCAACGCGGAATATTTATCATCCCGGTAGCTACAGCCTTGTATCGCCTGTGTCCGCCGGAGTATATAGCCCAAAATGCCTTATTAGTAACCAAAGGTGATAAATTAGATTTAACGCAAATGCGCTTGACTCTGCAAGCTGCTGGGTATCAATGTGTGGGGCAAGTTATAGAGCATGGTGAGTTTGCCATTCGGGGATCAATTTTAGATCTATTTCCTATGGGTAGTGCGCAGCCATTTAGGATCGATATATTTGCTGATGAAATTGATAGTATTCGCTATTTCGATCCAGAAACGCAACGATCCATTGCATTGGTAGATAGTATTCGATTATTGCCAGCGCATGAATTTGGCTTTGATGAAACTAGCATAACCTATTTTCGCACCAGATGGCGCGAACAATTTAGCGGTGATTTAAAAAATTGTGCTATTTATCAAGATGTAAGCCAAGGAATTTTATCCCCAGGGTTAGAATATTATTTGCCATTATTTTTTCAACAGATTGCTGATATTTTTGCTTACTTACCAGTCAATACTCTAGCTGTTACGTTTGGTGATATAGAACAAGCCGGGCAAGAATTCTGGCAAGAAATTAATCAACGTTATGAACAATATCGCTACGATGTAACCAGGCCGTTGTTACAACCAGAGCAAATTTTTATTCCGGTTAATGATTTTTTTCAAAAGTTAAAAGCATATTCGCGCTGTGCATTAACTATACAGCAATTTGCATTAGCGGCAGATAATTTAGCTGTTGCAGCATTGCCAGAACTGACAATTAATTTAAAGTTGGCGCAGCCATTGCAAGAATTACATAATTTAATTGCTGACCATACCTATAGGATCTTACTGTGTGCGGAAACAGTAGGTAGGCGTGAGGCGTTACGTGAGTTATTGCATAAGTATGCGATATTTCCGGAATTAGTGGCTGGATGGCAAGAGTTTTTAGCGGGCCAGCAGCAGCTAGCGTTAACAGTGGCGCCACTGGCCATGGGCGTAGAGGTTCCTGCTGCTAAAATTATGATAATTGCCGAAGCGGATATTCTTGGCCAAAAAATTACTCAGGCCAGGCAACGGAAAAGTAAAATACTATCACCAGAAGTAATGATTCGTAATTTAGCAGAGCTAAGCGTTGGCACTGCAGTGGTGCACAGTGAACATGGAATTGGACGTTATTTAGGTTTGAATCGCTTAGTGGTGGGCGGTGAAGAAGCTGAATTTGTAACCTTAGAATATGCTGGCGGCGATAAATTATATGTACCGGTTGCAGAGCTACAGTTGATTAGTAGATACAGTGGTGCAGACTTAGAACATACCCCGTTGCATCAGTTGGGTAATAGTAATCGTTGGCAGCGGGAGCGACAAAAAGCGTTGGAACAAGCTAGAGATGCAGCGGCAGAGTTGTTGGTAATTTATGCAAAGCGCGCCAGCTGTAAAGGTTTTGCTTTGCCAGCACCGGATGTTAATTATACCAAATTTGTGGCTGGTTTTCCGTTTGAAGAAACTACCGAGCAAGAGCAGGCGATCCAACAAGTTATTCAAGATTTAACTGCAGATCGCCCTATGGATCGTGTGGTTTGTGGCGACGTAGGTTTTGGTAAAACTGAAGTTGCACTGCGGGCTGCGTTTCTGACTGTGCAAGCTGGTAAACAGGTGGCGGTTTTGGTGCCAACTACGCTATTAGCGCAGCAGCATTATCAAACTTTTAGTGATCGCTTTGTAGATTTTCCGTTTCATATAGCAGTTTTATCACGGTTTAAATCTGTAGCAGAGCAAAAACAAATTATTGCACAAATAGCGGATAGCAAGTGTGATTTGGTAATTGGCACGCATAAGCTGTTGCAAGAAGATATAAAGTTTAATAATTTAGGCTTGCTAATAATTGATGAAGAGCATAGGTTTGGCGTGCGACAAAAAGAAAAATTTAAAGCCCTGCGTGCGGAAGTAGACATTTTAACTTTAACTGCGACGCCAATCCCTAGAACTTTAAATATGGCAATGGCAAGTATTCGTGATTTATCGATCATTAGTACACCGCCTGCAAAACGCTTGTCGATTAAAACTTTTGTGCGCGAATATAATAAACCGATGATTGTCGAGGCAATTTTGCGGGAAATTAGACGTGGTGGGCAAGTTTACTATTTACATAATGAAGTAAAAACTATTATTAATTTTGCGGAAAAGTTGCGCGATCTGGTGCCGTCTGCGCGAATTGCGGTAGCGCATGGACAAATGCACGAGCGAGAGTTAGAGCAAATTATGGCCGATTTTTACCATAGGCGCTTTAATGTTTTAGTTTGCACAACTATCATTGAAACTGGGTTAGACGTGCCAACTGCAAATACTATTATCATTGAACGGGCAGATAAGTTTGGTTTGGCTCAGCTGCATCAATTACGTGGTAGAGTTGGACGTTCGCATCACCAAGCATATGCATTTTGTTTAACCCCAAATAAAAAAGTTATGACCAAAGATGCGATTAAGCGCCTGGAGGCATTGGAATCATTAGAGACTTTGGGCGCTGGGTTTATGCTGGCGACCCATGATTTAGAAATTCGTGGGGCCGGTGAGCTGTTAGGTGAATCGCAAAGTGGTAATATTCAGGCCGTAGGTTTTAATTTGTATATGGAGTTGTTGGATTACGCGGTTAAAACTATGCAGGCAGGTATGCCATTGGACTATAATTTTAAATTAAACAAAGGCATTGAAATTGACTTACAAGTGCCGGTGTTGATCCCGGAAAATTATGTTCCAGATGTACAAATGCGTTTAGTTTTATATAAACGGATTGCTAGCGCTAAAGATCGTGATCAGTTAGAGGAGCTTAAGGTTGAATTAATTGATCGTTTTGGTTTGTTGCCGGTGCAAACTAAATATTTGTTTAAAATAACGGAGCTTAAATTAGTTTGTGAAATTTTAGGCATAGTAAAAATTAAAGCCGGATCACAATCTGGTAAAATAGATTTTATTGAAAAACCGACGATTGAACCAGAAAAAATTATTACTTTAGTGCGCAATGATCCTAAATGTTACCAGTTTGCTGGTTCAACTAGCATAAAGTTTAATAAAGCACTGCCAGATAGAGATGAACGCGTGACGTTTGTGGAGCAGTTGCTTGCTAAGTTGGGGTGACATTTTTATACATTAGTTTTTTTACACGATCTATGTGTTCTTGCAATGCTAATAGCGGACTATGAGATTGTCAAATTACTATGTTAACTAGCATTTAGATGCGAACACGTAGTATTTGTAGAACATTTGCGTACTAAGTTATGCTGACATAATATTATACCATGTTGCTAGAAATGGTAACTAAACAAATTATTTATGGATACTCTGGAGTATATGACCATGCGCAAGAAATATGCCAAAAAATCGCTAAGGAAAGTTATTTATACCGGGCTATTAGTAGCTATTTTGGCTGTGATATGGGTGGAGAGAGGCTCTTTTGCTAACCATAGCAACAAACATGAAAATGCGCATAAGCAGCATGATCAGCATAAAACTTTAGTGGTTGGTCTGTCTGCGGATTACCCGCCATTTGAATTTAAGACTCAAGGTGAATTACAGGGCTATGATGTTGACCTAGCTACAGAGCTTGGCAAAGAACTAGGTGCCAAAGTTGAATTTGTAGATATGGATTTTAGTGGCCTGATCCCCGCATTGAAGTCGGCCAAAATTGATATGGCAGTTTCTGGGATTACTGATACAGCGGAACGTCGGCATAACGTAGACTTTTCTAAAAAATATTTTGCGGTAATGCTCGATGTTATTAGTAACCACGAACATAAATTAACTTCAGCGTCAGAATTGACTGGTAAGCGCGTAGGTGTACAGTTAGGCAGCACTATGGAGCAATATGCTAAGTCTATTCCAGACGCAAGTGTTGTGGCGTTAGCTACCAATCATCAGCTTATTCAAGAATTAAAGATTGGACGGATTGATGCTATTATTTGTGAACATGTGCAAGCAGTTGAATTTAGTAAAATGAACCCAACTCTGGTCCATCATAGTTTAGGGCTAGATAAAGTTGGCTATGCCATAGCTTTTGCTAAAGGGTCGCCGTTGGTGGCAGAAATTAATGCAGCTTTGCTGCGCTTGCAAGAACATAAACAGTTGCATGCATTGCAAAAAAAGTGGATTGATTCTGCACATACCGAAGGTGAAGTGCAAGGTTATGCGGAAGACGAAGTGAAAGATTAGAGCCAACTCCCGACGGTGATCTAAAATTTACGGGGACGAATTATTTGCCACTTTTTTTTTTAGAGCCGGTGGTATCGGTTATAGGTTTATCGCTGGTAGATTTACCTTTAACGCTCGCGTAAGTTTCCTGATAAGTACTTAGTTTATCAGTGTCTACGGCATTATTGTGGTCTGTGGCAGTCATTTCTGGGATATGTTTAGCGTCGTTCTCAATATTACTTACTGATTCGCTATATGCTGCTGGTTTATAGCGATGTTCATCATGGCTTAAGGTGCCATCACGATTCCAAGGTAATTTACGATACATGGCGTGATCATCAAAAGCGATAAATGGATATTTTATAATTTCAAAATAAGGTGAATAATCAAAATCACTTGGGGTATATAATTTGGGATTGCGATGAATTAGTTCTACTTCATTTTCCCCTTGCAGTTTTACATAAGGCAATATAGGGAAATCTACAGCATTGAAAGCTTCGGCAATTACTGTAGAGCATACGGTACGGGTAGATTCGCCAACACCATGTTGAAACAAATTTGAACGCCAACGGCGCGGGAAAATACTCCATGGCAACAAGAAACGCGCTAAGTCAAAAATTTGACGGACATCATAATCAGTACCAAGTTTAGATACTGCAGATTTGATGACATTTTGTGAGTCTATTTGTGATAAGCCGCGTGGTCGGCAAATTCTTATATGATCTTTTTTGTAGGTACTAAGCGGTGTGACAATGGTGCCTTTGCCAATAACACCCTCAAGGATCAATTGCACATTAGCTTTACCTTTATAAAATTTGCTCACGGTTTCTCTGATGGCTTCATCTTCGATATCATGCAGACGACCTAGGTATAACACTGAATGTGACCATGGTGATTGGGTAATAGTTTTTATTACTTCACTGACGCGACTGCGACCTTCTATTAATAATACATCGCAAGGGCGTATTTCGTAGCGTAACTTTTCAAAGTCACACTTGGGAAAGCCTTCTACTGGCTGTTCATCGGTTAGCCAATTGATAAATATATTTGAAATAACCTTAAACAAAACATCCCTCTTTTTGTTGGTCTGAGCATTAGGTTTTAATTATGGTTGCTGAATAACCCTATATATTATTACTTTAGTTCAACCGAGTAAATTTAGCTAGAATTTAGCTAGGGTTCATCCGCTGTTATGGGCTCAGGAACAGACTCATTGTTCATAACTGCGGCGATGTTATCGACAGTGGCTAATTCAGCTTGTTCAATTTTAGTGAAGCGGGTAGTAATTTTTTTGGCAGAGGTATTTACTTGCTGGGCATCTTCATGTGCCAGGCTTATGTGGCGGGTTAGTTTTTGTAGGCGATCATCAAAGCGTGAGAAATCCTTGGCAAGTTCTTTTAAGTGTTCTTGGATAACATGGATATGCTCTTTGGTCGCGGAGTCTTTTAACACAGCACTTGCGGTAGTTAAAATAGCCATCATGGTTGTGGGTGATGCTAGCCAAACGCGCTTTTCGTGGGCGTATGCCACGATTTCGCTTAAGTTACTATGTATTTCGGCGAAGATTGCTTCTGCGGGAATAAACATAATTGCGCCATCAGCAGTTTCATTGGCAATAATATATTTATTAGCAATATCCTGAATGTGCTTTTTGATATCTTGGCGGAATTGGCGCATAGCTTTATCGCGATCGCCGCTAGAAATTTCAGGCTTGGAATATAAATAGTAACTTTCTAGAGGAAATTTAGCATCTATTGCCAAATTACCAATTGGTGCCGGTAAATGGAGCATGCAATCGCAGCGTGTCTCGTTACTTAGAGTATATTGGAACGATACGTTTTTGGTTGGCAACATGTTTTCAATTAAGTTTTTTAGCTGCACCTCGCCAAAGGCACCACGCGAGCGTTTATCGGCTAAGAGTTGCTGCAAGCTAACCACGTTTTCCGATAAACTGGTAATTTTTTGTTGCGCACTATCGATAATAGCTAAACGTTTAATTATATCATTTACGGTTTCGTTGGTTTGTTTAAAGCCGCTGTTTAGCTGATCTGCAACTTTGCTGCTGATATTTTGTAGTTTAGCTTCAGCACTATTGGTAAATTTTTCTACATGGGTAGAAAGGTTGGTAGCATAATTGTTAATTGCTTCTTGTACTACTTTTTGTAGGGTGGTCATATGTTGTACTGCACGATCATTGGTGTCTTGGGCTTGGCGGTGATTTTTTTCGGTGATGTTTTGCTGAATTTCTGCTAATTGTTGGTGCAGCTCATGTTTAATAATATTAAGTTGATTGACGAAAGTGTGTTGCAAAATATTTTGGTAGTTACGATATATATGAATAAGGAAAACTGCTACTGCAGTAATTATTGCGATGGCAGTGATCGCACCAATTAATGAGTTGTATGACATAAAGCTCCGGTAAGTTGTCTATTTGTATTGCGGGTATATTAACATGGTTTTTGTAGAAATGCAGATCAATTCAGAATAGTTCTAGCATGGATCCCAGTTTTATGCATTAAATCACGCAAGATGCGTAGGGATTCAGTTTGTAGTTGGCGCACGCGTTCACGGGTGATACCCATATGGCTGCCAGTTTCTTCTAGTGTTGTAGCCTCATGGCCATTTAAACCAAAGCGGTATTCAATTACAGTCCGTTGATTATAAGATAATCGATGTAACCATTGGCTTATTTTATGTTTGAGGTTATCTTGAGCTACTATCCGCTGTGGATCGTGGTTATCGCTACCAATAGTATCTAGCAGTGGCTTGTTAATATCCTCGGATATATGACCATCAATAGTTACTACACGTTCGTTTAGCAGCAGCATTTTTTCTACTTCTTTATGTGAAACTCCAAGTTCATTAGCGACTTCTTCTATTGATGGTTCGTGATCTAGACGATTCATTAATGATTTGTTGGCACGCAGGAAACTATTCAAACGTTTTACGATATGTACCGGTAAGCGAATAGTACGGCTTTGGCTCATGATAGCACGTTCAATAGTTTGCTGGATCCACCATGCACCATAGGTAGAAAAGCGGAAACCACGTTCTGGGTCAAATTTTTCTACAGCGCGGATCAGTCCTAAATTTCCTTCTTCGATGAGATCTAAAATTGCCATTCCGCTGCGAATATAGCGACGGGCAATTTTAACTACTAAGCGTAAATTACTTTCGATCATTCTTTTTTTGGCCACCACATCACCTTGCAAAGCTAAGCGTCCGTAATGTACTTCTTCATCTTTAGACAGTAGTGGCGCAGCACCAATTTCTTTTAGATAGATGTCAGTCGGATCATAAGATTTATCTTTGGCATCGATAGGTGTTTTTTTAGTAGCGATTATTAGTTCGTCATGGTCACTAAATTCTGCAGGAACTATGACCACTTGGTTTAGATCAGGAGCGGTGGCATGCTCTGCGTCAAAATCTGCTAGCAATATTTCCTCGTCTTCCTCGTCTTCAATAAGGTTTTCAATAAGTTCTTCGTCATGGTCTTCAAAGTGGTCTTCTAGTGGTTGTTTATCTGCAAGGGTGGTAATTTTTTCTTGTATATTGACTGTTAGGTCAGCATCATCTAATGACTCTGAGTTATTAATCGTTGTATATGCGATGTTGCTGTAATTATCCATGGAATTTGCTCTTTGGTTGCATGGGATACTAGTCAAATTTTCGGCATATTATGGGACAACTTTAATAATATTGTTATTTTTATGGGGTGTAGTTACAATTGCATAGATTTTTATAGTTTTAGTGAAGCTGGTATATTAAAGCCAACGTTACTTAGAAGGCTAACACTTTCATGTGCGTTATTGCGCGAAGCATAGCAAAAGCACGTATATTGTAACATAATCACTAATAATTAATATAGCTTACAGATCCTAAGGTAATCTTATGAATTTAAAAACTATGTTTGGCAATATTAGAGCTAAATATAATCGAATAATTGAAGCGCAAATAATTTCTAATCTGAATATAGTTGCTGGCATAGCGCAGACCAAATACGCAACCGAATTGTTTTATATTGGTGAAATAAAAAATCAAGCGATTCGACGCGGATTTTACAACGTACTGCATCGCTTATTCGTTATAGAAAATGACACGCCAGAGGTAAAGTTAAACTCTAAAGTACGCTATACCTTGCTTAAAGTTGCTAGTGCATTACATAAACAAAAATCTACGCCGCAAGCATGTGCATTATTAGATCGACTGCAAGCGAACAGTAGGGAAAGAAAGAATATTCTGGTGCCAAATATACAACACCAAGCTAAAACTAAGTTTCAAGCTAAAACTAAGTTTAATGTTGGTAAAACTATTATCACTAAGACTAATTTCCATGCCACTAGTTCAACAACTAGAGAAACTAATAAGTTTAATAGCGAGTTGTTGACTAGAGCTGCTGCCTGTGCCGATGCTTGGGCAGCGGAGGCGGTACAACGGCAAGAGGTTCGACCAGCCGGAATCAGTGCACATGTACCATATAAGCCATCATACAGAGAGCGGCGTGCTAAATTTACAGAATTATTTGCTATTTCCATACATAGATCTAATGTTGCGTTCCAAGTGCCTGACAATACTATGCAAAATCGTAGTAAAATTAGAGGTCACATGGTATAAAAGGTGGGATTATTTAGTAGTGTATAGTTTGTTGTATTGTTTGGGGTTTCAGCATGCCAGTTCCTAAATTAGATTTTTCTAACTTTTGTTTTAGACTGAAATGGATATTAGATCCAAAAAAAAGCAAATCTATTTTTAAAACAAGTACTGAATTCTCTGCGATTAGTGAAGTTCTTTTAGCTAGTGAAACTCCAGAAGCTATCGAAGTTTCTGTAACTGCTGTAGAACCGGTAACCACTGTAGATCAGGTAAGCAGATTTAAAGTTATCGATAATTATTTTGCAGCGCCTACAATAAAGGCAGCGAATAACGCTGTGACAACATCTGGAAACTTTAAAACAGTTGTAATTAAAGATCTTCAAGCTTTTGCTACGCATCAAGGTTTACATGTTGATTCTCCAGTAATTAACAATTTTCCTTTAACGATGGAAGATACGTTAATTTTACATCCGGTTATGGATGGCAAGGAAAAAAATAAGCTGAAACCATTGCCGTTACCACTGCATGAATATATCTGTGGTTTATCGGTTACTGGTGGTTCACGACCATTTAAGAGAATATTAGTGCCTATTATAGAAGTCGGTTATTGCAGCGCTTCGGTATTTGGGTATCAGGTACCGCTGCTATATAAATTCTCAGATTTACTAAGTGTTGAGCGTGAGCATATGGTGCTGCTAGAAATAACCTGTGTACAAGGCATCTTCAACATTATTGTGCATGATTCAAAATCATGTGTTACCAATGGTCTCGTTAGCGGGTATCCGCTTAAAAGTTATTTAACGCAACATTTTACTACAGAGGCATGTGCGAGATTGGCAAACTTGTTTGGAATATCCATACTTAAGCAGATGGAACCCAATATCAGTATAAATTCTTACGGTGTGCAGTCAATTACCGATGATACTGAAAGTGGATATCACACTATACTTATGATTCAGGCGTTGTTGCAAAAGCTCACATATGAACAAGTATTACGCGATTTCAATAATTCGATTGAAAGTTTTTACAATGATATTAAGGAAGAAGATTTCTACGATGAAGCTGCAAAGAAGAAGGTGTCTGGCTCCAAATTTAAGGTGCAAATATAATTATGTTTAAACCATTTTTTGCTTTTGTTGGTTATCGTTATACTAAGGTTAAGCGTAAAAATCATTTTATTTCATTTATATCGTTAACCTCGATGCTGGGCATTGCCTTGGGGGTTATGGTATTGATTACTGTGCTATCAGTAATGAATGGTTTTAGCAAAGAGATTCGGCATCATATGCTTAGTGTTGCGCCACATGTTACGTTGAATGCTGGCAAAGAGAGATTAAATAATTGGCGCCAGTTGTTGGCAGAATTATTAGCAATGCCGCAAGTGAGCGGTGCAACTCCATATATCTTAGGCAATGGTATGCTGATGGAAAATGGACAAGTGCAACCCGTGTTAGTGCGCGGTATTTTGCCAGATCAAATAAATAACGTGTACCCCTTAGCCGATAATATAATATCTGGTGAACTGTTAGATTTAAAACCAAATGCATTTGGGTTGATTATTGGAAAACCATTGGCAGATAGTTTAGGGGTAGGTGTTGGCCAAAAGATTAGTTTAATTGTTCCGGAAGCTACGGTAACCCCGATGGGAGTTATGCCACGAGTGAAGCGCTTTATCGTAGTTGGTATTTTTGAAAGCGGTACTAATTATGATACACAACAGGCATTTATTCATCTGCAGGATGCGGCCACGTTGCTTAAAATGCAGGGGATTACAGGTATTCAGCTTAAAGTAGCGGACGAGTTAGAGGCGCGTAGCATTGCGCGGAACATTGCTGCGCACTATAAATTTAATTATTGGGTTACCGATTGGACACATGATTATGAGAATTTCTTTGAAGCCATTAAAATGGAAAAAACCGTAATGTGGTGCATTTTGCTGTTAATTATTTGCGTAGCCGCTTTCAATTTGGTTTCCTCTTTAGTCATGATGGTTACTGATAAACGTTCCGATATTGCGATAATGCGGACTATGGGGGCTAGCGCGAAAAGTATTATGGGTATTTTCGTCATGCAAGGAAGCATTATTGGTTTGTTTGGCACGATTTTAGGGTTAGGTTCTGGTTTGTTGTTGGCCAATAATGTTACTGAAATAGTCGAGGTAATTCAGCGCATATTTAATGTGCATTTTATTTCAGCAGATGTGTATTTCATTGGTTTTGTACCTTCGCAGATAGAAAGCGTTGATGTGATTATGATTTGTACGTTTGCTTTGTTGATGAGTATTTTGGCTACAATTTATCCAGCATTGCGCGCGGCTAGGATTCAACCTGCAGAGGCGTTGAAATATGAATAATTTAGCTACTTCAGAATTATTATTAGAATGCCGGGAGATAACGAAAATTTTTCCAGATGCGACTCAAAACTTGCAAATTTTACAGGGCGTAAATTTACAAGTTAAACGTGGCTCGCAGGTGGCTATTATGGGGCGCTCTGGTTCGGGTAAAACTACCTTGTTGCAGGTGTTGGGTGGGTTGGATTCGCCATCTAGTGGCGAGGTTCTATTGAATGGTGTGAATATTGCGCGGATGCCAGAATTGCAACGTGCGCAAATGCGGAATAAACAGTTAGGCTTTATTTATCAGTTGCATCATTTGTTGCCAGAGTTTACTGCAGAAGAAAATGTTGCGCTGCCCATGTTAATTGCCGGTAGAGATCCGCGGGAAGCACTGCAGGCGGCGCATGCGCTACTGCGTGAAGTTGGTTTAGTTAATCGTGCTAGCCATTATCCAGGTACGCTTTCTGGCGGAGAGCGGCAGCGGGTGGCGATAGCGCGGGCATTGGTAATGAACCCAGCCTGTGTGTTGGCAGATGAACCTACCGGTAATTTAGATCGAGAAAACGCAGAGCATGCTTTGGTGTTGATTAAAAAATTAAGTCGCGAACGGGGTACTACATTTATTGTGGTTACGCATGATAGCGAGCTATCCAAGGCAATGGATATGACTTATTTGTTGCAAGACGGAAGGCTAAGCCATCGCTAGTCTAAATCGGTATTGCTGTGCATAAATTGAACAATTGTATGCACTACTTACAACAACTGGCGTAGCACGAATTATCCACAGCTTTGGTCACACTTTTTGGGAATAACTTTTTAGGGATTCTTTTTAGTTAGCATGTTGTTTAATCTACCGCATGTTATTAAATGCTATAAGTTATTTATGTGGCAATTGCTTGCTACTGCTGTGTCGCACGTTACCTAATGCCACCTTGGTATATAGCGTAGCACTATTAATTATTTTGCTTACGAGCTTATGCTGTATAGCTGCATCACAAATAAAAATAAGTAAGGTACCCATTACCAAGTTATTGAGGGCTTCTATTTGGGTACTTAAGGTTGCAAGTATTGCTGCCATGGCTTTTAGTTGGGCAGTGTACCAAGCACAGGCACATCAAGCTAATATCTTGCCGTATGCATTAGAAAAGCAGCCGCTTACAGTCATTGGTTATATTGATAGTTTTCCGCAGGTAAAACCTGGAGTACCAGGGGTAGTAGCATTTAAGTTTGTAGTGCAAGATTCTGAAAATTTGGACACATTAAATTTAGGCACTATTAAATTAACCTGGCAAACAAATTTAAAACTAGAATTAGGGCAACGTTGGCAATTCATCGTGCGCCTCAAGCGACCGCGCGGTTTGGCGAATCCAGGTAGCTTTGATGTTGAAAAGCAAAGTTTTCAGCAGCGTATAACTGCAATAGGGTATGTGTATAGCAAGCATGCAGCAGATGCACAATTAATTGATGATTCTAGTATTAATGTTAGCAGTGGTAAAATAAGTCACGCTATTCGCAAATGGCTGCATGCCAAAATAATCACCGCGTTAGGTGAAAAAGAATTTGTGGGTACGATTTTGGCTTTAACCTTAGGCATGCAGCAAGCTATATCGCCACAACACTGGCAAGTGTGGCAGCAGACTGGGGTGGCACATTTATTGGCGATTTCTGGGTTGCATATTGGCTTCTTGGCAGGACTGACGTACAAGATAACTACTTGGTTGTGGCGGCGGATGCCCATGGCATGGTTAAAATTACCCGTGCCACAAGTTGGTGCTATTGCGGCGCTTATGGCTGCATACAGCTATACATTTTTAGCTGGATTTTCCGTATCGGCACAGCGCGCATTAGTAATGGTTGCGGTTGCAATGTTGGCAATTTTATATAAACGAAAAATAACCGCAGTAATTGGTTTTGCATGGGCATTAATTCTGGTTTTAGTGCTAGATCCACTTGCAGTGTTATCTGCAGCATTTTGGCTGTCGTTTGTGGCAGTGGCCATTTTATTGTATACCTTTAGTGGTAGGAAAAAACTAACAGGTATATTACAGTGGTTGAAACCACATTTGGTGTTGGCGCTAGGAGTATTGCCGTTAGGGATTAATTATTTTGGCAATATTGTATTAATTGCGCCGCTGGCGAATTTAATCCTCGTACCGTATGTAAGTTTTTTAGTGGTGCCATTGGCATTGCTGGGCATAGTATTTACCCCTCTATTTACTGCTTTGGCGCAGCAATGCTGGATTATGGCTGAATGGTTGTTAGCTGGAATTTGGCCATGGTTAATTAAACTGCAAGCTGTGCCAGCAGCCAAGTTATCTGTGTCTAGCCCGGCATATTGGCAGTTAGTTCTGGCTAGTATTGGCATTGCTTGGTTATTGGCTCCGCACGGTTTTCCGGGAAAAATTTTTGGTTGTTATGCTATTTTGCCGTTATTAATAGTGAATTCTAGTAACGCAGTTGATCAAGATGTAATAAAAATTACCATGCTGGATGTTGGTCAAGGTTTAAGCATTGTGCTGGAAACTAAACATCACGTATTACTGTATGATACTGGGCCAAAATTTAGTGGCACGGCAAATGCTGGTGATCGAGTAATTTGGCCATATTTACGCAGTCAAGGTATTTATAAAATAGATAAAATAATTGTTAGCCATGCAGATTTAGATCATGCGGGTGGTTTGATCTCTCTAATGCAGCACATAATGCCGCCGCAAATTTTAACCCCAAGTCCGGATGCATTAAAAATTGATCCAGAAATTGGCGTTAATATTCAGGCATGTCGTGCGGGTCAACATTGGGAGTGGGATGGGGTGAAATTTGAAATGTTGCATCCGGTGTCACCGTTGTTAAAAAAACGCAATGATCATTCCTGTGTGCTCAGGGTTAGCAGCAAGTTACATAGTATTTTGTTTACTGGTGATATTAGCGGATTAGCAGAGCAACAATTGCTAGCTAATTATGCTGCTAAGTTGCCAGCAGAGATTTTAATGATCCCACATCATGGCAGTGCGAGTTCATCGGCAGATGAATTTGTTGCCCAAGTTGGGCCGCGTTATGCACTAGTGTCAGTTGGTTACTTGAATAGATATGGGCATCCTAAGCCGCAAGTGGTAGAAAAGTATGCTGCGCACGGCAGTGTGGTGTTAGATACGGCCTCTTTGGGCGCTATTAGTCTTAAGTTGAATGACAAAAACAAGAATATTAAAGCTAATTGTTA
>Ga0207131_1099_pt1 | contig 15641 bp, 7 predicted proteins | sample Alteio_BWMinHeat_13_FD_153557 | JGI IMG/M metagenome (GOLD analysis project Ga0207131, IMG submission 153557) | Enriched cells from forest soil in Barre Woods Harvard Forest LTER site, Petersham, Massachusetts, United States -... | ecosystem: Environmental > Terrestrial > Soil > Temperate forest >...
GATTTACCTGAGTACCTTATTGCAAAGGAAACTGATCCCGCTTTTTCATTACGCACTGAAACCCGGCGGCATCTTGTTTCTGGGAACATCCGAGGGGGTGGGTGATTTCAATGAATTGTTCGCCGTGTTAGACCGCAAAGCAAAGCTATTTCTGCGCAAGGAAAATTTCCAGATGACGTATGGAATTACCGGTCGTTCGCTGACACTTGCTTCGCCATTGGAACATGCAACAACTACCGGAACCAAGAAAATGGCATTTCCCACGAAATTACCTCTACGTGAGCTGACTGAACAGACTCTCTTGCAACAGCTCGCCCCTACAGGTGCGTTAGTCAACTGGCACGGCGACATGCTTTATCTGCACGGCCGCCCAGGTATGTACTTCGAACCCGCCGTTGGAGAAGTCGGTGCCAGCAACATCCTTAAGATGGCCCGTGACGGCTTGCGGCGCGATTTGACCATGGCCTTGCAAAGAGCGATCGGCACCAAGGAAGTAGTGCACTGCCCGGCATTGCGAGTCAAAACCAACGGCCATTATACGCTGGTGAATCTAACCGTTTGCCCGATACCGGCTGGCCATGCGACAACGCAACATGCATCAACCGCGCCGGAATCGCATCTTTATCTGATCATGTTGGAAGAAATAACTGACGTCTCACAATTGCAGGACTCGCCAACAATAGACAACGCCAAGGTAATCAACCCCGAGTCGGATGCCGAGTCACGCATAGCCTCACTTAAGCAAGAGCTGCGGGCCAAAGATGAATATTTGCAAAGCACTCACGAGGAACTTGAGAGCTCAAACGAAGAGCTAAAATCGTCGAACGAGGAAATGCAATCGGTCAATGAGGAATTGCAATCGACCAACGAGGAATTGGAAACCTCGAAGGAAGAACTGCAGTCAGTCAACGAGGAACTTGCTACCGTCAACAACGAATTGCAAGCCAAAGTGGCGGATCTTTCGCGCGCCAATAACGACATGAACAACCTGCTGGCCGGTAACGGCATAGGCACGGTGTTCGTGGATTTCCAATTACGCATCCTGCGCTTTACACCAGCCGCCAGTAGCATCATCAACTTGATTTCAACTGACGTCGGTCGACCGGTAGCACATATCGTCTCCAACCTGGTCGGCTACGATTCCTTGGTTTCTGACACGCAAATGGTGTTGGATACATTGGCACTAAAGGAAATCACAGTACAGATCACGGACGGGCGTTGGTACACGATGCGGATACAACCGTATCGAACTCTCGACAATGTGATTGAAGGTGCGGTGATTTCGTTTATCGACATTACCGAGACAGTGCGTGCACGTGATGCACTTCACAAAGCCAATGAGTTGCTGCGTTTGGCCGTGGTGGTGCGCGACGCCCACGATGCCATTACCGTACAAGACTTGCAAGGACGTATCCTGGCCTGGAATCCGGGCGCAAGCAAACTGTATGGATGGAGCGAAGCTGAGGCGCTTTTAATGAATGTACATAATCGCATTCCGCAAAGCGCAGAGGCTGAAGCTCTATCGACGCTGGCGCTACTTCGCCAAGCCGAAACTTTACCGCCATATCGCACCGAGCGTTTTACCAAACAAGGTACAACAATCGCCGTTACGATAACCTCCTCAGCGCTGGTTAACGATTCCGGAGAAATGTATGCGATCGCGACCACTGAACGCGCTACCGACATAGCCATCAAATGACCGAGCACAATGAAATTTCCGAGGATGATGATGGACAGCCAAAAGCTGCAGTGGTGCAGGCGAACAGTCCCGCTGCGCCCCTCGTAAATTCCTTGTACCGTCAGCAGGCCGAAGCACGCATGCGGCAAGGTTCTGCGCTCTTGCCGGGTGATGTCACAGCCATGTCACCAGAAGAAGTGCGACACTTACTTCATGAGCTAGGTGTGCACCAGATCGAACTGGAGATGCAAAATGAAGAATTACGCCATTCGCAAATGGCCTTGGATGCGGCACGCGAACGTTATTTTGACCTATACGATCTTGCACCGGTGGGATATTTCGCAACCAGCGGACATGGAATTATCCGCCAGGTCAACCTGACGGCTGCCAGTCAATTCGGCATGGTCCGCAGCGCCTTGCTCAATCAGCCATTATCCCAACGTATAGTAAGTGAAGACCAGGACGTCTACTATCGACATCGCAAGCTATTAATCGAGAACGGGGAAGCGCCGCCCTTTGAACTGCGAATGATCAAGCAAGACGGCACATCATTTTGGGCGCATTTGACGATGACTTTGGCCTACGATGCCGATGGCATGACAGAATTGCGCGCCGTACTAAACGACATAAACGATCGCAAGCTAGTCGAAGCAGAACGCCTTTCACTCCAGCAAAATCTGCAAGCCAAAAATGATGAACTCGAACGAGCAAGAGTTGTTGCGGATAAAGCGAATCAAGCGAAGTCGGATTTTCTATCGAGCATGAGCCATGAGTTGCGTACACCGCTTCACGCCATACTTGGATTCGGCCAACTCTTGGGAAGTGGCACGACTGCGGAATCGCCACCACCGACCTTGGAACAGAAAAAGACCATAGAACAAATACTTAAAGCGGGCTGGCATCTGCTGGAGTTGATCAACGAGATTCTCGATCTTTCCGTCATCGAAGCCGGCAAAATAGTGTTATCGATGGAACCGGTATCGCTGCCGGAGATTTTGCACGAATGTCAGAATATGGTGGAACCAATGGCACATCAGCGTGCCATTAAGATCACCCTCCCGGCGGACGAAATCCCCTGCTTCGTCGACGCTGATCGAATTCGAATCAAACAAATCCTGATCAACCTGCTTTCCAATGCGATCAAATACAACAAGCAGGGCGGTTCGGTGTCGATAATCTATGGCGCCAGGCGTGCAGGATATATCCGCATTTGTGTGACCGATACCGGTTCGGGATTGAGTCAAGACAATCTACTTCAGCTATTTCAGCCCTTCAGTCGCTTGGATCACCATGTCGATAAGGAAGAAGGTACCGGTATCGGCCTGGTGGTCTGCAAGCGCTTGGTCGAGTTAATGGGTGGCACGATTGAAGTAGAAAGTGTGGTTGGAAAAGGCTCTACATTCTGGATAGAATTGGCACAGGCGGCGTCCTCGCAAATGACGAATCCGAAAACAGTTCTTTCTGGAATCGCCGACAATCAGATCGACGATCAAATAGCTGGGCAATCGTATTCGATGCTATATGTGGAAGATAATCTGGCGAATTTGATGTTGGTTCAGGCGATCATCGCTCGCAGACCGTTAATTCGCCTATTGACTGCGCCGAACGGCAAACGAGGCATCGCGATGGCCCGTGAATTTCTGCCGGATATCATCTTGATGGACATTGATCTGCCTGATATTAGTGGCATAGAAGTTCTCAAAACGCTAAGTGGCGACGTTGCAACCGCACACATCCCAGTAATTGCCATCAGTGCAAACGCCATGCCACGCGATATCGCGTTGGGGAAAAAGGCAGGTTTCGTCCGCTATCTCACAAAGCCGATCAATATTGATGCATTTATGAAATTTCTGGACGAGGGATTAATCGTGGAATCGACTCCGAAAGCAGCGGCTCCCTAGGATTTGCATTCATTCAGGAAAGGTAGCTATTCCAAAAATCCGCTCCTTGATCCTTGCCCACCCTTTGCGGAAGATTTCTCTATATGCATTCAAAAGCACTTGTAGATCTCATTCATCGTTCATAGCGGATGAACGTCATAGAAAAATGTTATAGAAGTCGAAATTGCACGCCAAACTATACTTCCGTGTATTTACCCCGATATGTACGCTTCCGCACAGAGCGAAGCCGATGCTTTTGATAAATTACCTAAATTGCCTCTCTTTCTTCCCGTCTTCGCGCGAATTAGCGTTGATCGGAGCCGCAATTGAGGTCATGACTGAAAAACCTGTTTGGTAATTTCAATCGCTTGATTCCAATCGATGTCACCATCGACGCGCCGTGCGAAATAGAAAAAATTAACGCCGGCACCAGTTCACGCTGAGTTAATGTGTTTAACTAGCCCAACGTGAGGAAGTAGTTGCACGCTACCAGCGTTGCAAAACACGAAGAGGCCGACTATGCCGAAATCCACCGCCACTCCGAGCCACTCGGTTGGCGCGTCAGACAAGGACGTCGAAATCGGCCGTCAGGAAGCGCTTCTCAAGGCAAGCGCCTTGCAGAGCGCCATATTCAACAGTGCCAATTTCTCCAGTATCGCCACCGATGCCAAGGGCGTGATTCAGATTTTCAACGTTGGTGCTGAGCGCATGCTTGGGTTCGCCGCTGCCGATGTGGTGAACAAGGTCACACTGGCAGAGCTCTCAGATCCACAAGAATTGATTGCACGCGCGAAGGTTTTGAGTGAAGAACTGGGCATCCCGATTACTGCTGGTTTCAATGCATTGACATTTAAAGCTTCACGTGGGATCGAAGATATTTATGAGATGACCAAAGTTCGCAAAGATGGCAGCCGCTTCCCGGCCATTGTCTCGGTGACCGCATTGCGCGATGATCAGGATACCATCATCGGCTATCTGTTGATCGGCACCGACAACACGGCACGCAAACAGGCGGAACAAGCACTTCTTAAAGCAGGAGCGCTGCAAAGCGCGATTTTCAACAGCGCAAATTTCTCCAGCATCGCCACCGACGCCAAAGGCGTGATTCAAATCTTTAACGTCGGTGCCGAGCGCATGTTAGGCTATTCGGCAGCTGACGTGATGAACAAGATCACGCCGGCAGATATTTCTGATCCACAAGAAGTGATCGCGCGCGCTGAAGCTCTCAGCGTCGAACTCGGTACGCCCATCACGCCGGGCTTCGAAGCGCTGGTCTTCAAGGCTTCACGCGGCATCGAAGATATTTACGAGCTGACCTATTTTCGCAAGGATGGCAGTCGCTTCCCCGCTATAGTCTCCGTCACCGCATTGCGCGACGATCAAGACGCCATCATCGGTTACCTGTTGATCGGCACAGATAACACCGCGCGTAAGCAGGCCGAAGAGGCGCTTCTTAAAGCAGGAGCATTGCAAAGCGCGATTTTCAACAGCGCAAATTTCTCCAGCATTGCAACCGATGCCAAGGGCGTGATTCAAATTTTCAACGTCGGTGCCGAGCGCATGTTAGGTTATTCGGCGGCTGAAGTCATGAACAAGATCACGCCAGCCGACATTTCCGATCCTCAGGAAGTGATCGCGCGCGCTGAAGCGCTCAGCGTCGAGCTCGGCACGCCGATTACGCCGGGTTTTGAAGCGTTGGTATTCAAGGCTTCGCGCGGCATCGAAGATATTTATGAATTGACCTACTTCCGCAAGGATGGCAGCCGCTTCCCGGCCATTGTTTCGGTGACCGCATTGCGCGACGACCAAGACTCCATCATCGGATATCTGTTGATCGGCACCGATAACACGGCGCGCAAGCAGGCGGAAGAGGCGCTTCTAAAAGCCGGAGCGTTGCAGAGCGCAATTTTCAACAGCGCAAACTTTTCCAGTATCGCCACCGATGCCAAGGGCGTGATTCAGATTTTCAACGTCGGTGCCGAGCGCATGCTGGGCTATGTGGCTAGTGATGTGATGAACAAGATTACGCCAGCCGATATCTCCGATCCGCAGGAATTGGTTGCGCGAGCAAAAGCTTTGAGCGAGGAACTAGGTACACCAATTACGCCGGGTTTCGAGGCGTTGGTATTCAAGGCTTCGCGCGGCATCGAGGATATTTACGAATTGACCTATATTCGCCCTGACGGGAGTCGCTTCCCGGCTGTGGTATCGGTCACGGCGTTGCGTGACGCTCAAAATGCCATTATTGGTTACCTGTTGATCGGCACCGACATCACAGCGCGCAAGCAGGCAGAGGAAACGGCACAGGCTGCATTGCTCGCCAAGTCGCAATTCCTGGCTAACATGAGCCATGAAATACGTACGCCGATGAATGCGATTCTGGGATTGACGCGCATCGTGATGGAGTCCGACCTGAAGCCGGAACAACGTGAGCAACTTGATAAAGTCAGCAGATCAGGTCGGGCTTTGGTACGCATCATCGATGATATTTTGGACTTTTCCAGAATCGAGGCGGGACGCCTGGCGATCGAACGGATCCCGATGCGGGTGGAAGCGGTACTCCTTGAAGTCGCCGAGTTACTCGGTTTGCAGGCAGAAGACAAAGGCTTGGAATTGTTCCTCGATATCGATCACGACACGCCGTTATTCGTGATGGGAGATCCGTTTCGCTTGGTGCAGGTCCTTAATAATCTGGTCGGCAACGCTATCAAGTTCACGGATCGCGGTGAAATCCATATCGGCGTACAGGTCGAGCGCCATTGTGAGACTACCACCATGTTGCGATTCAACGTGCGCGACACCGGTATCGGGATTGCGTCCAGCCAGGTTGGCGTCCTGTTTCAGCCTTTCTCTCAAGCCGATTCCAGTACTACCCGTAAATTCGGTGGCAGCGGGCTTGGACTGGCGATCGTGAAGAAATTGGTTGGGCTATTAGGCGGCCAGATCACGCTCGATAGCACTCCCGGTATCGGGACTGACGTTACCTTTACTATCGAGGTCGGGATAGTGCCGGAAGACATCGGCAACCTGACCCATATGGGACGGGAGTTGCAGCAGATGCGCGGCAAGCGGGTTTTGATCGTCGACGATCAATCGAACTCTCGGCATATCTTGTCACTTCTATTAAAGGCATGGCGAATGGAAGTCGTCGAAGCCGAAAGCGGAACCGAAGCACTGGCACATGTTGCCGAAGCAAACCGCACCGCACGACCTTTCTACACCATGTTGCTCGATTGGCATATGCCAGGTATGAGCGGATTAACCGTGGCTGCCGAGTTGAGGAAACAAGAGAAAGCAAGTGGCACGACCACGCCCTTGCCAATATTGATGATTACGGCCTACAACAAGCCAGCGCTATTGCAACAACCGGAAGCTGCGCATATTACCGGCGTGCTGACCAAACCGGTAATACCTTCCTTGCTGTTCGATGCCTTATTGCACGGAAAAATTAATCGTGTCCATGCCGTGGTAGAAACGGACATTCAACGATTCGAAGGAGTCCGCGTGCTTCTGGTTGAGGACAATGAACTCAATCAAGAGGTCGCTGCCAGTATCATCCGAAAACGAGGTGCGACACTCACCATTGCGTCCAACGGTAGCGAAGCCGTAGAGTTGGTGCAGCAACAAACCTTCGATCTTGTGTTGATGGATCTGCATATGCCTGTCATGGGTGGCATCGAAGCCACGCGCCGGATTCGCGAACTACCGCAAGGAATCAATTTGCCCATAATCGCCATTACCGCAGCCGTGATGGCAGAAGATCGAGAGCGTTGCCGGGCCATAGGCATGGTTGACTTCATCACCAAGCCAGTAGAGCCCGAAGACATTGTCAGAGTGCTCAGCACTTATACACAGCCGGGCCAAGCTATTCCAACCGCCGATGTGCACGTGGCTCCGACGAATGGACCGGTACTTGATCTGGCGCAAGGATTACGCCGCTTGGACGGCGATGACGCACTCCAACAACGCCTGCTGCGAAGTTTCATTGAAAATTATCATGATTTGATCCCTCAGCTGAACATTCTTGTCGCCGATGCACCACTCACCGAACGAAACACCGAACAGGCCATCGAACTGGTTCATTCAGTTAAAGGTATTGCTGCCAATCTAGGTGCCATCGCACTTACCGAGATCAGTGGGCGCTTGCTAGAGGAATTGCGAGTTACCGCATCACTGGACTCACGCGCTGCATTCGACGTTACTTTGTTAGAGACATTAACCCAGATGCAGCAACATCTAGCTGACAAAATTCAACCCGGTCGCTTGAAGATAAAAGCAAAAACGGTCGAGTCGATTTCATTGAAGGACATCCTGCTGGCAATGGAACCGTTTGTCGCCAGTCAAGAAGTAATTCCCGATCCATTACTAGCTTCACTGGAACAACTTGCCGACGCAGACGCTGCGTATTCAGGCCGAGTGCGCGAATTACAACATAATCTATATAACTTCGAACATCCGGAAGCATTGGCGACTTTAAATTTATTGAAATCCGAGTATCTGGAATCATCATGACCATCACGAACCAGATTCAAACCGAAAAACCTCTTATTCTGTTGGTGGACGATTTACCTACCAATTTGCACATTATGGTGTCGGCGCTCAAAGCCGATTTTCGTCTCAAGACTGCCACCAGCGGTGCATCTGCGCTCGCGCTATTCAAGAATCACGACGAGTTACCGAAATTGCTTGTGCTTGATGTCAATATGCCAGGCATGAGCGGTATTGAAGTGTTGCGCCGCATGCGCGATGACCCAAATACGCACGACGTTCCCGTCATTCTGGTCAGTGCCGACATCTCGGAACAAAATCAGCTTGCTGGACTTAATCTGGGTTCCGATGATTATCTTGTCAAGCCAATTTCTCACAACACGTTGATCATTCGAGCGCGAAATCTGATCCAACGTAATGCAGAACGTAGCCGCTTGCGTCTGGCAGAATATGTATTCAATTTTAGCGGCGAAGCCATAATGATTAACGATCGCAACAACAACATCGTCGACGTGAATGCCGCCTTTATTAAATTGACCGGGTACGAAAAGATCGAAGTGCTGGGCAAGAATCCCAGACTGCTTTCAGCTGGAAAGAACAACAAGGAGGAATTCAAATCGATGTGGGAAGCGATCTTGAAAGACGGATGCTGGCAGGGTGAACTATGGGAAAAATGCAAGGATGGCCGCGTTTATCCCAAATTCATGACGGTATCGGTGGTGCGCGACAGGTCTGGAGAAATCGAATTTTATCTGGCCAACTTTGTGGACATCACCCGTTACAAAGAATCGGAATTGCGCATCGCACACTTGGCGCATCATGATGCATTGACTGGTTTGCCGAACAGATTGCATTTGCAGATATTTCTTGAGCAATCCATGTTGATCGCCAAGCGACGCTCGGAACAATTGGCCGTCATGTTTCTTGATCTCGATCGTTTCAAGAACGTGAACGACACGCTCGGCCATCCGATAGGAGATGCTTTGCTCATACAGGTCGCAACGCGTCTCAAATCATGCTTACGCGACTACGATGTGGTAGCAAGACTTGGTGGGGATGAGTTTGTGGTGATTTTGCGAGGCCCGGATATATTGTCAGATGCCATCATCGTCGCGAAGAAGCTCAACCAACAACTCAGTCAACCGTTCACGATCGACGCACATACATTATATACATCGACCAGCATCGGCATCGCCCTCTATCCAGACAATGCCGAGCACATCGACGATTTGATGAGGAATGCCGACACGGCCATGTATTTTGCCAAAGCGGATGGAGGGAATTTATTTCGCTTCTTTTCAGCGGCCATGAATCTTGGCGCCCATGAAAAGTTGAAAATGGAAAGTCAACTATACGAGGCAATTGAAAAGCAGGAATTAAGTCTGTTTTACCAAATTCAAGTGGACGAAAAGAATCGGCCTTTGGGAGCAGAAGCGTTAATACGCTGGCAGCATCCCGAACGAGGCCAGGTAGGGCCGATGCAATTCATACCCCTGATAGAAGAGTCAGGATTGATAGTGCCCATCGGGCAATGGGTGTTGGAAACGGCTTGTGCGCAACTCAAGGCGTGGCAGCGCGATTCGCTCACTTGCAGTTTGGTTCTGGCGGTGAATGTCAGTGCGCGACAATTTCGCCAACCGGATTTCGTCGAGCAAATGCGAGAAGTGGTTCAACGCCATGAGATCAATCCTGCGCAGCTCAAGTTGGAAATCACTGAAAGTCTATTGCTAAAGGATATAGAAGAGGTGATAGCGACCATCAGCGCATTGAAATTGCTGGGTGTACGCTTCTCGTTGGATGACTTTGGAACCGGATATTCATGCTTGCAATACCTAAAACGCCTGCCGCTGGATCAACTAAAAATCGATCAGTCTTTTGTGCGTGATCTTGTCGACGATAGTAACGACCGGTCGATTGTTCGTACCATCATCGCGATGGCACAAAATTTGAATCTGGATGTGATCGCCGAAGGGGTCGAAATGGACGAGCAACGGAAAATTCTATTTGACATGGGTTGCATGCACTACCAAGGATATTTATTTGGCAAGCCAGTGCCGATAGACGAATTCGAGACGCTTTTGCAACAAGCTAGACTTCATTAAAAGTGAAGTTGGCGGCATACGAATTGCGTATGTCGATTTTATCGAGAAAGCCGGGCGTCTCCTTTTGCAGCCGACCCGTTCAATTGCCAGAAATGGTGCGCTAAAAAGTATAACGTAGTACGTTATAGGGAATGCGATCTTTTTGCTCATGACTCATGCATTGTAAAAAAGACGGCGTCAAAACCGTCTTTTTTAATTGCGCTTACCCTCTCGGTTCGCCATGATCATTGACGAGAATGGTCCGTCCAGGAGGAGCCGTTAGTTGTACATGGTGCTCGCGATCACGGAAGCTGTAAGTTACATCCCAGTATTCCGGCTTGGCTTGTTGAGGTGCGTCGGCACATCGCTGGACATCCTGAGTGTGAACCTCGTCACCGCCGCGTCCCACGTTGGCGCCAACCGCTGCCCCGGCGACAGCGCCGCCAGCGGTAGCGATATCATTACCACGTCCGCCACCGACTTGATGGCCGAGAATGCCGCCGATGAGAGCACCAGCTATTGCGCCTGGGACATTTGGTCCGCTGCGCTCCTGGACGACTTGCTCGTGCTCAACCCAGCAGCGTCGCTCTGGAGGCCCGACAATTGCATGCACTGAAGTGACGCTTGCTTCATACACCCGCTCGTCATCGCGCCGCCGGTACTCATTGTTCTCAACAGGCGCAGGGGCATAACGATGCTCATCAATCTCTGTGTTACGGCTCATCATTCGTACCGATGCAATGTGGTCATTCATACCCATTGCAGCCAAAGATGCATATCTGCCAGGGCGCAAAACGAGGCAACGACCGTGGAAATGAGGTTCTTCACAAACCTCCCAGCGATCATTGAAAACCACGATAGACGACACTCGGTCACTATATCCTTCGCGTTCAAAGTTGCCTATCTGCTGTGGTGTAGTAAAAAATCGGCCGCTAAAATTATCATGCTCGTACACTGTGACCTGCGCGCAAGCTTGGGTCGAAATTAATGTGCCAAGTACAGCGGTAACCGCCAGTGTATTCCTCAGTAGTTTTTTCATTCGTAACTCCGTTAATAGATGAGGTTGGTGAGAATATTCGTAAAAGGAGATATTCGGGCTTTGGGCGATTCATCGGTACGAATGGACATCGTGTTAATGGCCCCCATCGTGTTCACCACCATGATCACCGTGATCCCGTTCGTGTTGATCACCGCGATCCCTATCGTGATGATCATCACCACGATGCGCGCCATATCCTTCCCAGACACAGCCAGAAAGAATCAATGTTGTAACAAAAAAAGCAGCCATTTTTGCAAATAGTGATTGTTTCATTTGTTGACCTCTTCGTGGGTAGCACAGAATTCAATAAAGTGACACTAAAATCACGATAAAGGTTTGTGTATTAGCAGTCCGTGCGCTAACAAACATACCCGGCAAACGAACCTATTCATAGCGGGGAAGCAAGAGTAATTGCCAACCTTGCTACCGCGACGATATCGCGGTAGTTGACGCCAGCTCAAATAACTTCGTTGCGTTGAGCGCCAAATAAATTTGGCGTGAACTCTTTGAATACTTAGAAACTCCAAACAACCGACGCCGTCGTACCATGACGAGCAACGTGGATATGTATTGTGCCTTGATCAGAAATCTTGTATTCGAGCACCGGACGCTGCGCCCCTGCTTCCCAATGCAATCCGTTCGGCATACTGCTTTTGGCTGAAAATTCCTTGCTATGTTCCGGCGCGGACCCGGTGGAGGTTCCTGCTTCCGGTTTGACCCATTTTTCCCTGTTGGAAATGAAACTGTTATTGAGGTAATCATAATGAGGTGTGGTACGAATCGATGTACTTTGTGCGGCCTGAGGCGGACCAACAACTTCAGCAAATTGAGCACGAACCTGCGAAACCAGCGCCAGGCCGATGCACAGGATCAGAACTCTTCTTGTCGAACACATAATGCTTCCCTTTTTCGGGAAAACGTAAAGAACGAGTTAATTGTGGCCGCCTTTTCGCATTCGTTCTGTGCGGTAGCAGACCAATCAAGGGGAATTTTAATCAGTCAGCAAATGCAACGTTCGAATAGTGGTTCATCCGGGTATGGTGTGGGTGATGTGCATTGGTAGGGCGTCAATAGCGCAGCGTATTGCGCCGTATGTGAACGTAAAATATCTGTGTAGTGTGCAACCGTAACATGCGGCGCAATACGCTGCGCTATTGACGCCCTACGAAACAAGGTTTTTGCGCGCTTGCGCGATAGTCTACTTTCAACCCACAGAAAAGTCTGATGAACCCGAATGATTCTTCCGGGTTTTCTGTGGGTCGCATCAAGTTGCTTTGAGTAGAGTGGGCACGCTTTTGTGCCCACGCGGTATCCCGACAGCGTGGGCACAAAAGCGTGCCCACCCTACTTTTTTGCAAGCCATGCGCAATAGCGTACCTTCAACCCACAGAAAACTCTGATGAACCATATTTGACGGTTGCAGCTAGTATAAGTCGCGAAGAAAAATCCCGTACTGTTAGTGCATTCTATAGTGGCGTCGAAACAACTAGATGAACCTAATGAATTGCTGGCGCCACGGATAACCTGCTTCTGGGGAACGATTTTATATGCAGCGACGCATGGTGGCTGCTGCCTGCCGAAGCCCGCACACTCGCCGATCAATGCGGAGTAGCGTTTTATCTCATCAAACCGACCACGACGGATATCTTGTTGAGCACGGTTGCGTCTGCTCTGTCGGCGCCTGTCTCAAATACAATTGTCGATTCAAGATTTGAAAAGACATCGAGTGACACCCATCTTCAATTGATCACGAACAAACTTTATAAAGTGGTTAGTAAGTTGGAGTCACTCAACGAAGAACTGGAAGAGCGCGTCAAGAATCGGACTGCGGAACTGAATCGCGTCAACCTGGCGTTGCAGGAGGAGATAGATCGTCGATGTGCGGCAGAAGAAGAGCTGATGTTATCCAATATTGCGCTAAGCGAGCAAGCGTGGCGCGATTCGCTGACCCAACTTTACAATCGCCGTTTTCTTGGCGATGCATTGAAAAGAGAAATTGCTCGCGCCGAACGAAATGGAACGTCATTTGCGATCCTCCTTGCGGACATCGATAATTTTAAATTGGTGAACGATACGTGTGGCCATGCAGGCGGGGATATTCTGTTACAAGCAATTGGTGCATGCTTGTTGACATTGTTTCGTGGCGGAGATATTGTCTGTCGATACGGAGGGGAAGAATTCGTCATTTTAATGCCCTATGTTTCTACAACAATTGCTTTAAAAAGGGCGGAGCAATTGCTTGATTGCGTCAGGCAAATGGAGATGCCGCACGAAATAAGAGAAATTGGAATCGTGACGTTATCAATTGGGGCTGCGGTCTTCCCTGATCACGCTCGTAATCAAGACGACCTTCTGCGTGCGGCAGATTCTGCGATGTATAGCGCTAAAAATAGCGGGAAAAATCGTGTGACTTAGAGCCACTGACCGTCTACCGACGGGCACCAATTATCGGGTAGCCGATGACAGCAAGAGGGTTTAGCCGACGCAGGTGATTTTACACGGACGGGCCGGCGTCCAATCGTAAGCGGCCAGTCGACCAAAAACGGTACTGACCGTTTCCGCCACATTTCATTCGATCAAGTAGAAGTACGGGCCATCAATTTGGAAGAAATTTGCAATGCGCAGATTCAATCGTATTTCATGAAAACGGTGCGCATATAGATTGGTCACGATAACGTACAGCTATTGTGACCTTCTTAAAAAACTGTTGACGTCATCACGTGTCGCACTCATCGAGCGCGCAGCAACAAATCTTTGAATTAATTCGCCGGGTAGTTGAAAGCAATCGGCCCGTTCTCCCCTTACGGTTGATGCGCTTACCTTTACCCGAGCCACGCGGCCTACGACGGCTTGCCCCCTGCAGTTAGGTGCTAAGGACACGGCAGCATTGCTCTGAGCCGCATCGACCTTGGATTTGATCGGTCCTATCCGGTCGCGAATAAGACGTGAAAGCAAATAAACGAACAAGTAATCCGTAGCGACTGAAGCGTTAAATCTTAAATATCAAACACTTGTACGCGCTTTGCGAGTTGATATAAGCGCAATGTAATCTTGCAATCAAAATATCCCACTGTGCTAAGCCAGTGTTTGGATAGAAATTTGCTCTTTGCTTGCTAGAGTTGTCTTTTTTAGTGGACGAGATAAACGGGAACACAAAAGGAATTTGAGCGACTGCTTCACAATTCAACCAAATGAACTTGGTCCTTTGTGACACTGTTGTTTGCTCAAACTTTATTTCCATTGCTTACACAGATTCGGCTTCAATCTGAGTGTTAGCGAGTGCTATCGCGGAAAGCCTTTGGTGCCCGAGGCCGGACTTGAACCGGCACGCCCCTTTTCAGGTAAGCGGCGGATTTTAAGTCCGCTGTTTTGGGCAGCTATACACCTGCATTGCCCAGCAATTCAAACACTTAGAGAACTTTGACCCGCTTTGCACATGCATTGTCCCGCTATGCTGTTGACATATTGTTGACAGCGCCAATGATGCAAAAGTCAATTGGAGCTAAGCAAATCGCCCCTTGATTTTGGGTCTCGATATTGGTGGAAACACGACAGTACGTTCACTACGTCGCCGTCGATCACGTAAAACAGCGAGAACGGAAATCGACTGAGATTCGCTCGCCGTATTTCGCCTTCGACCTTCGGGTAAAGGTACGGATTGTCGGATATAAAATGATCGGTATGTTCAAGTTCGGCAAGGAAAGCGTCGCCCATGCCGACTTCGGGACGCGAATACCACTGATAGGCTTCTGCCGCTTCAAGCTGTGAAAGCGGTTTATAGATGACTGTGAAACCCATGCGCTATGTCGCGACCAGCAGCTTTGCCTTCAGGTCTGCGAAGGATATACCCGGTTCGTCAGGGTGTGCTCGGTGATGGGAAAGTCGATTGCGCAACTCGAAGCGTTGCTTTTAAGAAATCAATGGGGCCGACGCTTCACTTTCAGCGCTTGAAATCAATGCCTCGCCCAAAGAGCGGCGTTGAGCGATTGTCAAATGTTCAAGTTCTTGATAGATGTGCGTAGTCATGAATCGAAGGGTATCACCAGGCAGCATGTTGCGCAAGATATTGCATTGACGAAAGAATCAGGATGTTGGGTGTCATTGAATATAACTTTGGCCTCGGGCTAGGTAAATTTGATCGTCTATGAGTGGCCGCATTGTCGCTGCCGGGGCCGACCCGGCAAAACGCTCCTACATGCGCCCAAATACGGCACCTCACGCGGTGTTTCGTTGATCGCATCGGTACTCGGTGCGAAGTTCGGTACATCGCTGGGTACGGTCAATTCTGGCTCAGCGGTGAGTTTGCTGAATACGAATTTCCAGCTTGTGATTGATGCGCTCAATGGCGATACGCGCTTCAATCAATTGTCGAATAGCCGCGTCGTCGGCGATGACCATACTAAGATCAATCTGACGGTTGGTAATGAGACGCCTACCATATCTAGTACCGGCAAAGATAATGCTGGCAATGCCAT
>Ga0207131_1100_pt1 | contig 15631 bp, 17 predicted proteins | sample Alteio_BWMinHeat_13_FD_153557 | JGI IMG/M metagenome (GOLD analysis project Ga0207131, IMG submission 153557) | Enriched cells from forest soil in Barre Woods Harvard Forest LTER site, Petersham, Massachusetts, United States -... | ecosystem: Environmental > Terrestrial > Soil > Temperate forest >...
TGAATCCAAACGTGTCATCGTCAATAATTTGGATGAGAGGGAAGCTAATGAAATCCTCGTTTTCCTCGCTGCAAGGAATATTCAGGCAACAAAAATTGCAGCAGTATCTGAAGGGGCTGGGGCTTCTAAAGGAACGATGTGGAATATTAGCGTCGAAACATCTCAAGCCAATGAAGCCATGGCCTATTTAAATAGAGCGGGATTGCCACGACGCCGAGGACCGAGTCTTAGTGATATCATTGGCAGTCAGGGCCTTGTTTCCTCTGCCACGCAAGATAAAGCCCGTTATCAATTAGCTCTTGAAGAGCAAATTGCCAACACAATACGCAAAATCGATGGTATTTTGGACGCAGACGTACGACTTTCAATCCCTGAAGAAGATCCACTTAATCCAGGTGCGCCCAAACAAAAAGTGACCGCTTCGGTATTTGTCCAACATTCGGGAATCCTCGATGATCCAAATGCTCACCTGGTCACTCGGATCAAACGCCTGGTTGCCGGAGCTGTGCCCAACCTTAGTTTCGATAACGTAACAATAATCGGAGACAGGGTAAAAAGCAGCGAATTAAGTCCTTTTCCAGAACTGGAAATCCCATTTGTCCGCGTATGGTCCCTAAAGATTGCCCAGGAGTCTCTTTTCCGATTCCGCATGATGTTTTTCTCATTCATCATCATCACATTGATTTTACTGCTCGCATTATTTTGGCTTCTCTGGAAGCTCATGCCCTTTGTTACAAAATCAGGTGGAATTAAATCGCTGTTCTCTTTTCAGCCACTTGATACGACTACCACGCCTGAGAAAGAGCCTGAAAAAGAGGAAAACCCTAATGTAGAAGAGGATGCCCAACCTAAAGAAGAGCGGCCCCCGTCTGACAAAATTTTGTGAGCTATGCGTATAATTGATAAGGATTTCCATGGATAATAGAGGCCGTATGATGTTACGGGTTTTGATCAACCGCTATAATCCCAAGGCAGGCAATACTCTTCTAAAATTTTTGCCGGAGGATGAAGCTAAAGAGATCATGAACCAGAATATCTATTCATCCGATCTCCTACCTATTCTTCATTCACGCCAGTCCATTTCAACTATTCACTACTCATGGATCCAGCCGCTCCTCGATAATTTTCCGAAATCTCTCCACCATACCGTTATTTCAGTTCTTACGAACCAGCAAATTGCAGGTTTAACTCGCTCTCCTCCTGTCCCCGTATCAGAAGTTGTTAAAGCATTTTTATGTGATAAACTTTATCAATATTTAAATATATCCGATCATCTTCCTGTCGAATATTTGCCTGCAACAGAGCTCACTCCTCTGTCAAAATGGACAAAAGTGAAATTAGTGAATCTTGCTGACTTTTTAGGCATCTATGATTTGGCTTCTGAAGTGCGCAGCATCGTCAATACCAATTATCTAAAAAATATTTACTCTTGCCTTTCGACCAAGCAATTTACCTTTTTAAAGCAATGCCTAAATAAAAAAGATCAGCTTGCATCTCCTAAATTAGGCATCGACCCCACTGTAAAGGATTGTAAAAAATTAAAAAAAGTCATTCATAAAAGGGGATTAATCCGCCTGGGGAGAGCTCTCCGAGGACAACATCCCGATCTACTTTGGCATATCACCCACATCCTGGATAGTACGAGAGGAAGCATCGTAGCAAATGAATACCAACCGCAAGAAACGCCAAAAATTACTAAAATTTTGAGATTGCAAATATTAACAATAATAGGTTTCCTGGAAAATGGATGACATTTTTTAGTGAATTAAAACGAGATCACTGTGAGCACAAAAAAAATACTTTACATTGATTGATGGAGGCGAAATTAGGGTCGCCCCCAACAAAAAAATTATCCCTGCGAATGAACTTGGCATCTTGCAATCCGCTGCGGAGGTGCAAGATCAAATTAAAAAGGATGCCGATTCCTATCGCAACCTTATTTCCAAAGAATGTGAAGAAATCAAGGAACAGGGGTACAAGGCAGGCTACGAGGCAGGCTACCAGGAATGGGCTGAGCACCTAACCGGATTTGAAAAAAAATTGGAGTCTCTCCATAAGGAAATGCAACAATCGATCATCCCAATCGCCTTAAAGGCCGCAAAAAAAATGGTAGGGAGAGAGCTTGAACTTTCTGAAAGTACAATTGTCGATATTGTTGCCCTCAACCTGAAAGCAATTACCCAGCACAAAAAAATTATCATATATGTTAACAAGAAAGAACTCGATGCTTTAGAGAAAAATAAAGCTCGTTTGCGCGAATTATTTGAACATTTAGAAAGCTTATCCATACGTTCCAGAGATGACGTTGAACCTGGCGGCTGCATCATCGAAACAGAAATAGGCATTATTAATGCCCAGGCTGAAAATCGATGGCGCGTTCTTGAAAAAGCTTTCGAAAGTCTGTTGAAGGCTTCGCCAGAGAAATTAAAGGAAAGTTAGGACATTTATGCAAGCATTTCGCCTGTTATCCTGGAAATCGCTCTTCTGGTCCATTCTACTCTTGGTCATATTAGCCCTAGCTCCCGATGCACTCCACTCGCAAACAGCTGCCCCCTCAACTAAGCAGGGGACAGAAACCTCATCAACCCGTGCAGCAAAACCGGCAGCAAAACCAGCTCCTACCAGGCCTCCAGCCCGTACACCAACGACTAAGAAAACATCAGAATCTACTAAAGATGAAGGATTATCGGATACCGATCTGACAAATGTCCAAAGGCCCAGCTTAATCACACAGGCCGTTCTCATTACCCTGATGTCGCTCCTTCCTTTCATCATCATGATTTTAACCTCATTTCTTAAAATCGTGGTTGTACTTTCACTACTCAGATCTGCCCTGGGTGTGCAGAATGCTCCCCCAAACCAGGTGCTCAACGGAGTTGCATTTCTTCTCAGTTTATTTGTGATGTATCCCACAGGTGTAAAAAATGTATGAAGCCGCACAAACCGTCATCAACCAAAAAAATATCCCAGACTCTTTCCTTTCACCTGATTCTTCTGCATATGTCATTGAAGTGGCTGCGGCAGCCGCTCAACCTTTCAGAGATTTTTTGAAAAGAAACAGCTCTGGACGCCATCAAGCTCTGTTTTATCGATTGATCTATAGAGGACTTCCCGAAGAATATAGAGAATCATTAAAGCCTGATGATATCATCGTTCTTGTTCCTTCTTACATCACAGGTCAGCTAAGAGACGCATTCGAAATCGGCGTATTGATCTATATTCCTTTTTTCGTCATCGACCTTGTGACTTCCAATATTTTATTGGCTATGGGGATGATGATGCTTTCTCCTGTAACGATCTCCATGCCGCTGAAATTATTTTTGCTTGTCATGCTCGATGGATGGACAATATTGATCGAGGGACTTGTTAAAACCTTCCAATAGGGAGTAAAAGTTATGTTTCAAAGTCAGGCCGTTCAACTTGCCTATCAGGGAATGTTGTTGATATTGATTCTCTCCGCACCGCCGATTTTAGTTAGCATGTTTTTTGGTATCATCGTCGCCATATTTCAAGCTGCAACTCAAATTCAGGAACAAACTCTTTCGTTTACTATTAAACTTGTGGCAGTGACTCTTACCTTAATGCTTCTAGGAGGATGGCTGGGCGCGCAGATCATGTCGTTTGCCGGAGACATATTCACGCACTTCCCCGAATGGAGCGTCCTCAGCAGCAGGCAATAGATCAATGACAGATAGCTACGTAGATTTGTATTTAAATACTGCATTTGCTCAAAATGATCTGGTACCGATCATTACTCTGATGTTTTTGTTTTTCGGGCGCATTCTTCCCATTATTGCCTTAGTTCCTGTATTCGGTGGCCGTCTGATGCCTCGTCCTGCCAAAGTTGCCTTTGCGATTTCACTTTTTGCAATTTTTTTGCCACAGCTAATATCTATCACAAAAACTCCGCTTACTTTTAACATCTCCATGGCTGGGTTGATGTTAAAAGAGGTCTTTATTGGAGCATTGATTGGGTTCTTTATCAGCATTCCTTTTTCGATTGTCCAAAACTGCGGAATATTAATCGACCATCAACGCGGTGGTTCGAGCTTGATGGTGAACGATCCCAGCATGCAAAACCAGTCCTCGCCCCTGGGATTACTCTACAATTATATGCTAATTTATCTCTTCTTTTCTATTGACGGCCCGTTTCTTATACTAGAAATGATTTCCAATTCTTATCAGGCTGTTCCTCCTGATGTCATGCTTAATCCTGCTATTTTTTCCCCAGAATCTCCCATCTTATCGTATGCGATAAGGATTGTGGGAAATGTCATGATTTTCAGCACACAGCTTGCCGCACCGGCTTTAATCATGGTTCTAATGACAGATTTCTTTTTAGGGATTGCTAATCGCCTGGCTCCTCAAGTGCAAATTACTTTCCTTGGAATGCCCTTGAAGTCGCTATTAGCCTTAACAATCGTCTTTTTCGGTTGGGATTTGTTTACGCATGAAATCGTCCTGGTGACCCAGCGTGCAATGGGATATCTTACCTTTGTGATTCAACAACTCGCCCCTGTGAAATAGCCATGACCTTTATCCCTTTTAATCACGTGAGAAAAGGTGGAATTGATTACAATCTTCTAGATGAGAACGGAAATTTTTTATGCGCAATTAAAATTATTCACGCGAAGGATAAAAAAAGAGAAGTCGCAGCGTCTAGCATCCGTAAAACAGAAATCGAATTAAAAGAAAGGGGTTTATCATGGCCACCGCAAAAGAAATCAAAGAACACTTAAATATAGCTCTTAAAGAAGTTGGAAAAATAAAGCCCTGGTTTGACAAGGAAGTGAAAGAATGGATCTTTAAAAATTCGAACTACCCAGTTGAGTATGGGGGATCTTCAAAAGAAGAAGTTATTAAGAATTATCCTAAATATTTACGAGAATTTATCAAACAAAGATTGAACGACAACCTGAGCCCAATCACTGAGAACAAAACAAAGGGACATGGTGGACAACGATCTGGCGCTGGAAGGCCTGTTGGAACAAAAAAAGAACAGACAAAAAGAGTTTCCCTTCCATTAGATATAGCAGATTGGATTACCGCTCCGGGAACGATATCTCACCTAAGAGCATTGGGTATTTCTTGTCATCACAGATAGATAAAAATTCGGAAACACAGTCAAACGACTCCCTCTTTAGATTTCTTCTTCTTCTTCTTCGCAGCAGGGAAATCTGTCGCGGGCGCTTCCCTTGGAGCTGCTGATGCAACATCAATATCTGACCCCTCTCTCATTGCGGTAGGAAAGGTTAATCCTTTAATTCTTGATAACGCTTGTTTGACAGTCAGCTGTGTAGTATTATCGGTGTCAATCATTCCCACGATTATTTCCGCTATTTCTTTCGGGCAATTATTTTTCAATAATTCCCGTTCGATATTTTTAGGTTTCATTTTCTCTTTATGAAGGCGGGAAAGATTGTCTTTAGTCACGACCATATAAAAACATCTTCCCAGATTGCTTATATCCTCTTGAAGCATCATTGTAAAACCTTTTCTAAAATATTCTTCACCACTACCCTTTAATTTTTTTTCTTCTTCTACTCCAAGTTTCCATTGTTCTCGAATATTTTCCATACTTTCAATATTCATGTTATACATAGTAAAATTTCCATATACCTGGTTGGCGAAATCTTCTTTATGTGTTCCGTCTTCATTACGGAAAATTTCGTGATAATGGCGTGATAATCCAAAATCACTAATTTGGAAATCCCATCGATTATCTATATTTTTTTTTAAGAAAATGTTTTGAAGCTTGATATCCCCATGTCTCAAACAATTATCATGCAAAAATTCTAATCCGCTTAGTAATTGGTCAAAGAGGTCTTGAAGTAACAGGGGATTTGGGTTATGTCTGTGATGCCAAATTCCTGATTCTCGCTCCCGAACGGCCGTATTCAAATTGCAGGCAATTCTCACCATTTCAAAGCCAATCATCTGATTATCTGCTACTAAAACAGATATAGGTTTGTCTTGAATACCGCGGTGTCCTCCAAATTTTTCCAGTTTTGCGAATTCGTCACATATTGCACTATTATATTTATCAGCCTGGCTCGGTGTTTTTAGAATCTTGCTGGCTATTCCTTCCTTCGGGTCCATAATGTTAGTGGAGACGTAGACCGTCGCATACCCTCCCGTCGCTATCTTTTGTAGTGTCGTCAATGTAACTCTCCAACTTGCATCGCTTTCCCTGGAGATAGTAAATTCTTTTAAACCCAGTTTAAGACTAATATTTAATGCTCCAAATTGAACGAAAATGGGATGGACGATTTCGACAATCCTTTCGCCACAACTTCTCGGGGATAAATCAACTGCATCGATCCCAACCCTGGCATCGCCACTGGATTCCTCAACCACTCGGGAATCCTTACTTGCATCCATTTGTGGAAGCAAATCTGTTAAGGCACTCAGGTGACGTCGACAGAAATCTTCTTCTTCTTCTGTTGACGGCAAATGGACATATCCACGTTCCCGAGATGGCGCCCTACAAGTATCTCTCTCAGACTCTTCCACCTTATTTTTGATGACAATGGTTACCTTGTAATCAATAGAACCGGTGACAGAGTTACTTTGCTCAAAGCACTTCAAAAAAATGACAGGTGCCGAAACACTTGCAACTGGACCCGGTTCGTCTGGTAAAAATCGCATACAATCCATAATTTACGAATCCTTAATCTTTAATTATTAAATTATAATTTTATAGTTCCTAATTAATTATAAATATAAAACAAAATAAAAATCAACTAAATATTATTATAACACTAATTTGTTTTAAAATAAAAGCAACTAATCATCTATTCGGGGTCAGCATGCGTTTTGCAATTTAAACCTTCGACTAGCGTCGGAGATTCAAATCACAAATCAAAAGCCAGATCCATTATTGAAATCATTTCATAGACTGTATATCAAAAATTATTTAAAGAAATCTCTGCGCTTTCCCAGCGACCTCTGCGGCTCCGCGGTTAACCCTTTAGACGAAATTGAGAAAATAGACTTTTCTTCAACCTCCGAGCGGCATTAGAATAATTTTACCCGGTGTCCATTGACTCTGAAATGCTTCACCTGTAACACTAATTTCCCACCCATGATAGGGGTCGCGAATTCTGACTTTTGAAAGGTCTTCAGATATATCATCGACAATGATAAATGGGGTCAAATCTGCTTTCGTGCTCACAATTGCACAGTAATAATCACGAATTGCATCCTTCAGGCTTGATAAATTTTTTGCTTTTTTTTGTTCACCTGTGAATCCTGCATCACGAATTAGTTGCAGGACTCTTTTTTCGTTACCAAATATTTTCGTTTCGACGAGGGAGATATCAGGTTTTACACCTTTATCCATACATAACATCGCTACAATTGTCCCAATGCAGGCATGTGTGGATTGTTGATGAATAAATGCTTTTCCATGCTCAGTGTATTGAGCGTATATTGTTTTTTTGAACAAATGAATATCTTTTAAATTGGTTCCAGCAACCTTTTTAATTTTACCTATTGTTTCCATTCTAACAATAAATGACTTTTCGACTATTTCGTCATCAGTAAATAAAATATGCGTACTATGAGGGCTGACAATTTCCCTATCTTTGAAAACTGCTGTATCATTCATCGAAAGTGGGGGATATTTTCTTTCCTGCATTTCCAGAAGCGGCCTGGCTATCACATCAATGGGTTCCCCTTCAGAGTCTGAACTTGGAGAAGTGGAGGATGAGCGGGTGCATGAATCCTCGTAATGATTGTTTCTTCCTCTGTTTTTTTCTGCAACTTCTCGATCAACACTAGCTTGTTTGTCATCAATACGGTTATCGTTTCCGTAATATGGTTCATATGAAATAAAATCTACTGGGTTCATAACAAGCCTCCTAATAAGGGCATCATTGTAACTTTTTACTATTTAAAACCCAATAAAAAATATCACTTCGAAGGAAGGACTATTTCTATCATCTTCCGAGGAATCTATTTAGCTATGGAGAGCTTCTCTCCGAAGGATGGGTCTAAAGGGATAGGAATTTCGTAACAGTTCAGGCTATGTTCACATGCACTTATAAATTTCGATCATTTAGATAGTCAATGCTCCTCTCTGTGATCTCTGTGTGCTCTGTGGTTTTCATTGAACACTTAGTCTTTGTAAATGAACAGATTCAGTTATAATGTGCATACTTGGAAGTGTGCTTTTGATTTTATGAGGCTTTGGTGTGATTTCAATATCAAAACCTAGAGCAAGAATGAATTTTAGTAATCGCTCTATTGAAAATTCTGATAAAAGCCCTCTAATAATTTTGGATACTTTTGGTTGATCGATGTTCATTAAGTCTGCAGCATGCTGCTGTGTTAAACCCTTTTCTTTAATAATTTTGGTGATCAACATAGCTAAATCAGCTTTTGTTTTTGCTTCCTCTGGATTAGAGAATCCAAAATCAGCATAAACATTTCCTGAACTAACGGAATATTCGATGTCCTCAGACTTATTTTTTGGATTTCTTTTTGCCATATTGTTCCTTATGCAGGGCTTCCGCCCATTTTAACCTTTGTTTGATCAACTCGATATCTTCCTTGGGAGTAGCAATTCCTTTTTTACTTTTTTTTTGGAAGATATGGAGTACGTAAATGACTTCTTCAAAGCGAACTGTGTATACTTCTCGAAATGTATCGCCTCTGTAGTCTCCAACAACCTCAATCATATTGCGCCCGTGAAATCCCATAAGAGGCTTTGCATCTTCGTGCTGCCCTCCGTTTAATGCAACATCAAGCGCATAAGCAAATAGTTCTTGGACTTCCTCAGGAAGCTTACCAGCATCCTTTTGCGACGATCCTACATACACAAGCTGTCGTTTCTGTTCCATATTCAACTCTGTAAAGTTTATTATGCCAGTATAAGCATAATAAAGCAAGTTTTTTAATAATCACCTTATGCAACCACACTTTCGCTGCCGCAGCAGCAAAAGAGCCGAGCGTCTATTCTCCTGCCCTTTCCAACCTTTCGGCAATGGTTTTCCATAATCCTATTCGGGGAAAATCCATATCGACCCATACTTCCTCAATCTCCTCATCGTCAATTTGTCGCAAAATTGCATAAAGGTTTTCAGCTACCTCCTCAGGCTGCAAAAGAGATCCCAACAAAAACACCCGCTTATCCTTCGGATAAATTCTCTCTTTAAATCCAATTACATCAGAGATACCCTCCAATCGCGTTCTGTCCCCTAAAATTAGGCGCGCACGTGGAGCATAATGGCGAAATAGCTGACCCGGACATAGTGGGTTTTGGTTTTGTCCTTTTAATACAACATCCGGAACATAGCCTAAAACGGAACAAAAAGCCTCAGGCGGCAGTGCTCCCAATCGCACTACCACCCACTGAGTGTTTTGGAAAAATAAGATCGTCGATTCCAATCCTTTTGCACAAACACCTCCATCCAGTACCGGAAAGTTAGCACCAAAATCTTCTTCCACATGTTCTGGACGCGTGCCTGAGGGCTTCCCCGACAAATTTGCCGATGGCATGACGAGCGGACCTGTTTCTTCCAATAATCTGCGTGCTAGAGGATGTTCAGGAATTCGAAATCCTGCTGTTTTAAGGCCTGCTCTTGCTTCAGAGGGAATAAGCGTATTCACAGGTAATATGCATGTCAATGGCCCAGGCCAAAACTTCTCTGCAAGGGCTTCAAATCCAGGTGGAAATTCTATAACGTAACGATTCAAATCATTGCTATTTGCAATATGTATGATCAGCGGATTCGATTTGGGTCTTTTTTTCAGGGCAAAAATCTTTTCTATGGCTGTAGGGTGATTCAAGCAAGCAGCCAAACCATAGACAGTTTCCGTAGGCACTGCTACAACATGGCTTGATAATAAAAGTGAGACTGCTTCAGAAAGTGTAGTACGCATTAACAATTATTTTAATTTATGAACCACATCTTGAATTGCATCCACAAAACGATCCACCTCATCCAAAGTATTGTAGAATGCAAATGAAGCACGCGCCGTCGCCGGAATTTTAAAAAAACGCATCACGGGCTGGGCGCAATGATGTCCGGTACGGATTGCAATTCCTTTGAGATCTAAAAAAGTGCCAATATCCAGAGGATGTGCTCCTTCAATCGTAAAACTGATAATCGCTCCTTTCTGAGAGGCCTGTCCAATGATTTTAAGACCAGGTATTTGCTCCATTTTTTTTGTTGCATGATCTAAAAGATCATGCTCCCATGCCTGAATAGCCTCGATCCCAACCGATTGAATGTATTCAATTGCAGCACCCAATCCCATCACTTCGGCAATCATCGGGGTTCCAGCTTCAAATTTAAATGGCAAGCCATTAAAAGTTGTTTTTTCGAACGTAACCGATTCTATCATATCGCCTCCGCCCTGGTAAGGAGGCATTTGATTTAGCAATTCCGATTTACCATATAAAATGCCGATCCCAGTCGGACCCATGATTTTATGGCCGGAAAAAACAAAGAAATCGGCATCGAGGTTCTGAACATCGATTTTATGATGTGGTGTACTTTGAGCTCCATCAATTAAAACTTTCGCACCTGTGCTGTGGGCCATAGAAATCATTTGTTTAATGGGATTTAGCGTCCCTAATGAATTAGAAATGTGAGTTGCGGCAACCAATCGGGTGCGAGGATTAAGCATCCTGGCGTATTCTTCAAGGAGTAGCTCTCCTTTTTCATTCATAGGACAAACCTTAAGCACTGCTCCGCGATCTTCGCACATCAGCTGCCAAGGAACTATATTGGCGTGATGCTCCATGGCTGTAATGAGGACTTCGTCTCCAGGTTTGATGAATGCTTTCCCAAATGAATAGGCAACCATATTGATTGATTCTGTTGTTCCACGTGTGAAAATTATCTCTTCATCTTTGGATGCATTCAGGAATTCTTTTATTTGGCGGCGCACTTTTTGATAATCTTCTGTGGATTTTGCAGCAAGCTGATAAACTGCTCGATGAACGGTTCCATAATGATCGCGATAAAAATTACTGATTGCATCGATGACTAGATTCGGCTTTTGAGCAGTGGCTGCAGAATCAAAATAGATAAGTGGTTTTCCATGCATGGTCTTGGCGAGCATGGGAAAATCCTGCCTGATTTTATTAATATCAAATTTGACACATTTGCTCATGTCATTTCTTGATTAAATAGTTTCTGGCTTTATTCGAAATTTCTTGCTGGAGCGATGCGATAGGAATCATCTCAATGACTTGCTCGCAAAAACCATAGATCAAAAGATTCTTCGCGGCCTCGTCGGCAAATCCTCGTGTCTTCATGTAAAATAGCTGATCCTGATTAAGTTGTCCAACGGTTGCTCCATGCGATGCTTTGACATCATCGGCAAAAATCTCGAGATTGGGTTTGCTATCTGCATGGGAGTGGTCGTTTAGGAGCAAATTATTATTCAACTGGAAAGCTTCTGTTTTTTGGGCTGCCTTGCGAACCATAATCTTCCCCTCGAAACTTGACCTGCTGAAGTTGTTGAGGACGTTCTTGAATAATTGATAGGATCGACAATTGGGTGCCTGATGATCCATATACACATGCGCATGCGCCTCCCTTTTGTCAGATAGCATGCTCACTCCATTCAGAAGAGCCTCGGCATTTTCACCTGTCAATGTTACCCGATAGTCGGTCCGCACCGTTGCACTGCCTTCGGTCGCACATACACTTTTAAAAGTACTGTTTCTCTTTAGGCTTGCACGAGCGGCATTAAAATGCCATCCCTGCGGATGTTCATCGCATAAAACCTCTGTAAAATGGACATGTGCCCCTTCCTCAACGACAAATTCTGAAACCTGATTGACAAAATAGCCATCCAAAGCAAAATTTTTCTGGGTGCTAACAATGCGGGCATCAGATTGAGGACCTGCAAACACCAGTAAACGAGGCAAAATCATTTGTGGCTGATTGTCTGAATCCACAACATTAAGGATCTGAATGGGGGGTTCAACAGCCACTTTCGAGGGAATATAAATAAAAGCACCATGACGATGTAAGGCACCGTTCAATGTAGCAAAGGAGTCTGTTTCTTCTCTGATATTTTTTGCCCAATGATTATTTATGAATGCACCATATGTTTGCATGGCATCTGGCAGCGATGAAACAACAACTTTTGTTGGAAGAGATGTAAAATCAGACAATTGCGGTGAAAAATGTCCATTGACGAAAACAAGAACCGAGTGTTTGCACTCTGGATAAATCGACGAGTCTATTATCTGTTTCGAAATCAATTTTTCAACACCCAAACTGAAAGGCTGTGAGAAAAGATTGCGAAGCTTGATATAGCGATAGGCTTCATTTTGCTTTGCAGGAATACCCAATGCCAAATAATGCTGCCATGCCTTCTGTCTTATCTGCACCAACGCATCGCTCACTTGAAACTGATTGCGCAACTCCTCAAGGAGATTCCTAAACGTTTCTTGTTCCAAATCGTATTGAGTAGTCATGCATTCGTTCTCTCATTGGCCGGACGCATTAACCAATCGTAACCTTTATTCTCAAGCTCTATTGCCAGTTCTGGTCCACCTGAACGGACGATTTTGCCATCCATCATGACATGGACAAAATGTGGGCGAATATAATCCAGCAACCTTTGATAGTGGGTGATTAAAATAAGGCCCATTTCTCCATGCATATGTTGATTTACTCCATGCGCAACGATTCGCATCGCATCGATATCTAGACCTGAATCCGTTTCATCCAGCATGACAAGCTCGGGATTTAGCACAGCCATTTGAAGTATTTCGTTTCTCTTCTTCTCACCGCCTGAGAAATTCTCGTTGACGTTGCGGGTGCCAAATTCAGGTCGCATTTCCATCAATTTCATTTTGTTATCGAGAAAGTGGGAAAATTCCGGCTCGGTCAACTCGCTCTGTTCATTTGCCCTTCGTTTTGCATTTAATGCCGTATGCAAAAATTGTTTGTTGCTAACGCCGGGGATTTCAACAGGGTATTGAAAACTCATAAAAAGACCTGCATGAGCTCTTTCTTCGGGCTCCATGTCCAAAAGATTTTGTCCTTTGAACCAGACTTCTCCTTCTATGACTTCATAAGCAGGATGACCTGCCAGCACTTTGGCTAAAGTCGATTTTCCTGCTCCATTCGGACCCATGATCGCGTGAATTTCACCCGCATTTATGTCCAGATCGAATCCCTTTAAAATGGGTTTGTTATCAACTGATGCTGATAAATTTTTAATTTTTAACATGTTTTTTCTCATTAACCTACCGAGTTTTCCAGCTTTATCGCGAGGAGCTTTTGGGCTTCTGCTGCAAACTCCAGAGGCAGCTCTTTAATGACATCTTTGCAAAATCCGTTTACAATCATATTGACAGCATCTTCCTTTGTGATCCCGCGCGACTGAAAGTAAAATAACTGTTCCTCATTCATCTTGGATGTGGAGGCTTCGTGTTCGACCTCACAGGAGGCATTTCCTGCTTCGATGTAGGGGAATGTGTTCGCAGAACAGTTATCGCCTACCAACATCGAATCGCATTGGGTATAATTGCGCGCTCCAGCCGCCCTGGGCGCTACTTTGACCAATCCACGGTAGCTATTGCTGGAAAGATCAGCTGCGATCCCTTTGGAAACAATAGTCGATCGGGTGTTCTTGCCCAAATGGATCATCTTTGTGCCGGTGTCGGCTTGCATATGGCCATTTGTCAATGCGACCGAATAAAATTCCCCAACAGAATTATCCCCCTGCAAAATGCAACTGGGATATTTCCACGTGATTGCAGCACCAACTTCTACCTGAGTCCATGAGATTTTCGAATTCACCCCGGCGCAGCGCCCCCTCTTCGTCACAAAATTAAATATGCCACCTTCTCCGGTTTTCGGATTGCCTGAATACCAGTTTTGCACCGTCGCATATTTAATTTGTGCGTTATCCAATGCGATCAATTCAACTACAGCCGCATGCAGTTGATTGTTGTCATAGGCGGGAGCCGTGCATCCTTCGAGATAACTGACGTAAGAATTTTCTTCAGCGATGATCAGCGTCCTTTCAAATTGCCCTGATTCACGATCATTAATGCGAAAGTAGGTGGATAATTCCATAGGACAATGAACTCCCTTGGGAATATAAACAAAGGAGCCATCGGTAAACACTGCAGAATTCAGGGTAGCGAAATAATTATCACCGATGGGTACAACGCTTCCTAAATACTTTTTCACTAGGTCAGGATGGGTGTGCATTGCTTCAGAGATCGAGCAAAGAACAACACCTGCGTCCTCCAACTTCTTTTTGAACGTAGTTCCAATGGATACTGAGTCAAATACCATGTCCACGGCTACATTGCTTAATTTCTTTTGTTCATCTAGAGGAATGCCCAGTCGCTCAAACGTGCGCAGCACCTCCGGGTCCACTTCGCTTAAATCATTTAAAATGGGTTTCTTTTTGGGAGCTGAATAATAGGTGATATCTTGAAAATTAATAGGGGGATATTTGACATTCGCCCAAACGGGTTCTTCTGACTTAAGCCATCGTTCATAGGCTTTCAAACGAAATTCGATGAGGAAAGGCGGTTCGTTTTTTTTTGCAGAAATGGCACATATAATTTCTTCATTTAACCCTTTCGGGAGGGTATCCGTTTCAACATTTGTAACGAACCCATATTTATAATCTGAAAACATGGCTTGTTCTGCCGCCATAAATTACTATCCTTAGAAAGTCACGTGAGTGGTATGGAGCATGATAGCGGGTTAGTTGGCTCATGTCAATTTGTATTTGCCATATAAACAAAACAATAAATGGCCATTTTGAAAATCATCCCACAGATATTTCCTGTCAGCCTCTTAACAACGACTCAATGGAGAAATCATAAATGGCTGAGTGGTCGGCCATTTTCCATGAACGAGTAGATGGCCTTTATCGTAAACATGAGGTTCTGGAACAGCCTCTTCAGAAAAGCGATCCGGTGAAAAGTAAAAATAAATGTCATTGATCTCTGACGGTAAATGATCAAGAATAGTATTAAGGGATGGAATTTTACTCGCAATGACATCCAGAAGATGCAACGTTTTATCTTGTAGAACAAATGAAATCAAACCATCTATTGTTGGGCAGTAATGGACCGATCCGTAGGAGGGATAATCTAAAAATAAAGAATTAAATGAAGCGATTAATCCATTATCCTTTATCCACAGACGATTGGAGACGGGTTCCCGCTCATGAAAACAACGTAAAAAGAGATTATTGTCTTGCGGGACTGTAAGAGGCATTAACTGTTTTGTTCCTTTAGGATGAGAAAAAGGAAGATGAAAGCGGTATTCTTGAATTCGCTGAAAGGAAAGCTTCTCATAGAAAGCAGGTATTTCAGTAAATAGAAATAGGATATCGTATCGTGTTTTTGCCCATTGAAGAGCTTCCAGAATCAATTTTGTTGCAAGACCTCGTCCTCGATGAGTGGATTTTGTGCAAATTCCATGCAAGGCGCCAGCATTATGCCACAGTCCTTCGGCAAGCAAAGCGCATTCCAATAAAGCTACGTGAGACAGAACCTCTCTTTTTTCTTCATGGACAAAAAGCTTGCTATCCTCCCACGTAAACCCAAGTTGTTCGCAGCGTAAAATGTTCTTCCTGATTCCAGGGAATGATTCTTCAAGTAAATTGATATAAGATTTTTGATTTGTAT
>Ga0207131_1101_pt1 | contig 15599 bp, 15 predicted proteins | sample Alteio_BWMinHeat_13_FD_153557 | JGI IMG/M metagenome (GOLD analysis project Ga0207131, IMG submission 153557) | Enriched cells from forest soil in Barre Woods Harvard Forest LTER site, Petersham, Massachusetts, United States -... | ecosystem: Environmental > Terrestrial > Soil > Temperate forest >...
TGAAACGACTGCGCATGCATAGCTCGACAGCTGTCGACGGCAGGCTCTTCATCCAGTTCATCGCCCTCATCTATATGAGTACCTTACGCAAGGAAATGAGAAGGTCGCGTCTCATTGAGAGGTATACAGTCCGGGAACTTCTGCAAGAGATGGAGACGCTGACCAAAGTGAAGTACTCCGGAAAGTATGGTTACATCCTCACGGAGATGACCAAACCGCAGCGTGAGATCCTAAAAGAACTGGGAATCACGTCTCCAGCCAAGGCCTAGTTATAAAGCTGGCGGGAAATTAGGTATTATGTGTGTGGGGCACACCATTCGTGAAATAGATTGTCTCTTCGGCAGCAGGCAACTCTTGACATTATATTTAAAATTTTATAAATCCTATCGATAGATAAAGGAAATTTTGATATTATTTCGAAATAATCCTTCTAAAAAGATGTTGTATTTTTTAACAAAGATAACCTTTTAAGGAGATAAGTATGGCAGCACCCGTTAAGCATTCAGGATTGGTTGATTACACATCTTATTCTAGTGATACTGTAGAACCTCTAGGAGAGGTTGAGAAAAAAATGGTTGATTTTCTTAAAGAAAAATTGCCTGAAATTAATGCATGTTTGAGTGAAATGAAGGCAATAGAAACAAAAAGATCTGAAATTCAAGCAAGACAAGAAGAAATTGGTAGAGAACGTGCAGCCATGCTTCAAAATTTAGTTGAAGCAGAAGCTGCTATTCTTGTAGCTGGTCAAGAAAAAGCCAAACTTGAAGTCGAACTTGCTGCAATTCAAGCACGAGAGGCAAAAATCCAAACAATGGAAGACGAAGCAATGAAGGTGCTTAAAGGTGCCATCTCCAAGAGATTCAACGGAATCTTTAAAAGTGAAATTCAACTACCAAATCTCGACGGATATATACTACCAGATTCTATTAGTGTGAAAAAAATAGACGGGAAATCAACTCTTGGGATTGACGATATGGACTCCATCATTGGCGTTCTGCTAGATCATGGCGCCAATATACAATCCATTAATATAAGCCAATTTAAAGCTAATGTCGCTGGTACTCCAGCTCTTGCTGAGTATCTCAAAGCTAATGATCCTGAAAAAAAAATCCTTGTCGTTCTACACAATGATGTTTCAGATGAAGTAAAAATGTCTTTGGCAGATATTCGGACCAAATATCTTAAGCCAAAAGCATAATTCGGATTTAAATTCTTTGATAGATAAAGGAAATTTTGATGTTATTCGAAATATTCCTTCTAAAAAAAAGTTGCATTTTTTAACAAAGATAACCTTTTAAGGAGATAAGTATGGCAGCACCCGTTAAGCATTCAGGATTGGTTGATTACACATCTTATTCTAGTGATACTGTAGAACCTCTAGGAGAGGTTGAGAAAAAAATGGTTGATTTTCTTAAAGAAAAATTGCCTGAAATTAATGCATGTTTGAGTGGTATGAAGGCAATAGAAACAAAAAGATCTGAAATTCAAGCAAGACAGGAACAAGTTGGTAGAGAATATGCAGCCACGGTTCAAATTTTAGCTGAAGCAGAAGCTGCTATTCTTGTAGCTGGTCAAGAAAAAGCCAAACTTGAAGCCGAACTTGCTGCAATTCAAGCACGAGAGGCAGAAATCCAAGCACGAGAGGCAGAAATCCAAGCACTGGAAGACGAAGCAATGAAGGTGCTTAAAGGTGGCATCTCCAAGAGATTCAACGGAATCTTTAAAAGTGAAATTCAACTACCAAATCTCGACGGATATATACTACCAGATTCTTTTAGTCTGAAAAAAATAGACGGAAAATCAACTCTTTGGATTGACAATATGGACTCCATCATTGGCGTTCTGCTAGATCATGGCGCCAATATACAATCCATCAATATAAGCCAATTTAAAGCTAATGTTACTGGTACTCCAGCTCTTGTTGAGTATCTCAAAGCTAATGATCCTGAAAAAAAAATCCTTGTCGTTCTACACAATGATGTTTCAGATGAAGTAAAAATGTCTTTGGCAGATATTCGGACCAAATATCTTAAGCCAAAAGCATAATTCGGATTTAAATTCTTTGATAGATAAAGGAAATTTTGATGTTATTCGAAATATTCCTTCTAAAAAAAAGTTGCATTTTTTAACAAAGATAACCTTTTAAGGAGATAAGTATGGCAGCACCCGTTAAGCATTCAGGATTGGTTGATTACACATCTTATTCTAGTGATACTGTAGAACCTCTAGGAGAGGTTGAGAAAAAAATGGTTGATTTTCTTAAAGAAAAATTGCCTGAAATTAATGCATGTTTGAGTGATATGAAGGCAATAGAAACAAAAAGATCGGAAATTCAATCAAGACAAGAACAAGTTGGTAGAGAATATGCAGCCACGGTTCAAACTTTAGCTGGAGCAGAAGCTGCTATTCTTGCAGCTCGTCAAAGAAATGCCGAAGCTGAAGCCAAACTTGCTGCAATTCAAGCACGAGAGGCAGAAATCGAAGCAAACAAAAAAGCAAGAAATCAAGAGCGCCAAGTAATTCTTATGAGATTGTGTAACGAAATTTTTACACCTCAAATACCAAATCTCGACGGATATATATCACCAGATTCTGCTTGTGTAGAAAGAAGTGATGAAGGGAAATCAATCCCTTGTATAAAAAATCTGAAATTCATCAATGATGTTCTGGAAAATCATGGAGAAGTTATAACTTCCCTTGATTTAAGACCATTTAAAGATAATATTGCTGGCATTGAAAATCTTGCTGACTATCTCAAATCCAAGGGTCTGGAACAAAAAATCATAGTCATACTACATCCTGATGTTCGTGAAAAAGTAGGAGATTCTTTGGCAGATATTCGAATTGAATATAGCAAGAAACTAAAGCCAAAAGCATAATTCGGATTTGAATCTCATAAGCCCTTGAAAAAGGGCTTTTTGTGGCTACAATTATCAGTTCGACTATCTTAATAATTCCTCTACATGATAAAAATATCGAATGAAATTTTTCATGGTTTCAAATCCGATATTCCAGTTAAAAAATAATCTGTTCTATTGAAAAACCTTGCTGCATCATTCATTTTGCTATTTCAGCCTTTTCTTCCCGTGTTGTAATGGTGATACCATTGGGTGGGATCAAGATTGAAATTTTGATTGACCAGAGTGAGCCCATAAACAGGGTTGAGCAGAGTATGACCCTCGCCTCTATCCAGTAGAGGCACGTGCGCAGATGCTGCATTAAAGAGCAATTGGTATTTGAAACTGTCTGTCCATTCCATCTGTATTTCTACAATAAAGATGCTACCTTTATTATCTCGGCTGGGTACCTGCTCAGAGGGCAAATATTCCAGTTCTTCTATTTGACAATCGTTGGGTAAAGGAAACTCTTCAGAATCCTGGGATGCTCTCCGAATCTTCTTAACTAATCATTATTTCTCTAAATGATTGCTGGTGTGTTTTTGGACGTAAATATGGCTCTCCCTTTGTATGGACAACAGTTGCAATAAGCTTTCCTGCTTCAGCAAGAGCAATTGCTTCTTTTTTGGTAATCCACGCACTTTCAGACAAATTACCAACTAAAAACTCTGTAATTATATGTCGTACGTCGTCTGCTTGTCCTTCATAAGCCTTCCAAAAGCGTATTAACTGATTTCCATCTGCATCAGTGTAAATAACAGAGTTCTTCTCGGGTCCTTCTTCAGCTTTGATCCATTTATTATTGTATGTCTTCATGCATTTTCTTAGCTTCTAATGTGGCAGGAGTATGGATATGCGAAATCAATGTTCCTAAATACCCCTGGACAATGACCTGCTTATTCAAGAGAGGACTTGGGCTTTCCTCGTCTCCAACAGCAATTAGCTGAATCCACCCATTTTTGTCGGGATAGTATAAATCTTCGGTAAGATAGTTAGATTCAATGAGGCGTCGAATTTCCGACCCAGGCACTTCCAATACCCACCGAGTCTCGGGCATATCACCGCTTTCAATGCTTTCATAATTAGGTGTTCCAGGGAATGTATGACGAATAAGCTTGGCTCGCAATGTGATATATGGCAGTGGAATCGTTCGATCATCGTCTACAGGATAAACATAACTTGTGGGATAAGTAATTTCTTCTTGATCAAGATTCAGGGAGAATGAGTGTATCGGAAAAAAGAAAGTGACAATAATCTGCAAAGCAAGAAAAATTCTTAAACACATAATTTTAAATTTTAAACCATTTAATTGGACTATGATACACAAATACCGCAATTTGTTCAAGCCCGAGTTTACAAGTTGTGTTTGATAAAGAAAGGGCCCTTGAACATGTGTGAAAGCTTCCGCGGTTAAACGATCGCACCGGGGGCATATTAAACAATATTACCCCGGTGCGATCGTTTAACCCCGCGGCTTTGACACATGCTCAAGGGCCCTTTCATTTATTAAACACCCTCTTACACCCTGACTTGACTGGCGCTCAGGCCGGGACGGCCTAATTACTTCACCGATCTTCCAGATTCCGCCTTCTCTTTATTTCAAAATTCCACTATACTTCAGGACATAATCGTAGGAAACATATGATGGAAGAAAAAAGAGCCAGTATTCGCAATAGCACTGCTGAATTTTTGATTTTTACTGGACAGTCTGGAGAAAACAGCATAGAAGTTCGTATAGCCGAAGAATCAGTCTGGCTCACGCAAAAATTGATGGGAGTGCTATTCGAAGTCTCTATCCCGACAATTAATGAACATTTAAATAACCTGTTCAGCCAGAATGAGATATCAAAAACAGCAACTGTTCGGAATTTCCGAATAGTTCAAAAAGAAGGCACTCGCGAGGTCACGAGGAATATTGAATTCTATAATCTCGAGGCGATCATTGCTGTAGGCTTTCGAGTCAATTCTCAGAGAGCCATCCAGTTTAGACAATGGGCTGTAAGCGTCTTAAAAAACTTTGCCATTCGGGGCTATGTACTAGACAAAGAACGATTGAAGAACGGCTCATTTTTCAACAAAGCCTATTTTGATAACCTGCTGCAAGAGATTCGAGAAATCCGGGCCAGCGAACGAAGGTTTTACCAAAAAATCACCGATATCTATGCTACAGCAATGGATTACGACCCAACAGCTGAAATTACGCAAAGTTTTTTTGCGGAAGTGCAAAACAAGCTTCATTTCGCGATTCATGGCCGCACCGCTGCTGAATTAATTGTTAAGCGGGCAGATAGCAAAAAAGAGAAAATGGGATTGACCACATGGAAAAATGCTCCTAATGGAAAAATCCTCAAACCAGATGTCACTGTTGCGAAGAACTACCTGACTGAAGTGGAATTGAAATCGCTCGATCGATTCGTAACAATGTATCTCGATTACGCTGAAGACAGAGCCTCGCGAAATATTCCTATGACCATGAAAGATTGGACTGAGAAGCTCAACGCGTTTCTTCAGTTTAATGAAAGGGATATTCTCAATAACCCGGGAAAAGTGAGCAAGGAAGTGGCAAAAGCCTTTGCAGAAAGCGAATTTGAAAAATATCGCATTCTACAAGATCGTCTGTTCGAATCAGATTTTGATAAACACATCAAACGTGCACTAGAGAATCAATAGGGGCATTTGCGTAAGAGGTCTTTGATCAATAATATTTTCACAACTTCTGAAAAGTTGTTAAATATGGGGCCAATCCAAATGATTCGACCTGATGGTTTTAACAACATCCAAGGCTTATTATCTAGCAAACGTGCACAGTTGAATTCTTCAAGTTCGTGAGAAATATAGTTATCCGCGATGGCGATAAAAAAATTACCGGACTCACCCACTTTTAAAGATAGATTGCAGAGGGCTGTTGTGAGATCGGAAGAACCGTGTTGGCTGAAATTTTTGATGACAATGGACGGCTTAACCCCGATTCCTTCATCTAATTCCACATCAGACCAAAAGGCCAAAACATTCTTTGCTGTTTTATTGCATAACTTCGAGAAAAAACCTTTTTTCTTAAGTCTTAGAAGTGTTTCTTGAATGCATTCAAGGGGAAATTTTCTCAACAATTTTTCGATAATGGCTTCTTCAGACATAGGACTGGAACGAATCAGTTCAGCTATTGCCACATAAGTCGATCCTTGTAACAAGTGATGTTTATCCTCTGAAAACAAAACAACTTGCTCACAATCAATAATTTCTACGTTAAAATGTGGCTTAAATTGCATTAATTGCATATTATTTACAAATCTTCAAGCTTTCAAATCTGTCAATATCTAGGAGTTCTTCTAAAACTTCTCGGCCCTCACAATATTTTTTCCAACATTCTTTATAGTAATGATCGATTGCCAGGCTTGATTTGTTGAATACTTCATACACATGGGAAATGTCTTCTGCTTTTAAGTAATAGATAAGATATAAGTCATTACCTTGCTTATCAAGAAAAGCTGACTCAACAATAACTCCTTCATTTTCGAGAGACTCTAAAGTTTCATTCAGTCGATCCTTGAGTGTTTGAAACCAAATTCGTATTTCTTCAATCAATTCTTTTTTTAATTTTGTTTTGATGCATATTGTTTTCATGGTTTATCCTAACGCTCTAATGATTTGAATGCTTAAATTCCATAATCGTAAGGAATTGATCGTTAGATTGTCAATTTTATTGTTGCAAAACATCTCATTATGGTTCATAAGGGCACTGTGAGATTTTTAAACAGGAGAAGTTTATGTTCGATATACCCATTGACAATGCACAAGTCGTTCAAGAATATGTAGTGAATGCGTCAAAGGCATTTCAATCGTCAAATGATGTTTTATGCCAAATGTCAGAAGTTGACCTCTCATTTTGCGATGCTTTAGCAGGCACGTGTTCTGGAGGATCAAGCTCAGGTCCCGTTAATCGTCCTACAACAAAGCAAGTAAAAAAGATAACAACTTAAAATCGAGTGTGGAAGGTGTCAGTAAAGCTTCTGACGATATCATGAAACCGCATTCCTCTTTCCTTAATTAGCTCTGGGAAGTAACCGGTAAAACTGCCACCACCAGCCTAAAAGGGATAGGAATTTCAAGCTAGGTAAACGTAAATAGCGGCTCATGTACCTAATCGTTACCCACAAGTCTGAAAACCGCGAAGTTCACGAAGCCAGCGAAGAAGGTCTAATTGTAGTGTTTGCATTTTGATAGATGAACATGGAAATCAACATAGAAACAGATAGAAGTCAAGATTTTCCATGTTTCTAGGGTAATATTGTTTATGACCCCCGGTGCGATCGTTTAACTGCGGGAGCTTTCGCGTTGTTTTTCCCTACCAATTCATGTGTTAGGGACCTATAATTGCACCCGATGGAAAGTTAAAAAAACAGGATTAGTGAGTTGATTTAGTACGATTATATGATTCCATTAACATACGAAGGTGCGCAATTGTTCCAGGATATTTGAGCCATTTTGCAATATCGGTCGGTACACGAATTTGTTTTGTTTGTTCTTTCGTGCTTCCTTTTGGCCTTCCTGCACCTGAGCGTGCCCCGCCCTTTCCCTTGGTTTTCTTTTCATTGATGGCGTCCAGTTTTCCTTTCATGCGGTGTTCTATGAAAATCTCTAAATACCCAGGATACTTTTTTATTATTTCCTCAGCACTTTTACCTTCACATTCGACGGGATACAATGGATTTGAGTAAATCCATGTGTTATAATTTTTGTCAAACCAGGGGACAATATTTCCTATCTCTGATAGAGCAATTTTTAGTTCTTTTTTGATTTCAGATTTGGAGGCCATTTTAACTCTCTTTCTTCAAAAGATTTTTTTGTTTTAATGAATAACTCACTTTTCGCAACTGAGCCTTGGCTGCTGCCACAGCAAATGCTGTGTGATAAGAAGTTTGTTTCTCGCGGCAGCGAGAGAAGTGGGAAGCCCCGCATGAAGCGGAAGGCCTGAAGGCCTGAAGCGGAATGTGGGGTATGTTTCAATTAGTCTATCCAGCTGCGGAAGCAGCGTAAGAGGTGTTTATCCCTTGAAAATATCTGAATTAACCCTCTCAAGGGCCAAAGACCTCTTACGCCGCTTCCGCGGCTGAATATAATTAATGGGATCATACCCCACATTACGCTTCAGGCCTTCAGGCCTTCCGCTTCATGCGGGGCTTCCCACTTCTCTCGCTACCGCGAGAAACAAACTTCTTATCACACAGCATTGCCTGTGGCAGTAGCCAAGGCTCAATTGCGTAAGGTGAGTGATTAAAATTGAATCTCGTTACTTTTTGATATGAGAGGAGAAGCTGCTTGGGGGCTCCAAAACGCTTCGCGCACCCACGCTTTCAAAAGTCATCGGTGACGTTTACAGAGTCAATTTTAAAGCTGGTTACTGTCTTGTGAAATGCTGGTTAAGACGTTTGTAAAAACCAGCTCGCAGAGCACCAGGGATAATCTATAGCTTGGCTCACCAGCCCATGTCTAACGGGGTTTTGATTCACATAATTAAGTCGTGCCAAATAAGAATATTGATAAGTGTCTTGCAAAATGGGTCGATAATGCCTAGTTATGCCCCTTCAGGGCATTATTTCCTGGTATTGTTTTCCGAGGGCGTTGCCCTCGGCTACTATGTGATGGCCCTTCGGGCCGTTGAGCAATGTTTAAATCCGTGTGAGTTAAAAACTGTTAATTCTATCTATCATTGTTCTCAGCAGACCCAGTGAGCGATGATGATGCACAAATGCTATCCTAGGCAAATCCAAATGATCGGTTTCTTCATCGAATGGAGAAGTAACAAAAATCGATCCTTCTCTCACAAGTTCGCCAAACTCCTTATTTAATTCTGCGATCTGGTTTGGAGCAAGAGCCGTCAACATGCGAATGACCAAAACATCCCCGACATACCTGCTAGAATGATATCTCCGATAAAACTGTTGGATATGATTCACCGCTTCGTCCACGCCTGGTGCTCGATAATATAGGTGTCTGTCTTGAGGACTGATAAATCCTCTATCAAGCAGGTTTTTTGTCACATACTTTTCCCATTCCTCCCAATAGTTTCCCCCTTCTCCTTCCAACAAGACTAGAGGCACAATATTCGATCGGCCCGTTTGCATCAAAGTAAGTACTTCGTATAACTCATCCTGTGTCCCAACTCCACCCGGAAACGCTGCAATGGCATCTGAGTGGCTCAGGAACATCAATTTACGTGTAAAGAAATAGCGGAAGCTGATCAGCTTCGGGTCGCCGGCCAATAATGTATTCTCAGCGCTTTCAAAGGGAAGTCGGATCGATAGGCCAAAGCTTGCATCTTTTTCTGCACCCTCTAAACCTGCACGCATTATTCCATCAGCCGCGCCTGTTATGCAGATCCATCCCTTATTTGATATTGCTGCGCTAAAAGCCTTTGCAGTGAGGTAATCGGGATGATTTTGAGGGGTCCTTGCCGACCCAAAAATGCTCACACACCTGCCTAAGCGGTGCTGATTAAAAATTCGATAGGCGTGGCGCATTTCTTTAAAAGACCGGGTCATCAGCTTTAGCTGCCCCAAATCAAAATCTTCATTGATCATCTTCAAGCCAGCGACGATGATCTGTGCTATCAAATCTGCTTCCAATGAATCGGGATCTCCCTCGGAGATTGCAATGAGTTCCCTGATTTTTTTCGCCGTCTCTGAATCCTTTCCAAAAATGTCAGGTTTTCCTTGCTGGTTTTTAGAAATCATAAATGCCTCCGGTAAAAGTGCGATAAAAGGGATGGTCGGCCATTGCAAGAATTTCACGATCGCCACGACTGTCTCCGTAAACATAGAGCTGTAATTCCCCATTCTCTGCTGCCTTTCCTAAATACGCTCTCAGTCTGTTTTCTTTTTCCGGGCCCCAGCAATTCAAGCCCACAAGATGGCCGGTGACAATCCCGGCAGGAGTCAATTCCAGTCGCGAAGCCAACACTTCCTCAAATCCATGGCGCATTGCCCATGGCTTTAAATAAAATTCGAGCGAAGCACTTATCAAAATGCACCGATCCCCGCGCAACTGATGCCATTTCAACCGCTTAATCGCTTCAGGCTTTAAATAGGAATCAAGCTTTTTTTCAGCATATTCCCGGCCTAAAACCTGAAGATCGGCAAATGACATTCCTCCAAAAAAATGTTTTAGAATTTTCTCCTTGATTTGCTGCCTCGACAGATTTCGCATTAAAAATCGTACAAAATCTGGAGTTAAAGCCAATAAATTGCCTACACTTCTCCAACACCCTCGCACATAAAATAATAGCGGCAGGAGAGAATCGCGATCTGTTATTGTGTTATCAAAATCAAAAACTGCAATTGAATCAACCATAAAATAATATTCTGTTTTCCTTTATCGAAGCGTTTATGATACAAACCCAATAAGGAACTTTTTAGAGACCTGCTTTTCATGGGCTTTTCCATCGACTATACCGCAGCTGCGATTTTAATTGGAGCGCTTGCTCTGATTCAAATTTTGAAGAATAAACTTTTTCCATCCCGAATTTCTCCCTCTTTTAAGTTTTCAAGGCTGGCAGATATCTATCTTGTCTCATGGCGGGCGCGACTTGCTTCTTTCCCTGATAAACTCTGCATCGCTGCGTTGGTGTTTCTCATGGTAGCATTTATCGATCCCCATTTCCTATTTCTTAAATCCACCATGCTTAATCCTGGCAACAAGCCCGTTAAAGAAATACCAACTGAAGGAATCGCCCTGTACCTCGTCCTTGACCGCTCGGGATCAATGGCTGAACCCGTTGAAACGGTTAACGCAAAGGGTGACAAAGAAATGATTCCTAAAATTGATTTGCTCAAACGGGTCACGAAGGAGTTTATTCTTTCTCATCCTTCCGACCTCATTGGCCTGGTAAGCTTTGCGCGCGTTCCTCGCGTTTTGGTGCCACTGACCCTTGATAGAGACACTCTCTTAAAACAATTAGACAAAATTCAGGTGGCCGAAAACATGGACGAAGATGGTACAGCAATGGGTTATGCGATTTATAAAACTACAAACCTCCTTTCCACTACACGCCAATACGCCAATATGCCCTCGCAGCAAGATGGACTGCCCTACACTATAAAGAGCGCCGTGATTATCGTCGTGACCGACGGATTTCAGGATCCAAACCGACTTGATCAGGGAAACCGCCTGAGGACATTAGAAATCGACGACGCAGCAATCTATGCAAAAAGTCAGGATGTACGGCTTTATGTGGTTAATATCGACCCTGCCATGTCAACAAGCCAATATGCACCTCAACGAAGACAGCTCCAGAAAATCACTGCTCTTACAGGCGGACAATTTTACTTAGCAAACGAATCCCAAGGACCCCAAGAGATTTACGCTGCTATCAATAAGCTTGAAAAAGGTTCTATTAAACAGGAGGCCGCTTCTCAAAAAATCGATTCCAAATCCGCCTATACTCGCTTCTCACTTTATCCCTATTTATTGGCTGCGGCACTAATATTATTATTTTTGTCGCTTTTCCTTAAGTCGACCTTATTCAGAGTGGTGCCCTGATGGTCGGAAGAGATATTACATTCAACTTTCCACAGGCATCGTTTCTGATATTGGCGCTCATTCCCTTGCTGCTGGCACAGATCGCTCTTGTCTTCCATCGCAAAAGACAACAATCTTTGTATACATCCGCATCATTGCTCCCGAAGCTCATGATGTCAAGATCTTCAATACTGAATTGGACTAAAGCGGCAAACTGGGCAATAATTTGGATTTTATTATGCTTTGCTTTAATGGAACCCTTTGGAAATATCCGCTATACTTCATCGACAAATCCTCACACAAGTCAGGCAGGTGCTCTCCCTATTCAACACGAAGTGATATTTCTTGCCGACACTTCAGCCTCGATGCGGGTGGAAGACGGTCCCAATGGATTGACCCGCCTCGAGGCCTCCAAAGCGATCATGGAGGATATATTGCGACAACTTCGCGGACAAACCGTTTCCCTTTACGCTTTTACGTCTCAACTTAGCGCCGTTGTGCCTGCAACCCTTGACTACATTTTTACTCGATTGTCTATCAATGAACTTAAAATCGATCAAGGTGATGTGGGAGGGACTCGCTTTGCTCAAGTGTTAACATCTTTAAAGGAGCAGGCTTTTCCTGAACCTTCCACAAAAAAATATACTGTGATTATGTTGACAGATGGCGGGGATACCGAGCTGGAAAGACTGAGGGGCTCTGCCCGCGAAGAAGAAGTCAAAGCAATTTTAAATGCCATATCCATTCCAGAGCAGCTTCATTTGCGATTATTTACCGTAGGAATTGGAAAACAAAAGGCCCAGCCCATTCCCCATGTGACTTTTGAAGGAAAACCGGTTTATTCACAGCTGGAGCCCGATATTTTACAAGAATTAGCTGCGCGAGAAAGAGGAAAATATTACATGGCTGATGCATGGACCTCATGGGATTTGGCACTTGAATTGGCAGCGCAAATGGAAGCAAATGATGCCACCGATTTAAAGAAAGCTCAAGCGGAAAGAAAGGTAGCCGAAATTCAGAAGGAAGATGTCATAGTCGATTTGTTTTACCAGATTCCCCTCGGCCTTGCCCTCCTTTTTATTCTTATTAATTTTATGTTACCGGACGTGCGCAAATGATTAAAATCCTCTTACTGTTATTCATTATTACGTTGCCCACAGCCATTTTAAAAAGCGAAATCAATCTGATAGAATCTGGCAATCAAGCTGAGACCCTTTGGCAAGCTCATGATTTTGCTGCTGCAGAGAGAATTTATAAACAGCTTTTGTCACATCCGCTTCCCAACTGGCAAAAAGCTCGCCTCCTTTACAATCTGGGGACGGTACAGTTATCGGGTGGTCATCCGGTAGAAGCATTAACCAACTTTCAACAAATCCATGCAGAAAACCTTTCCCTGCCTCAATTTGCAGGGCAGCTATATTTAAATGAAGGGATCGCTTATCTGCAATATGCCGGCCAACTTGAAAAACAGGCATTGTTTAATCAGCAGGCCATATTCATTGAACAGGGGATCAAAGTGCTTAAACAGGCTCAGCAAATCGAATGCGAATTGAAAAGAAAAGAAGGAGGGAATTCCACAGCAGAAATTCCATGCATTTCCTCTCCAAATGTTGATTATTGGACGAACACTGCACGTTCTCAATTAGACACTGTGCTTCAGCAAAGCCGTCAACAATGGATTAAAGAAGCTACGGAAGAAATGAAAGAAGATTTGCGGACAAAAAAATCTGCGAATGCAACATCCCAACTTCAGGCGAGTTCTTTATTGGAAGAGCAGGATCCTCTCCAAGTACTACGTTTAAATTATGGAACATTTTTACTGCATGATCCTCTTTCGGTAGATGAACTGAAACAGTTGATTAAACAATTTGAGCAATTAAGCAAAGGAGAAAAAAGAAATTCGGCTGTCAATCAGGTGATTGAGCTTATGCAGAAAGGATTAGAAAATCTAAATCAAAATCGACCAGTTCAGGCTAAATTTCATTTGCTAGCTGGATTTGCCCTGCTTGACACATTGTTTTCAAATAATGATGATTCGCCTGCACGCATTTTGAGGCGTGCCATCCGGCAAGAAGACATAGCAATGCAGCTTCTTCTGCTTTCAGAACTGATCAAACAGGAAGATCCCGATGCCGATATGATGAGCAAAATTTTGATTTCTCAACACCATCAAACGATTGCACAGGCCGATCGCTTAATCCCCGCCATTTTGAAAAAGCAAGATGTCGATTTTCACCAAAATTCCAAAGAGAATTCTGCATGTCAAGCCACGCCATGGGATCAAGCCGTTCCTTTGTTTGCAAGGGGATATCAGGCAGCGCAAAAGTCAGGTGAGCAGTTGGGGCAACTATCGAGTGCGAATAAACCGATGATTATCGCCCTTGTAGAACAGACCCTTCAAGATTGGCGACAGGCTTTAAAACTCATTTTAAATCCGCCAAAAAATGATCAATCATCACCTGCAAATCAGAAATTTGCGGAGACGGCCCGCAATATTCAGGAAATGTATTTACAAGATCAGGCAAAGCCTGAGGAGGCGGTCATGGAGCTGCATTCATGGTAAACGAACGGATTTTTAGCTTTTTTATTTGCGGATTTATTTTATTTTTAACATGCGTTGGAGCCGAACCTGCCATTGAATCTTCAATTGACGCTGCAAACAGCAGAGCCCACTTTCCTCTCCAGGGAACAATCACGATCACCCGCGATAAGAGCGATAATGTTGACCCCTCATCCTTTACGTTGAATGGAAAATCATTGGATGTCTCCTTTGTGAAGGAGGTTAAGATGTCTCCTTATTCGGAGACAGTGCTTTCTATATACACTTTTCAACAGCCAGCTCAAGAAAAAGGGAACTACATTTTACCTGCTGTTTCTGTCAGGATCAATGGTAAAATCTACAAATCCGTATCTTCGCCTTATGAGGTTCAGGAACCTTCTTCGTCAGTTGTAAAATCAGTGTCAACACCGACATCAACACAATCTGAAATTCCGTTGATTTTTCGCTTGGAGGCGTTTGTAGATGGTCCTAAAATCCTCTATCCAGGCAGCAGAACTAAACTTGTTTACCGCATATCTTATAATCGGAGTATCGACTTATCCCGTTCCGATCTACCGATGATCCATCCTGCCCATCTTCAAAAAATTGGCGATGTAAAAATCGAAGACAGTCAGAATGGAGACACAACACTTCAAGTTCTTACGCAAGAGGTGGAGGCTTCGTCGATAGGGACATTTTCATTTGGCCCTTCTTTGATAGAAGGATACGCCTATTCCATACAAAACGGAAAAAAAATTTATGATTCTGACCTTTTAAAAGCAGAAGCACCAGTAGTCGTGCTCGAAGTCAAACCTTTTCCACAGGCTATTGTTCCAAACTCCTTTTCTGGAGGGCTAGGAAAGATAACGATTGACGGTCATTTAACGACATCCAGTCATGTGTCGGTCGGCGATACAATGCGATTAGAGGTCAAAATTCAGGGTATTTCCAATCTTGGTGAATTTCAAATGCCTCCCTTGCAATGTCAGCCGGGATTTAGCGGATTTTTTCAGACGAATGATTTTGCCCCTTTGGCTGAAGTCAAAGAGGGTGTCAAGCATTTTTATCTTGATATGCGCCCATTGAATTCCATGATCAATCAAATTCCTTCTATCGAAGTCTCCTCGTTAGATGCAAAAACAGGCAAATACATCGTCAGCAAAACAGAACCGATTCCCATCACGGTTTCTGCACATGTTGAGGAAATGCCCATAGATCACGCTGTTCCCCGATTAGTGGAATATGCGTTGCCTGGTTCGTGGCCAGCACCCTCTCTTCCTGAGTTGGAAATGAGTGATGGATTCAGTGAACAAGGTCATGGTATTTTTGTCTCATGGTTAGAAACCGATCGCGTATTATGGTTGATGCCAGTCGCATTGATTCTTCTGCTGCTTCAGATATACTGGAAAAGAGAAAGAGATAAGTATCCTAGGCCATCGCCTCCAAAAAGTGAACTCCTTTTTGCAAGGGCTATACAATTGAAAAGTTTGCAGCTATTGGAAGTAGCGTTTTGGAACTGGTTATGGGAAAAAGGGGAAGTGAAGCCTGGTTCCGTGCAGCTTGATGCCCTTCCTACGGAAGGGAAGTTTGCACCGATCCGTTCCTTCATCTTTCAGCTGGAAGACTGGCAGTATGGTAGGGAGCGAAAT
>Ga0207131_1102_pt1 | contig 15556 bp, 8 predicted proteins | sample Alteio_BWMinHeat_13_FD_153557 | JGI IMG/M metagenome (GOLD analysis project Ga0207131, IMG submission 153557) | Enriched cells from forest soil in Barre Woods Harvard Forest LTER site, Petersham, Massachusetts, United States -... | ecosystem: Environmental > Terrestrial > Soil > Temperate forest >...
GAGATGCAACAGATATTGCTGTCTCAAATCCCTTCTTCGCCACGGTTTTAATTTTTCTTAACCGGTCAGGACATTTCCCTGCAAAAACTTGCCATTTATGGGTTTTTGTTGACCCATTCCAAGATGCATACAGAACTGCCTGGCCGGAAGACAATACTACCGCAGCACTCGGAGGATAATGGGGGGTGCCCACCCAACGGTGACGATAAGCACGGTAACTTATGTTGCTCCCTGGCATTTCTGCATCGTAGATCATATTAACAGCAGGATCGCTTTCACTATTGCCTGCAGGCAAAAACTCTGAATAGTATTGCGACTGTCCCCAACCAATAAACCTGTTTCCATTCTTCAGTGTTTGAACATTTCCCTCTGATGAAACTTGCAAATTCGGATTGTGAAAATACGACCTTTTAAGACTCGCGCTCTTCTCTTTCAAATCTAACTGCAAAACTAATCCATGTGCAGGAGGAGTTTCCGGAGGTATGGTTGCAGATTCACAACAATTGTCGTCGAATAGGGTGATGACATCATTCGGTAATGACCTCGCATCATGCTGCCATGAAAAGCGAGCTTCAGGCTCAATAATAAAATCGCTGCGCTTCCCGCCCAGCTTCCAAATGATCCCTCCCGTCCCCTTGCAGATACGATATAAAGTCCAGGTATTCCTTCCAGATAAAAGAATTTCATTTCTGCATTCTGTTATAGAAATGGAATTAAAGTGATAGGCATCCCAGACATTACCTGTTTCGGTAGCCGACGAAGCAGGCTCAAACGAATCCGTCAATGGGATGTGATCCAGAGCGCTCCAAAAAAATAGCAGTTTGTCAGTTTTTAAATCGATTTCCTGAACTGCAAAATCCTGCACGAATCCGTTTTCAGGACCGCCATAGGGAGTTAAATCCATGGGCACCATTTTGGTGGAGAGCAGTAATGCCGTATTGTCAGGTGTAATGAGAAATTCATGAATGTCGGAAATATAGCCTTTATGTGCTTTGACAGTCTTCACGATTTTATAAGACTTATCGAGGATGTAATAGCAGGATCCTGGTTCTGACGAACCTCCCGGCGCATTGGTATAAGTTGGCGGTGTGACCAACGTTCCCTGCCAGAAAGTTAAAACAGGTTTTCCATACAAGGTTTGCACCCGGAAGTCGGTATTCATCAGGTTTGCATTATCCAAAGGGCGAAACCAGACAGGATTGCCCTCATTATCCAATATTAAAGATCCTGGTTGTCCATAGATTGCATTAGCTGAAAATGCATAAGGAGCCAGAAAAATCAATCCTTTGGATTGACAAGGTTTATTGATATTGACGGTGACTTTCATTGGATGCAGTTCGGGCGCGCTTACAAAACTCCATACTTGTGGCGAGTCGAGAATGGGGTTTGGAGTAACATTGCCAGTATTTGATGGATAGGGAACGGTTCCGCATCTATGTTTTGAGCGATGACAATGAGGCCCACAGTGACGTCCACAATGATGCCCGCATTGAATACTTTGGCTGCCCCCATTTTCCTGAATAACTATACCTTCTTCAGGCTCAGTTGCATATAAAGGTGTTGAGATGATCGCAAATGTTGTTTGTAAAACACACAGAAGTAACAGGTAACTCATAAAGATCCTTATCGATAAAAACACAACATAATAATGGATTTTTGGATACTTTCACAATAGCGGCATGATGAGCAAGATGATAAAATCCATTTTGACGAAATTGTGAAAATGGCCGGATTTTTTATATTACATTTTACCCATCAAATTCAATGTTTTATAGGTTCTGTCACATACTTGACACGCCATCCATTTGGATCGATCTCTGCAACTGTTCCATCACATTGAAATATTCCTGAAGCATAATTTTTTATGATATGACTTAATCCCAATGCAATGCGTTTCCCACCTTCCTTGTTTGGTTCAATTCCACAAATATACAACGATTCGTGTGGATTGAAAGAATTGGGTAAGTCTAATACTGGAATTTTGTCTTTCTTTGCTCTTTCAAGTATGGATTTATAGAGTTTTTCCATGAGAGAGTTTATCATAATTATACCTGGGTGTTTCCCCGATAAAATGTCTATTGTCACCCTTAGCGGCGCTATTTTCTGGGATAGACAAAGTGTAGCAGCTGATAATAAGATTAAGGCTCCAGCGACATGAGCGCTCGCATTAAATGCAATCAATGCAACACAAGATCCTGCGATGACACCTAATGCCAATGTATTTATCCCTGTTACAAGACGCCCTGCAATCCCTAGAATAGAGTAGATGCAGTAGGGATCATTTTTGACATCGGTTCGATACTGAAACATCAGGATGGGTTTTACATTAGGATTCAGTTTCTGTACTTTATCCAGTATTTCCAGGTATTTTTTTTGCACATCAGGAATAATTGTAAACAATTTCCAAGGAGTGGAAAGATTTTCTCTGAAGTCATTTCCCCCCACACTTATGACTACATAATGCTTTGCGTCCGGTTTTTTTGAAATCTCCTCCGATAGTTTTGTAATTGGATTGATATGCAGCTCTGTTGATGTACCCAGTTTCTCTCTTAAATATTCTTCTTTCTTACTACCAGCGGGTAATACTCTTCCTACAACGTCACCTTGAAGTAAGGAATTTGTGGTGAACCCATCATAAGCATGACTGACTACTTTATACTCTTTACCAAGCTCTGATTGTAATTGGCCCTCAACCGAGTCTTTCTTGTTTGCAACCCAGAAAATATTATCAAGGGTGGAATCCCCTAATGTATGAATGTTAATTCTCATTTTGTCTCCTTTTAATAATTATTCGATTCCTGCAGGTCAGGCAGCGCAGTGTTTGATGTCCATAGCCGTTGCAACATTCTCTCACCAACAGTGTCCCACATTACCGACTCGAGCAATTATAACGGGAAAAAGGGTTACCTGCGAACAAAATGTGCGTAATGGATGCAATTTAGCATGGGCAAGGGATTCTCTCAGATTTAATTGCACCTAATTCGACCTTTTGGTAGCTTTATTGTTCAATTTAAGGTACAATGAAAGTGATCCATCAAGCAGAAAAGATATCCAAGGAGTGGATCGATGACTAAATTCAAAAAGCAACCCAAAGAATACAATCCTACAAAAGATTTATTAAACGAAAAACTCATCGCCACGGCTGTTTGGGAATGCCTAAAAAACAATGACCCTGATGGGGTAATCGAAATTCTCGAGGCTCATCTTCACGCGAAAAATAAATGTAAATTAGCAAGAGATCACCTTTTGCCAAGAACCACATATTATCATGCCTTCAGAAGCAAGAATCCAACGCTTCACACTCTTGCCAAACTCGTACATTCTGCCATATAGATCTAAATAGCAAAATGAAGATTATGAAAACTCAAACGTTGACATAGCGTCTATGAGCATTTTTTTTCAAAATACTTTGCTGTATGCCCGTTGCCAAAACGGTTCTGTGGATCATATTTTTGCTTTAGATCGCGCATTTTTTGCACTCTTTCTTTCCCATAGCACGTTTCAAATTGCTCTTGAGTGGCATAGGGCATGTACGCTTGATAATAGACGTCGCCTTGGGCAATCAGTTGTCGATTCACTTTTTCTATCCATCGCCTTGTGCGGGCGATTTCTTTTTGAGTTTTGTACTGATTAAAACACAATACGACAGCATAACGGTCTTGTTCTGCATAAGGCAAAATAGAAATTGTATCTTTGGGAGTTGGACGAATAGTCGCGTTTATTAACTTGACTCCATTAGCCTTAAGCTCGGCTCCCAAGTAACGAAGAAAATACGGAAGATTTTCCGGTTTAATGAAATATTCTTGCAGCCATTGTGAATGCAAATTCGAGTGATGGAGCATTTTTAAAGCGTTGATGGGAGGATGAAGAGCTTCGTTTAATGTCATTTTTGTTTTTTGATGCATTTTATCGCTTTCTCTTTTCCAAAAATTGCTGAGCAGCCTGCTGACTGTAAAATAGGTAAAATGAGCCGTTGCCTGCAGACTAATGCGTTGCATTCTCGTGCCACTTTCCTCCTCTAAAAATAAATTCGGTGTCACTAATGGAATGGCTTTGAACTTTAAATCAACTTTTTCGTCTTCTTCAAAACGATCCATTTCAACATAACGGAGAGGATTGCCTTTAAGAGCATCTAGACACAAGCGGCCTCCGAAAAGAGGAATACCCTTTCCTTTGATCTTGTCTTTATAAACCCGATCGAAGTCTTGCAACTCGACTCGTTCGCTTTTTTCAACTAAATGAACATTGTCCCGAATTTTAAAAGTGACATCAACGACTATACCAAACCACCCAAGTGTTCCAAACATGCATCCAAATTGCTCGTCTTTGGGGGTGAGGGTGACCAGCTCTCCCTTATCGTTAATAATCCTCAGCGATTTGACTACGGAGGAAATCGATCCATATTCATGCGCCCATCCATGGCAATTGATGCTGATCGATCCCCCAATAGAGAAAGGATCTGAAGCCTGCTTCACGATTGAGGATTTCCCTTTTTGATTAAGAGCTTGTTGAACTTGTTCCCAAGTCGCTCCCGAACCAATCGTTGCAGTATTATTATTTTCGTCGATTTCGATTTGTTTTAAAAATTGGGTATGAATCACTAAATGATCTGCCTTTTCAGGTATCGTTTGAGTGCCTTGACTCATACCGGCGCCGATGACTGAAATTTGCTGATTGCGTTTAATCGCATTTTTAACGAGATTTTGGAGTTCTTCTATCGTGTTAGGATATTGAATGGGACTCACGGTTTTGCCATAAATCCCTTCGACGCCAAAAGGATAAATTCCTGTTGTGGTATGGTGACGTTTCAAAAAAAAGCCCGATATACTATCTACCCATCTCAGTCCAAATGGCGAAAAAATTATGCCAAAAGCAAACTTGGCAACCTTGTCGAGGTTTTTCTGGAAAGGGGTTAAGCCGCCATCTGAATTCACTTTTTTCCCGGATAAGGAAATAGAGCGCAATGCAATAGGAATTCTTTTAAAGAATAGCTCTATTCCCAAAAAAATGGGAAACACTGTCACACTTATTGTTGTAGCAAGAATCTGGTAGCCTACTTTTACAGTTAAACTCTTGCTATCAGCTCTCGCCATTACAAGATTTTCAATACCACGGGCTATTGTTGCCGTCGGATGTTTAAGTGCAAAACTTACCACGATACAACCTTTAGGTATAAATAGAACGGGATTGTATAATATATCTGTAAAGATATTATAAAGAATTAACGAATAGTGTAGTTACCACAACCGGGTGCAATTAAAAGTGCGGGGTGAACTAGTCCCTCTGTGTTCTCTGTGGGCTCTGTGGTTATTAAAATTTTTGAAATAAACATGAACCTGGGCTTTATTAAACCACAGAGCCCACAGAGAACACAGAGAGGATGGTTCATCCTCTCACTTTTAATTGCACCCACCACAACCTTAAGGGTTGACATTAATATTAATATACCTTACAATGCGTTTTATTTTAAGTAATTAATGTAGTTAAATTTATGAAATTAATTAAAAAACCATTCAGAACGTTTTTGACTTTTGCATTTTTATATTCAAGTAATTTAATTGCAACACCATCGGCAAGCGTTAGTCAGCAGACAACAGAAACGACTCTATCGTCGTTAGAAAAAAATCAGCCTTATTTTGTAGGAGAGCTTGGTCCTGCCTGGGAATTTCCAAGCGATCATCTCCCAATTGGAGTCACTCTTGGATCATTCCACATCGCATTTTGGAACAATCTTAACAAGGATTACCTGGGCCATATCGATGCTAATACGCAAGGTCTTCGAGAAAGCTCTATTCTTAGAGATAATATTCAAATTGATTCCGATAGTCCTTTAACCATACGTGAAGTGACTATTGCGAATATGGTTATGGAAATGATTAATCACCCTACACATCCTCGCTCCTTAGTAGCACTTCAAGAAACTCATGCAGACCTTCAAAATTTTCTAAGCGAGAAAATCCCATTGACCTGGAAGATTGCTACTCCACTTAATCAACCCATTTCCCAAGATCTTTTTCTTTATGACAGTGCAGTATTTAATCTAATTGCTATTGATTCTGTTCTTTATGCAGAAACCGCACCCAAATCAATTTTTACTCTCACATTAGAAGAGAAGGCAACGGGAAAAATATTTCGTTTTCTTCAGTCTCATGTTCCTGGGGGGCCTGTTAAGTCAAAAGAAGGATGTGAAAAATTTTCAGCTGAATCCTTACAACAATTTGATCCTGGCTTAACCATTGTCTTAATGGGCGATATGAATCAGTCGCCTAATGTGGTCCATGATGCATTAACAAAAGCCTTCAAAGCCGCAGGATTATCCAATTCCCCCTATACCTATTTATCGATTGATTATCCTTCTCATATGAATACACATACACAAGCATCCTGGATCGATCACTTTTTTATTTATACAGCAGATAGTGACTTAAACATCAAAGGGTCTGACTACCCAGAAGAACTTTCCAACCAACTTATTCCCCTTGTTCAATTATTAAACAGTTTAAAGAGAAACCAATGAACGGATTCAGGCTCATCACACAAATGAGTACCTGACTACATAACACTCGCTTTTCTCAGAAGCGAGCCGGGACGGCTCGCGTTACAACCTTGCGTTTCTTTGGCTGAAGCCGCTCGAATTTGGCAATTTTTGAACCTATCGCTCAACGGCCCAAAGGGCCATCACATAGTAGCCGAGGGCAACGCCCTCGGAAAACAATGTCAAGAAATAATGCCCTGAAAGGGTATAACAAAATTAAAATTGTACGTGAGCACTCAATTGACTGATAGAGAGATTGTGGTATTTTGCATTCCATTTGTTATGCCCTTTCAGGGCATGATTTTTTGATATTGCCCACCGAGGGCGTTGCCCTCGGCTAGAATGTGATGGCCCTTCGGGCCGTCGAGCGATAGGTTTAAAAAATTGCCAAATTCGTGTAACTAAAGCCAAAATAAGAAATATGAGAGGACCACTGCTCGAGTTTGGCAATTTTTGAACCTATCGCTCAACGGCCCAAAGGGCCATCACATAGTAGCCGAGGGCAACGCCCTCGGAAAACAATGTCAAGAAATAATGCCCTGAAAGGGTATAACAAAATTAAAATTGTACGTGAGCACTCAATTGACTGATAGAGAGATTGTGGTATTTTGCATTCCATTTGTTATGCCCTTTCAGGGCATGATTTTTTGATATTGCCCACCGAGGGCGTTGCCCTCGGCTAGAATGTGATGGCCCTTCGGGCCGTCGAGCGATAGGTTTAAAAAATTGCCAAATTCGTGTAACTAAAGCCAAAATAAGAAATATGAGAGGACCACTGCTCGAGTTTGGCAATTTTTGAACCTATCGCTCAACGGCCCAAAGGGCCATCACATAGTAGCCGAGGGCAACGCCCTCGGAAAACAATGTCAAGAAATAATGCCCTGAAAGGGCATAACAAATGGTTTGGTGTTTGAATCTATTAGACACAATTCCGTTATTTTGATAGAATACATTAGCTCGACGAAAAAAAACAAAAAAATATAGGAGTTTTATATGGTTTCATCAATTGCATTTATACATTCTGGCATTGGCAGTCCATTAGCCCTGACTGTGTTCGGTAGTGTAGTGGCAGCCAATGGTTTGCAACATTGTTTTAATGGCCATCGAAAAACAGGAATAACCCAAATTGCTCTAGGTATATTTTCCATCATCACGGGGGTCGGTCAATTGGCTACTTATACACACGAATTGGAAGTGGCTGTTTTGGATTTGCAAACCGGTCTTATACAACTACAGAACGGGTGTGCTGATTTTGCTGCTTCATTCACGCCTGTGATGGAGATATGCAATAAGTTGTATAAGCAGTCTCAGCAGGAAAGCGGGAGTTATTAATAAACTGAGGAATAGAGCTGTGAAGGTAATGTGCTAGAGAGATTTACCATTACTTTCATTCTCTACAATATCATTTTCTACAATAGCATTTTCTACAACGACCAGCCTCTAAAATGGAGACTGAAGGTAGGGAACGAGATAATCATGTTTTTCAACCAATCCATTATGGGCTTTTACAAGGTCATCATATTTCTGCAAGTCTGTTCCGGCGGAAAGGAACTCCTTTTTACCCTCATAAGTTAATCGATCATTTTGGGGATAGTAATATTTATACTCAAGATCAAGCCCGGCATTTAGCAAAATCAACATTGAGTGAAAAAAATTTCTCTTTGATGCCTGAACTTTAAAGGTTGCTTTAATCAAACTCATTTCGGCAATATTTTTTATAACTTCTGCTTTCACATTTGGTTGCGTTAGCTCATGCTTTTGGCGGCAAAGGAAGATCATCTTCAATCGGATGTGATCGAGCTTTTTCAGGGAGTACTTTTCATCGAAATTATTTTGAACTGTTGGCAGTTGAAGAAAATCTTTTTTCGCAAATTCGTCCCACCGAAATTCATCCCAGATTTCTTCTTTTTCTCTTTTTGAAAAAAAGTTATACCAAAAACTCTTTTGAGGAATTGAAAGACCCAAAACCTCCGGCTTCTTAAAATCCTCATCCATGGATTTGATAGCCTCATTTTTCAAAAAATCAATCTGTTTTTCGCACCATTGAACTCTATTTTTTCCGTATGCTTTTAAATCGCCTGGATTACTAAGGATTTTCATTATTTTATATTGTTTATATTTTGCTTTAATAAAACTATATGATTCTCTTAGTAGTCCGCATGCGCTGCACAAGAATGTTACCGGCCAAATAAATATAAAAAAAACGAATAATGCTATGCGCACTAATACAGTCTCAAACGTACTTCTACTAAATTTCCCGGTGCCCTCGGATTCTTTACATCTGTAACCAAGCATCCAATTAACGCGATTTGTAAAGAGTCGAACTTCCATATCCTGTCCAAATTAATGTTATGCGCAAGGGATGTAATCGAGCTGTCCTTCCCGTCTGGAGGCAGGACATTTGCCTGCTTCAGGCGAGCCTGGACGGCTCGCGTTACATCCTTCATGTACTCATTTGCGTGATGAGCCAGGGAAGAGCGTATCAGAATTAATTAATAAAAGCAAGTATCTAAGAGGCTGTGCAGCAATTTCCGCTATACCTCGACTTTGTACATTTTTTTGACCCATCTTCGGGGAGAGAGGCTTTCTACAGCTAAATAAATTCCTCGGAAGGGGTAGAAATACCCCTTCCTTCGAAATTTATTACGCTTTAGTTTGCCTCTCTCTCGAATATGAGTCCAAAAAATGTACAAAGTCGAGTATAAGCGGGAATTGCTGAATGAAGAAAAATACTGTAGACGTTTATTGTTTAATTAGTTTACAATTTGCCCACAACTTTTTAAAAAACAAAATACAGTAGGTCAAGCATGTTTAAGCCAACAACGGGGGCAATAATACCCTATTCGGATAGTCAATTTCCTCCGAATGCTAATAAACCTGATTCAGAAAAGAAAACTCCCTTCATAATGGGATATATGTTCAAGTTCTTCGTACCAGATCAAACGCCCCAAACGACAGCTAACAAGCGGGCATTTGTCGCAACAAGGCTTTTATTTAACCGAAGACGACTACCCGATGATATTTTTCATATAGTTGCAACTCTTCTTGTGCCTGATACTTGCAATCTTGAACCGATGCCAAAACATATTGGCCAACTCTATGAACTCAATATTCACCATTCATATAAAAAAGATTTCCCGGAACAAAAGAAAGAGATTCTTCCTAATATATTAAGAGCTGCCGATTACTTTTCCATTAATTGCAACCAAGACAAAACCCATCGCAACATATTCTTCAAGACAATGCTGAGAATAAATGCAACGGCTTCTATTATTTCTGCAATTAATGCCTTGAATAAGAATGAATGGACTATGACTCCCGAACGTCGAACAATGCAATTAGATCTGCTAACTGTTCTGTTGAAAGTCATCGAGTATAATTCTAGGCTCCCACATGAAGTCATTTCTCCAGAATTTTTAAGGACATTATTCGACATTTTAAAACAACCGGTTTGTGAAGCCTCGGAACAAATTGGTACTTCTACCGATGATATAAGGGAATTGGCATGCAAGTTGTTGGAAAAGACCGTAGGATATGCCAAAGATGAAGAAGAAGGCGAATGGATTCGCTGCGCTTTACTGCATGCCGGAATTCTAGACTTGGCGACTGCCTTTGTTGAATATTCTGTGGGGGAGGGTGGTTGCACTGGTGAAGTCGTTTTAGCTCGATCTGCAGGACTCGAGGAGCAGGCTTTAATAGGGGTTACGAGTAACACAAGCGTGGCGGGTGCGGCAGCGTCAGAATCCTCACGGCGATACAAATTGATAAAAGAGACAGTTAATCTCAAATTGTCAGAACTATTAGTGATCTTTCACACCCATTCTCCTCTCCTTCAATGGAATGACAGAAGAAGAATTGTGAGGACATTGGCCATGTTACTTAGTCAAATTGAAACCGAAGCTGATCAAGGAAACATGGTTGCGAAAGAAACCCGCCGTAATTGCGAACAGGTGATATTGGGCATCTTGCTATTGCTCTCTGATGAGACTTACGAGGAGGGAATTAAGCTATTAATAGAAATTCTTCCTTATCCATTATATAGCAGCATATTTCCTTATTGCCTACATACCGAGGAAGAGACAAGCCTCTTACAGCAACAAACAACTTTTAGTGGAAAATCAAATCTTCTCAGAAATCAGTTAAAACCTGCACTCATAATACTATCGAATGAGTTCTACCTTGAGAAGGAAAGATTAAGGAAAATGATGTTATTTGATACCCATGCTTTGAATCCCTTACCGTTAGCTCTTGAATGCAATAGGCTCACAAAACAAATCAAGGTTATTGCAGGAGAATTACCCGATTGGCGTGAGGCACATGACTTATACACATTCCTGGTGAATGCCCCCCTATTACCTCCAAAATTCATTCCTTCCATTGTACAGAATCTATGCTCTATTGCAAATATAATGTTAACTGATGAAATCCTTAACAGTTATGCCATATATCTCTGTTTGTCTCTTGATGGTCCTGATGATTTGGCTTGGAAACATTATGAATGTCTCATAAGTGTATTCAAATTTCAAGTCAACGAAACCGGAGAGGCAATAATCACTAATGAAAAAGAAAAATTGCTTGTCAAAGCTGCGCTGCATGTTCTGATTTTATTAATGGACACAGAAAAAAGAATCCGGCAGGAAAGAGATCGTGGCAATACAAACATTCTTATCCACCCTGCCCTCCAAACACTGAAAGATCTTTATTTGCGCCAAGAGCTGATCAAGTTTTTGTCTATACAGGATTTAGCAGACCTTGCAAAGGATGTAATCAGTCGCTGTTCGAATGATGATTCCTCATTTGTATGTGCAGATAAGGAGCAGGTTGCCGCTGTTAAGCCGTGTCGTGCTGAGGATATAAAGAAAATTGCTCGTGATCTGGGTACTCTGGACGACCTCCAGGGATGCCAAAGAGATATTCCTCCTGAAGCGGTTGTTGCAGCCCTTAATTTATTTTTCAACTCGCAACACGCATCGAAGTCTCATCGTGAGACTTTTTTGGATGCAATATGTGACAAAAACATGTTACTTGTCCTATATTCTGCACTCGACACACTGACTAAAAGTGAGTTGATTAAGACTCGTGTCGGTCAAGAAATGCAATACCAGCTGATATCTGTCCTATCGAGGATGTTTGCAGATAGAAGATATTATATTCGTATGTTCAAAGATATCCCTGATGGAAGACTAAAGATACTCCTGAACGGGATGAAAGCATTGCTGCAACTGAATAGAGATCATGTGCATGATTTGGGTTCTTTTGTCGAACTCCTTTTCAGTAATTACAATTATCCTATTCATAAGGATAATCTCTTTTCAGGATTAGAAATGGTAATCATGCTGCTAGAATCTACCGATGATGAAAACATTGAACAGATGTGCCGCGTAACGCTGCACAATATTTTAAGAAATTGCGAAGTTAAAAAGGATCTAATGAAGAGATTAGGAAATCTAATGGAGAGATTAGGAAAAAGTGATAGATTTCTGTCGGCTATTTCCAATGCCTTTCTATCCCAGGTCTTTCGATTTACCTCATTTCAGATTTGCCGACACATAATAGAAGCAAGCGACACGTTGACGATCCGTTTGTTTGATAAAAAGTATCATGTGCTGGACAGATTATTGCAGATGATGTTGTCTGAAGATTTTTTAACAAGGAGTGATGCTCATTCATTAATTTTCGATTTATTAAGATTTCAACCGAAAATTTTCAAAAAACTAATAGGGAACAATCCCGATTTTGTAAAACCTTTACTGGCAGGTATGATCAGCGACAGCAAGGATAAGCATCTTAACCTAATGTCCTTAATATGTCTTGGAAATATGATTGGAACCGATGACGGTTTAGTCGAACAACGTGTGCGTGAAGGTATGACTCGGGACCATTTTAAACGCCTTAAGTTTTCTACCCGTGATCTTGTCTACAACGACACGCCCCGATCTCTCTCATTATTCACAGTCCCATTGAATTTTATCACATCTCCTGTCAACGAGCGCGAACTTTCTCACTTACGCTTACAATTGCCACTCGAAGCGGTGTTGAACCTTTCAATTTTATTGCTGAATTCAGAAGAGATCCCTTCCTTGAGCCCAGATGGCAACAATAGATTCCTTGAGATGTTTGAAGACATAGATCCTGAGATATGGGAGGATCTACGTACGAAATACCCATATGTTTCGGAAAAGGTAGATAGGCTGCTCGAGAAATTATAGAAAACCTCAATCAACCACCATTTTGAGTGGCACTGGACCACTACTGGACCAAACCATTGACTACTATGGTTAGGAGGTTATGTAACAAAACACAACTTACTTAAAATAAGATGCTCGGAAAAGGACTCGAACCTTCACGGGCAAAAAGCCCAAGGGATTTTAAGTCCCTTGTGTCTACCATTCCACCATCCGAGCAAAAGAACCAGAAAATTATCCCATCATTCATTAATCAGTCAAGACAATTTTCCTCAAAACGCCGTTTCTCCTATTCCTCAGTGAAATTAATTTCGCTTGTTTTCTTCCTTCTACGAGAAGTCTCCATTTCCTTCGGCAAAAAAGACCCCTCTTCCGATGTCATACTTTTATCTTCTTCATCGGCATATATCGGCATCTCGGAAGGTTCATCAAATTTTATCTCAGTACCTTCTTCAGATCCTACATAATCATGATTGGCGTTCTTTCCAGCGCTAACTTCTGACGTCGACTCTTCTTCCATGCGCTGTCCCAAGTTTTCCTCTTTCTCCTTTTCACCTTCAGAGCCTTCTTTCTCATAGTCGAAAATAGGATCTTGCAACATGGGCGCAGTGTCTTCTTCGTCCTCTTCATTCAATAATTCATGCACCTTCTCATGCGGTTTGTATTGATCTTCTTCCGCTAAATAAAAGGCTCCTTTGAACATTTCATTTTGCCGATAGCGGTTAATCGTTTCAGATATTAGTGTGGGAGGGGGCTGCAACAAAGAAGATAATGTATTTGATGGCTGTACCGCCCCAGAAGTAGCCTCAGTGGCTTCTGAGGGAGGCGTAATGGCTATTTGCCCATCTTCAAGCACTGGAAGGGCTGCCTCAGCCTGATCTTCCTTAACCCCTTCCTCACGTCCCCTCCGTTTGCGAAACTGACGGCGGCGGTCGCGCTTTTTATCGCCTTTGACTTCTGCACGTCCTTCCCCTTCTACCAGGGCTGCTGGACGCCCCTCTTCCACTTTCACAGCCTCTTCTACGCTTTCTTCTTTTTCACTTTCGCGAGAGGGTTTATATGTATCTTTCCCCCCTCCAATCTTAATTGACCGATCTATTCCAGCGTTCTTCAAAACCATGCGCGCTTCCCTAACCTCTAATACTTCATAGTCTGAAACAGGGGCAAGAAATGCTTTTGGTTTTTCCAATGAACGGTAAAATATTGCACTACCGAACGATACAATTTCGATGGCGTCTACAAAATACTCTTCCTGGCTCGGACTCTTACTGCTTCGTACTACCAGTTTATGCCCCTCTTTGGGGGTGATAATTGACTCAATGATTGGTTCGCGTGTAAAATCCACTGTCTTACATCCCATTGTTTAGTGTTTTATCCAATGTTCTTTCGAGAGAGGCCATGTAAATCAACAAATCGACGACTCGTGCTGCATATCCCATTTCGTTGTCATACCATGCCACTATCTTATGAAAATGAGGATTTAAGCAAATACCCGCATCTTTATCAAAAATTGCCGAATAGGTCGATCCAATAAAATCAGAGGATACTACTTGCTCTTCGCAATAGGCCACTATCCCTTTCATCGACCCTTCTGCAGCTTCTTTCATCACGCGGCAAATTTCCTCATAAGAGGTCGGCTTGCTCAGCCTCACAGTTAAGTCGACCGCAGAAACATCCACGGTGGGGACTCTAAAAGCCATTCCTGTTAATTTTCCCTTAACCTCAGGTATGCATAATGCCACTGCTTTTGCAGCCCCTGTAGATGACGGTATAATATTCTGGGAAGCACCACGTCCTCCTCTCCAATCCTTTTTTGAAGGCCCATCGACTGTCGGTTGTGAAGATGTCATTGAATGAATGGTCGTCATCAATCCTTCTTCTATACCAAAATTATCTAATAAAATCTTGGTAATAGGGGCAAGACAATTTGTCGTGCAGGAAGCATTAGACACTATTTTATCTTTCTCGGGGTTATACTTCCCCTCATTAACCCCCAAGACAAATGTCGGGATATCTCCTTTCGCAGGCGCTGAGATAACTACCCTTTTCGCACCAGCCTCCAGATGTTTTCTCGCAAGTTCCGGGGTCGTAAAAAGTCCTGTGGACTCAACCACATAGTCTACATGAAAGTTCTTCCATGGAAGTTTTGCAGGATCCTTTTCAGCAAAGACGAGTATCTTCTTCCCGTCTACACTGATTGCCGATTCTTCAGACTTTACGTCTCGATCGAATCTGCCATGTGTGGAATCATATTTTAGAAGATATGCAAGATTATCTGCCGGGACAATATCATTTATGGCAACTATATTTAATCCAGGATGCTCTAATGCCAAGCGACAGACCAACCTGCCAATTCTTCCAAATCCATTAATAGCGATATTCACTGCCATACATTTCCTTAAGCATAGGTTATGCACGAACTTATCAAGAAAAGATCAAAGAAACTGCACATGGTACAGTCTCAAGAGCTTATTCACTCAAATATTCGATTACACACGTTTGGGCATTATCGCCAACACGGTACCCTTGCTTAATAATGCGAGTATAACCACCATTGCGATTTGCAAAGCGACCCCCTAAATCATCAAATAATTTAGAAATAACTAAGCGGTCATCATTGTATGCGGTTTCATCCCCCATTTTTGCTGCTCTGGCTTCTCTAGGTGTAAGTCGATTAAAACAAATCATGAGTTCTGCTATTGCCTGACGGCGCGCAGCAAGGGTGCCCTTCTTGGCTAATGTGACCATATGGTCGGCATATCGGCGTAGTGCTTTTGCTTTTGGCACCGTTGTCGTAATTTTCTCATGAGTGATTAAAGATTTTAACATATTTGCA
>Ga0207131_1086_pt2 | contig 15551 bp, 11 predicted proteins | sample Alteio_BWMinHeat_13_FD_153557 | JGI IMG/M metagenome (GOLD analysis project Ga0207131, IMG submission 153557) | Enriched cells from forest soil in Barre Woods Harvard Forest LTER site, Petersham, Massachusetts, United States -... | ecosystem: Environmental > Terrestrial > Soil > Temperate forest >...
CGCATGTTTGCGCGTGGCCGACGGTGCTGGTGCCCACGCAGTGATCGCACCGAAGGATCGCGCGGTCGGCTTGAATGCCACTGCCGCCAAGGTTGCCAGTGGCGCTGCGGAAACGGTGCCTTATATTACCGTGACTAATCTCGCCCGCACCATGCGCGACTTGAAAGAGCGCGATATTTTGCTGATTGGCACGACCGATGATGCGGAAAAAGGTTTGTACGACGCCAGCTTCTCTACCGGAGCCGCGATCGTGATGGGTTCAGAAGGCGAGGGCATGCGTCGCCTTACTCGCGAAACTTGCGATGTGCTGGTCAATATACCGATGTTCGGTTCTGTTGAAAGTCTCAATGTCTCGGTCGCCGCAGGTGTTTGCCTGTACGAAGCACGGCGCCAACGTATCGCCAACGGTTCTTAATTTTTAGCTGGTGCGCAGATATGTTTAGCAGACTGAGGGAAGATATTGCCAATATCATGGAGCGCGACCCCGCCGCCCGTTCGGCGTGGGAGGTGTTGACTTGCTATCCAGGCTTGCACGCAATCTCGTTACACCGTATTTCCCATTGGTGCTGGACCCACGGCTTGAAATGGTTTGGGCGCTTTATTTCGTATCTAACCAGAGTACTGACTGGGATCGAGATTCACCCTGGCGCCACCATCGGCCGGCGGGTCTTTATCGATCATGGCTTCGGTGTGGTGATCGGTGAAACCGCCGAGGTTGGCGATGAATGCACCATCTATCAAGGCGTAACTTTGGGCGGCACCTCGTTAAGCAAGGGCGCCAAGCGCCATCCGACACTGGAACGCGGCGTGATTATCGGCGCGGGCGCCAAGGTCTTGGGTGGCTTTACCGTGGGCGAGGGAGCCAAGGTCGGATCTAACGCGGTGGTCGTCAAGCCGGTACCTGCTGGCGCGACTGCGGTTGGTAACCCGGCCCATATCGTCCAACACGATGTGCAGAAATCTCGCGAACAAGCCGCAGCACGCATGTTCGAGGCATATGGCGTGACACCCAATGGCGACGATCCGATGTCGACCGCGATTCGCGGTTTGGTCGATCATGCAACCGCACAAGAGCATCAAATCGAAACCATCATTACCATTTTGAAGAAGGCTGGACTGTGCTGCGATAGCCTGCCGGAAATGGATAAATTCGACCCCGAGCAGTTGAATAAGCTGGTCGAATGAACGTGCTCAATATGTATGTGGGAAATTGACCTATGAGTTCCGACGACGCAAACGCAAATCTGCTCGACCCATTCGAAATTCGCGTGCTGGCAGTGTTGGCTGAAAAGGAGGCATTGACACCCGATTCGTATCCACTGTCGGTCAATGCATTGACCAACGGATGTAACCAGCTTTCCAGCCGCGATCCGGTCATGTCGATTTCCGAGCCCAGCGTGCTCGACGTGCTGGACCGCCTGATTCAACGCAAGCTGGTTGCCGAAGTCAGCCAAGCGGGTGCACGGGCACGCAAATATGAGCATCGTATGCGCATTAAGTGGTCGCTGGAACAAGATAAGCTGTCCATCTTGACTGTCTTGATGCTGAGGGGCGTGCAAACCGCCGGCGAAATTCGGGCCAGAGTTGGGCGCATGCACGAGTTTGCATCGGTGGCCGAAGTGGAAACCGGATTGAAGTTTTTGATCGACAAATATCCGCCGGTGGTGGCGCGTCTTGCGCGTGCACCGGGCACCAAGGAATCGCGCTACGCACACCTGTTGTCTGGCGAAGAAATCCTGGAACGTCAGGAACTCTTATCGGGTACGGTTGCCGATGTGCTGCCAAGTTCCTCACGCAATGACCGTATTGGACAATTGGAGCAAGAAGTAAGTCAATTGCGTGAAGCGTTTGCGGCTCTCACGCAGGAATTCGAGCAATTCAAGAGGCAGTTTGAATGAAGCTTGTACGAACTTAGCGGAGTACCACACCATCTAGCCCGATGCGATCTATTTTGCCATCGGGCGCAATCGCAATCCAACCGCCGCGCATTGCGTCAATGTCGCAATCCCAGTTCCAGTCAGGAAGCACGTAGCGGTGGCACTCAGTGCCATTGCTTTGGGTAACATGGCGCGCCGGTCTATGGGTATGTCCATGTATCATCGTAACGGTGTCAATGGTGTCAAACATCGTACGTACGGCGCCTTCATTGACATCCATGATCGCATCCGATTTTTCTTTTTGCGCCTCGCGACTACCTTGCCGTAATCCGGCAATGATGGCTTTGCGTTGCTCTAATGGACGAGCGAGAAACTCGCTTTGCCATTTTGCTTGACGTACCTGGGCACGAAACGCCATGTAAGCATGATCGTCAGTGCACAATGAATCGCCATGTGTCAGGACAATTTTCTCTCCGCCAATACAGACTACAAAGGGATCGCTTAAAAGTTTAATCCCGCAGGCAGCGGCAAATTTTTCGCCGACCAAAAAATCGCGATTGCCGGAAATCCAGAATACTTCTACACCGCTATTGCTAACGACACGAATCGCGGCTATTACTTGTTGATTGAAAGCATTGTCGTCGTCATCCCCGGCCCAATATTCGAAAATATCACCGAGCAAATAAAGTTGCCTGGTGTGCAGGGCGTGGTTGCGCAGGAATCTGAAAAACGCCTCCGCAGTGCGCGGCATTGCCGCTTGCAAGTGCAAATCAGAAATAAAAAGCGCAACCGTATTCGGTTGCGCCGCAACTACCTGCGCCACATGGGTCGCATTCATGATGATCGTGAACTGCTATCGCTATCGATCAAATGACTTCCGCTTTTTCGATGATGACGTCGTCGACCGGCACATCGGAATGGCCGCCTGTGCGCGTGGTTTTTACCGCACGAATTTTATCGACCACTTCCTTACCTTCAGTAACTTTGGCGAATACGCAATAACCCCACCCGTCTTGGCCAGGATAGTCAAGGAAGCTGTTATTTTTCACGTTGATGAAAAATTGCGCCGACGCCGAGTGCGGTGCTGAAGTGCGGGCCATCGCCAAGGTGTAAGGTTCGTTTTTGAGGCCGTTCTTGGCTTCATTTTCGATTTGCTCGTTGGTCGGCTTTTGTTTCATGCCTGGTTCAAAGCCGCCGCCTTGAATCATGAAACCGTCAATGACGCGGTGGAAAATCGTGCCATCGTAATGGCCGGACGTGACGTAGGCAAGAAAGTTCTCAACCGTCTTCGGTGCTTTTTCGGCGTCCAGTTCGATCGTGATATTGCCGTGATTGGTGGTGAGTAAGACTGACATAGTGGTCCCTGTTTATCGATAGTCTAGATTATTTGACGAGTGTAGCGGATTCGATGACGATTGGTGTCAGGGGTACGTTTTGGTACATTCCCTTATCGCCGGTTTTTACTGATTTTATTTTGTCGACGACTTCCATGCCGCTGATTACTTTTCCAAAAACGCAATAGCCCCAGCCATCGCGTGATGGGTAGTCGAGGGCTTCGTTGTCATTTACGTTAATAAAAAATTGCGCTGTTGCCGAATGAGGTGCCCCAGTGCGTGCCATAGCAAGTGTATAAGTTGCATTCTTCAGGCCATTTTTGGCTTCGTTTTCGATCGGTGCATGCGTAGGGCGTTCTTGCAATTGCTTGTCCATGCCGCCACCTTGAATCATAAAGCCATCAATGACACGATGGAAAACAGTTCCTTTGTAATGACCTTCTTTTACATATTGAAGAAAGTTAGCGACCGTTTTCGGCGCTTTCTCTGAATTCAATTCCAAAACGATATTTCCCATACTGGTCTTTAATTCGACTTTCGGCCCTGCGGCTGGTTGCGCTGCAGTCTCTGGCGTGTCAGCAGCGTGTGCGACGGCCAAGGCGGTGCCAAGTGTAAGGGCGCACAACACGGAAAGAAAAATACGGCGGGGGTTTGACATATTCGATTCCTTCATCAATATTTTTATAAAGCTACGATTGGTTTTTGTTAATCTTGCCAACAACATTCGCTAAAACAGGTTTCCTTGATGTCTTGCCAGATCGCACGGGGTGACATACTATTTACTTCCCTAATGGAGGCGTTCGACTGTATCCTTGCCAACCTTTAAAAATTGCTGCGAATGGCATTAACAATTGTGAATTATCACCACATTGGGAACGAAAGACGCAAATAATCCGGTTTTTTAAGATGTTATACTTGGCTTATACTGGCTATTAAAGTCGCCATTTTATCAAAATAAACTTAAGATTTTGGCGAAAGTGTCATTGAGGTATAGGTCACCGTCACTTTAGATGCATTCTGACGTGATGTTTAGTCGATATCCATGATGTAACAATTTTCGTCGAATACAAATAATCGTCCATGAGTGCACTAAAAATATATAACACGCTAGCGCGTGAGAAGCAGGATTTTTCGCCCATAACGCCCGGCAAGGTGCGAATGTATGTGTGCGGCATGACGATTTATGACTATTGCCATATTGGGCATGCGCGCATGATGATGGCCTTCGACGTCGTGTATCGCTGGCTGATGGCTTCTGGCCTGGACGTCACTTATGTACGCAACATTACCGATATTGACGACAAAATTATCAAACGTGCGGTCGAAAACGGCGAGTCGATTACCCAATTGACCTCACGCTTCACGCGCTACATGGACGAAGATACGCAAGCTTTAGGGATATTGCCTCCGACCGCTGCGCCGCGCGCCACCCAATACGTGCCGCAAATGTTAGCGATGATAGAAAAGCTGGAACAGCGCGGATTGGCATACCGGGCTGAAGACGGTGACGTCAATTTTGCTGTGCGCGAATTCCCTGGATATGGAAAACTATCCGGCAAGTCCCTCGATGATTTGCAAGCCGGCGAACGCGTCGAAGTCAACGCTGGAAAACGCGATCCACTCGATTTTGTCTTGTGGAAATCTTCAAAAGAGAGCGAGCCTGAGGAAGTGAAATGGCCATCCAAATGGGGCAGCGGTCGGCCGGGTTGGCACATTGAATGTTCCGCGATGTCTTGCGAACTGTTGGGTGAGCGTTTCGATATCCATGGTGGCGGCGCCGATTTGCAGTTTCCTCACCATGAAAATGAAATTGCGCAGTCTGAAGGCGCATTACAGCATCCATTTGTTAATTATTGGCTGCACAATGGTTTCTTGCGTGTCGATAATGAAAAAATGTCGAAGTCGCTGGGTAATTTTTTCACGATACGCGACGTCCTCAAATCTTACGATGCCGAAGTGGTTCGCTTCTTCATTTTGCGCGCCCACTATCGCAGTCCCTTGAATTATTCAGATGTACATCTGGATGACGCCAAGCAATCCTTGACCCGTCTGTACACCGCGCTTAAGGAAGTTGCGCCAGATAAGTTGCCGTTGGATCGCAATGAAGAGCATGCTGTGCGTTTTGCCGACGCGATGAATGACGATTTCAACACACCGCTGGCAGTGGCTGTTTTGTTTGAGCTGGCCAATGAAGTCAATCGAACCAAATCGGCAACCGTGGCCCGTCAATTGCATGGCTTAGCCGGAATTCTCGGTTTATTGGGGCGCGCACCTCAGCAATTTTTGCAAGCTGGCGCGCACCTTGAGGCAAATGGCGTTGATGAGGTATTTGTCTTGACGCAAATAGAGGGTAGGGCGGCGGCCAAGAAATCAAGAAATTTCTCCGAAGCCGATAGAATTCGCAGCGAGCTATCGGCACAAGGGATCGTGCTTGAAGACAAGCCGGACGGATCAACTGAGTGGCGAAGGGCTTAAGCCGCATGGCAAAAATCATATTGACCGACGGGCATGCGACACTGCCGGGCTACTGGGACGACGCCAAGCTCGAATTGATGAAGCGCGATCGCATCATGCGCAAGTTGATTCCGCAATTTGGCGACCTGCATCTGATCAGCCGCGGCGAGCCGTTTACGACTTTGGCACGCTCCGTAGTGGGCCAACAAATATCGGTGAAGGCGGCGGAATCGGTTTGGGCGCGTTTCCTCGAACTGTGCCCGAAATGCACTCCGGCGCAGGTTTTGAAGGCGGGAGATGGTCTTTCCACGTGCGGATTATCGAAGCGCAAAGTCGAATACATCGTCGACTTGGCGGAGCACTTCAAGGCCAAGCGGGTGCATGTCGACAAATGGACCGAAATGGAAGATGAAGACGTCATCGCCGAATTGGTGCAAATTCGCGGGATAGGGCGATGGACTGCCGAGATGTTCTTGATTTTCAATTTGCGCCGACCGAATATCCTGCCTTTGGACGACATCGGTTTGCTCAAGGGGATCAGCGTGAATTATTTTTCCGGCGAGCCGGTATCGCGCAGCGATGCACGAGAAGTCGCGGCCAACTGGGAGCCGTGGTGCACGGTGGCGACCTGGTATCTCTGGCGTAGCTTGGACCCGATCCCGGTTGAGTATTAATCGCCTGCAGTCAGTTTTTATGTTTCCCTCGCCTCTTCTACGGAAATAAGAATTTCCTTTGGGAGCGCAACCGTCAGACGGGCGGGAACTGATTTATCCAATATTGCTACCATGACGCAAAACCGCATGCACTCCCTCGACACTGCTTTTGAAAGTGCGATGCTTGAAATTCATGCACGTATCGGAAGCTTTTCACCGCAAGCAGCCAAACCGACGGCAATCGCACTGGCGTATAGCGGCGGCCTCGATTCTGCAGTCTTGCTCGATGTTGCCCAGCGCTATGCAAAGGCGCGTGATATCCGCTTGCACGCATTTCACATTCATCACGGCTTAAGTCCGAATGCAGATCAATGGCAGCAGCATTGTCGCCAAGCGTGCGCAGCATTGGGCGTCAATTTTGACTCCCGATCTGTGTCCCTGAACCAAAAAGACGAAAGTGGAACAGAGGAAGCAGCGCGCAATGCGCGCTATGCTGCATTAGGCGCTTTGTGCGCACAGCATGAGGTGTCCTTGTTGTTAACCGCGCATCATTTGGATGATCAGGCTGAAACTGTGTTGCTGCAATTGTTGCGCGGTTCCGGTGTTGCCGGGCTGTCCGGTATGGATGCCGCCAATTTTGCACCGACTTTGCTAGGCAGCACCAGCTTGATCATGGCGCGCCCGTTGTTGGCCTTGTCACGATCTACCTTGGAACAATACGCGCACGAGCACGGTATTTCCTTTGTCGACGATGAATCAAATAGCGACCCGCGCTATGCGCGCAACGCGCTCAGGCACAAAGTTATGCCGACGTTGGCGACCAGTTTCCCAGGCTTCCAACAACGATTTGCACGTACTGCGCAGCATGCACAGGCAACGCAACGCTTATTAATTGAACTGGCGGCACAAGACTTTACTGCATGTCGAAATGGCGATGCGCTCGTCGTCGATCAAATCAGGCATTTGAGTCCTGATCGCACCGACAATTTGCTGCGCTACTGGTTCGGTTCGCGCGGGATGCGCATGCCGTCCACCGCTTGGTTGCTTGAAATGCGCACCCAATTGCTGGAAGCAAAAGCCGACGCCCAATTATGTGTAACGCATCCCGATTGTCATATTCGACGTCATCGTGATCGCGTTTATATTACGCCACGCTATGAAGACGGTCATTTCGAGGCTGAATCGCAAGATTTCACTTGGAATGGCGAAGCCTGCCTGCATTTCCCTGCGTTCCATGGCAGTTTGTATTTTGATGCCGATGAATCAGGTATCGCCGCCGACTGGTTGCGTGGAAGAAAATGCGTGATTCATTACCGGCAGGGCGGAGAACGACTAAAGCCGGCGGCGAATCGTCCCACCAAGAGTTTGAAATACCATTATCAGGCGATGGATATACCCGCCTGGGAACGCGAGCAGTTACCGATCGTCAGTAGCGGTGGTAAATTATTGTTTGCCGCAGGTTTGGGAATGGATTGCGCGCAAGTTGGTCAAGGTGATGTCAGGATATCATTAAGATGGCAATCCGATAGCCAATAATGACAGAAAACTGAATTACCTTCATGAAAAAGGCGATATTTTCGATATATCAACGGTTTTGATGGTGAAAATCTTCGATAAATTGCTAACTGACCCACTTGTATTTTTGCGGTGCAACATGTAAAGTTAGCGGTTGATCGAATTTGCTTTCACTGCCTTTACTAAATTTCAAAAATATTATGGCTTTATACGTCCACAAATACGGTGGTACTTCGATGGGCTCGACCGAGCGCATCAAAAATGTTGCACGACGCGTCGCCAAATGGCATGACGCCGGCTATCAAATTGTTGTCGTGCCGTCGGCAATGTCGGGCGAAACCAATCGTTTGCTCGGATTAGCGCATGACATCATGGCCCAGCCCGATCCGCGTGAGTTGGATATGTTGGCCTCGACCGGTGAGCAAGTGTCGGTCGCGCTGCTGTCGATGGCCTTGCACGCGATCGGCAAACAAGCGGTTTCCTACGCCGGCTGGCAAGTAGCCATCAAGACCGATTCCGCCTATACCAAGGCGCGTATCCAGTCGATTGACGACGCCAAAGTACGGCGCGACCTCGATGCCGGCAAGATTGTCATTATTACCGGCTTTCAAGGCGTCGATGATGACGGCAATATTGCGACCTTGGGGCGCGGCGGTTCCGACACCTCGGCCGTTGCGGTGGCAGTGGCAATGAAAGCCGAAGAATGCCTGATTTATACCGACGTTGACGGCGTGTATACGACCGATCCACGGGTCGTGACAGAGGCGCGGCGCTTGAATACGGTCACCTTTGAAGAAATGCTTGAAATGGCGTCGCTCGGGTCCAAGGTATTGCAAATTCGCTCGGTTGAATTTGCCGGCAATTACAAGATGCCGACGCGCGTGCTGTCGTCATTGACCGATCCTATGATGTCGCTGGAGGAAGAGGCACGATCCGGCACCCTGATTTCGTTTGAGGAAGATACAAATATGGAACAAGCTGCAATCACCGGTATCGCGTTTAACCGCGATGAAGCGAAAATCACTATCCTGGGTGTGCCAGACCGTCCAGGCATCGCCTATCAGATCCTGGGCCCTATTGCCGACGCTAATGTTGAAGTCGACATGATTATCCAGAATCAATCGGTTGATGGTAAAACGGATTTTACTTTCACGGTACCACGCGGCGAATTTGCCAAATCGATGGATGTGTTGAATAAAACCGTCAAAGAACATATTAATGCCGTCAGCGTAGTGGGCGATTCCAAGGTTTCTAAGGTTTCGGTGGTTGGTGTCGGCATGCGCAGCCACGTCGGCATCGCCTCGACCATGTTCCGCACCCTGTCGGAAGAGGGCATCAATATTCAAATGATTTCGACTTCTGAAATCAAAATTTCGGTCTTGATTGACGAAAAATACATGGAATTGGCCGTGCGCGCACTGCACAAAGTATTCGATCTCGAAAAAGAAGCATAAATTATCGCATTTACAGCAGACTTTTATTGACCAAAGTCTTCTGAAAAGCTATTATGCGTGGCTTTACAGCATATGCAATTGATGTGCTGCAGTGTGGAGACGTGGCCGAGCGGTCGAAGGCACTTCCCTGCTAAGGAAGCATTTGGGCTTAAACCTGAATCCAGGGTTCGAATCCCTGCGTCTCCGCCAGAAATTCAACGCCCGCGCAAGCGGGCGTTATTTTTTTGTGCGCCTAGTTTGGGCGCACTCTTGCGGGTGAAAGTCCCGTCGTGAGCTGATCACAGCGAGCGAAGCGCAACAGAGTAGTGAAGAATCGCCAACCTGCCAGAATTATGACGTCGCGAACCTGTTCCCATTCCGCCACGTATCTCGGGCCTAACTTTCCATCAGCAGCGATAGCGCCGAACACTGTTGTTGTTTGACCTATCTTGTCTCTGCATATTGGTGTATAAATTCGTACAGAATAGCGACTTTATCGTGTGATGTATTCACGCAGAGTAAGCAGACCATGTCAACCTTTCACCAGGAGCCAGTCATGTTCAAAATCGTCAAAATCGGAGTGCGCCGCAGCACAATTCTCATTCTCCTAAGTTTTTTCGCCGCAATCGGCATTACCGTTTCGGCCTTCGCCGCCGATGACGACGAAGAACTGGCTACGGAGGTAACCGGCCTATTGCGCTCGGGACGTCTGGTGATATCGGATAATCAGGTACTCATTAATGACGCCGACAAAGGTGACAAAGGCCTGGCCCCGGACAAGGTTATCGCGACTGCCAAGGAAAACTACAAAAAACTTACCGGCAAGGCTCTGGTAGCGCCGCCCGCCGGTAGTCTGGCCGAACGATGCCAGAAAGCCATGCTCGACAGCATCGGCGATGTCATGACCAAGAATCAAGCGCTGATCAATGAAAAGGGCAAGGCTTTCAAGGGATTCTTGCCTGCCGTGTTTGCGCGCCAGGTGGCTGAAGACTTCACGGCAAAGATGAAAGGAGAGGTGACGGTCAAGCTTACGGCGCCGAAAGAGCTGATCCGGAATCGCTCGAATAAGCCAGACGATTGGGAACACGGCGTATTTGTGCAGCAATTCAAGAAGGCTGATTACGTCAAAGGTAAGCCCTACACGCAAACTGTTGGGACGACCTACCGCTACATGGTGCCGGAATATTAGGGCGCGACTTGTCTGGCATGTCATGGTGAGCCGAAAGGTGAACGCGATATCAGCGGCGGCCTGAAAGAGGGGGCCAAATTGGGTGATTTGGGAGGTGCGGTCAGCTTGACGATACCGAAGCAATAGTTAAGAGGTGAAAGTTGCGTTGCGAGGGCGCTGTTGCTGAAACGAAAGTGGGCATTGATGAGTTGGCATTGACGCGGGCACATGAAGGGATGTAGAAATGTCAATATTCTCCAATTTGAAGATAGGGCCACGCCTTGGGTTGGGATTTGGCGTCGTGTTGGTCTTGATGGTCATCGTCGCTGGACTGGGCTTCTCCCGTATGCAACAAGTCCAGGAGCGCCTGGAAGATGTCACTAGCGGCACGATGGTCAAGATCAAACTGGCCAATACCATGCGCGATTCGGTGCGTGCCGCGGCCGATTCGGTACGCAACCTGGCCCTGTTGATCGACGAAAATCCGGTCGAAGTAGACATGCAGAGAATCGTCGCCGAACGAAAAAAATATGACGATGCCGCTGCAGCGATGGCCAAACTCGCAAATAGCGATGCCGGCAAGGCCTTGCTGACCAAAATCGGTGAGGCACGCCAGCGTTCGGTGCCCATCATCGACAAGATATTGGCCTTGGCCAAGGATCAGAAAAACGCAGAAGGCACGGCAGTGTGGCGCGACGAGCTGAAGCCGGAAGAGGGCAAATGGTTGACGATGCTTGAAGAGATGGTGCAATTGCAGGACAGCGGCGCGGCAAATGCTGCGATCGATGCCAGGTCAGCTTACCAGAACACTGCACGCACCCTGCTCGGCCTGACCCTGGCGTCGATTGCGCTCAGCGTCGTCACCGCCATCTGGATTATTCGCGCCATCGTTGGCCCGTTGATGCGCGCCGTGACGGTGACAAATGCCGTCGCTGCCGGCGATCTTTCAATGGATATCGAGGCCGAAGGTGATACCGAGACGGCGCAGTTGCTATTTGCACTGCGCGGCATGAAAGATCATTTGGCCGGCATCGTCGGAGGCGTGCGGCATAACGCAGACAAAGTGGCCTCGGCTTCGACTGAAATTGCACAGGGCAACAACGAACTGAGTGCGCGCACGGAGCAGCAGGCGAGTGCACTCGAGGAGACCAGTGCATCGATGGAAGAATTGAATTCGACGCTGAAACAGAACGCCGACAATGCGCGTCAGGCCAACGAACTTGCACTCAATGCTTCCAGCGTCGCTCTCAAAGGTGGCGAAGTGGTTGGTGAAGTGGTCGGTACCATGAAAGGCATCAATGAAAGCTCAAAACAGATCGCCGACATCATCAGTGTGATCGACGCTATCGCATTCCAAACCAATATTCTCGCATTAAACGCTGCAGTCGAGGCGGCGCGTGCCGGCGAGCAGGGGCGCGGCTTTGCTGTCGTCGCAAGCGAGGTGCGTAATCTGGCCCAGCGCTCGGCGGCGGCGGCCAAGGAAATCAAGAGCTTGATTACCGCCAGCGTGGAGCGGGTCGAGAAAGGTAGCCGTCTGGTCGACCAGGCCGGGGTGACCATGCAGGAAATCGTCGGTTCGATCAAGCACGTCGCTGAGATCATCAGTGAAATCAGCTCTTCCAGTGTTGAGCAGAATGCGGGGGTTGGACAGATCAGCCAGGCCGTCATGGAGATGGACCATACGACCCAACAAAACGCAGCGTTGGTCGAAGAAAGCGCCGCCGCCGCAGAAAGTTTGAAGATGCAGGCGCGGCAACTGGTCGATGCGGTTGCGGTGTTCAATCTGGGGGCCACGTTTGCTATGAAAACGCCACCTCTGCATGTGCCATCGACATCTGCTGCCAGAGCATCCCCCAAAACAAAATCAGCGACGGCGTCAGGACATGTCGCGGCGACCACCGCGAAGCGGGTCGCCGCACCGACCAAACCACGCGCCCCTATCATTGCCCACGCACCTGCAGGCAAGACCGACGATTGGGAAGAATTTTAGCTTTGCAATAGCAACAGATCGACCACGAAACAGGAAATAAAGGCCACTGACGCAAGCAAGTCTGCCGGCTCGGCTTTCCTGTCGTTGGCAATTACCTTTCATAAAAAAAAATCAATGCCATATTTATTGCCGTTCTGGTGAAAGGCGAAGTCGATGAGGATTGATTTTTCACGCAGTTTATTTTGGAAACTGGTTATCCCTGCCGGAATTTTAATCGTACTCAGCGCAATTGCCGTTGCAGTATATATCCCTTCAATTGTGCAACATTCCGCCGAGTTGGAAGCAGTGTCTTCCGGAGAGGAAACTGCGCTTCAATTTAAACTTCTGAGGAAGTATTACACGGAAAACGTGGTGGCAAAAATTGTCGCCAATGGCACGATGACAGCCACGCCGAATTATCGTGGCGATCCTAAGGCCATACCGCTACCGGCCACGATGATCCTCGACTTGAGCGCGATGCTGCAAGAGTCGGGCACCTCTCTCAAATTATATAGCCCATACCCATTTCCCAATCGAAGGGATAGGGTAATGGATAAATTCGGCCAGGATGCGTGGGTGTTTTTTCAAACCAATCCGGATAAACCATTTTACCGAACAGAATTGTCGGACGGAATGACTGTTGTGCGTGTCGCGATTGCAGATCGGATGGTGGCGCAAACTTGCGTTTCCTGTCATAACTCAGTAGCTGGTAGCCCCAAGACCGACTGGAAATTGGGTGACGTGCGCGGCGTCCTAGAGATCGACTCCAGCCGCCAACTCGCCAGCGGCGCACATATCGTTTCACAAATAATCTGGATGCTCGGCGCCATTTTGCTGGCGTTGACTTTCTTTTTCAGGTTCTTTTATCAACGCCACATTGCGCATCCTATGCATGTTGCACTGGATGCCGCACGCATGCTCACTGACGGCAGCGCCGCACACGTCGCTCAGATAGAAGCTATTGCCAACGGCGATCTGCAAAGAAATCTTCCAGCGATGCGTCTGCCGAGTATCGATCGCGAAGCAATTTCGAACGACGAAATTGGAGAGATGCTAACGTCGGTCGTCAATATGAGCGGGGTGCAGGAGTCACTTGATAAATCATTCCGAAAAATGTCTGATTCGTTGCGCAAGAATCGTGCAACGGAGTACGCCAACGATTGGCTTAAGAGCGGGCAAAACGATCTCAATGATTTAATGCAAGGCGAGCAAGAAGCCACCGCCCTGGCCGATAAAGTGTTGTCGTATCTGGTTGAACGGTTAGGGGCGGGAGTCGGAGTGTTCTATTTGCACGACGCACAATTAAGTCGCCTGCACCTAGCCGCACGATATGGCACTGCAGAAAACCGCGCTCCTGCGGATAGCATAAAAAACGGTGACAGCCTGATCGGTCAGTCGTTGGAAACAAACAAAACGATTCAATTGACCGACGTTCCGCCTGATTATTTGCCGATTAGCTCCGCTTGGGGTACGGCAACACCTTGCAGTGTGCTCGTCATTCCATTTTTGAGTGGGCGAAATCGTATAGGTGCATTGGAACTTGGCGCGTTCAAGGTATTTACCGAGTTGGAGCTTGATTTTCTGGAAAAAGCGAAAGACAGCATTGCGATCGGATTCGAGGTTAATTTGTCGCGTCAACGAACGGTGGCGTTGCTTGAAGAAACAAAATTGCAAGCGGAAGAATTACGCGTCCAGCAAGAGGAATTGCAGCAGACGAACGAAGAGCTTGAAGAACGCGCGGAGACCTTGGAGCAACAACGCGAACAAATCCGCGCCAAGAATGCAGCATTGGAAGAGGTCAGTACGGAAATTCAGCGTAGGAGCGCGGAATTGGAAGTGGTGAGCGCCTACAAGTCGGAATTTCTGGCGAATATGTCGCATGAATTGCGCACACCACTAAACAGCATGTTAATTCTGTCCGGCCTGTTGAAAGAAAACAAGGGACAAAACCTGAGCGACAAACAGGTGGAATATGCCGCAACAATTAACGGTGCAGGCAGGGACCTGTTGAACTTGATCAACGACATTCTTGATCTTGCAAAGGTAGAGTCTGGGCAAATCGAATTCGATTATGTTGAGACCACACCGCAAAATATTTGCGCTGAAGTGGAACGGTTATTTGGCGCCGCAGCCGAGCAGAAGAAGTTGACGTTCAAGGCGAAATGCGCTGCAGGTGTGCCAAAAATCATGGTGCTCGACCAGCAACGAACACAGCAGGTGTTGAAAAATTTGATTGCCAATTCCCTGAAATTTACTGACGCTGGAGAAATAACCCTGGAAATTTATCTGCCGGAACAAAAGGAAAATTCGCTACCCATTCCTTCGATAGCATTTGCGGTCTCGGATACCGGCATTGGCGTTCCACTCGACAAGCAAAGCATGATCTTTGACGCGTTCAAACAAGCCGATGGTGGAATCGCGCGCAAGTATGGAGGCACTGGTCTAGGGCTTTCCATTTCCCGCGAATTGGCGCGCAAGATGGGCGGGGACATCGCAATGAAAAGCGTGGAAGGGAATGGCAGCACTTTTACGCTTTATTTGCCGATCAAAGCGCAAATGGTGAAGAACGATCAGGAAGATGGAATTACGAAAATCCCTATTACCACAAAACCCGAGTCGCCCGCTTCTTTGAGTCACTCCGTTGGGAAGACCATCATCGACTTGCCGATCGCACTTCCTGATGATCGTTGGAACCTGGAATCCCATGAACACAGCATTTTGATAATCGAGGACGACTTGAATTTCGCCAGGATCCTTGTGGATTTCGTGCGAGATCGCGGATTTGGTGCCGTCGTTGCTTCAGATGGAGAAAGCGGCGTCGCGCTCGCAAATCATATCTTGCCAAGTGCTATTTTGCTGGACGTCATGCTGCCCAGGTTAGATGGCTGGGGAGTAATGGCAAGTCTTAAAGGTAATTTGCATACGCGCCACATCCCTGTGCATTTTATTACCTGCCTGGAAGAGAGAAAGAAAGCAATGGAAATGGGCGCAGTTGGCTTTGTGACGAAGCCGATCGATAAAACACAATTAGACGACATAATTCTGACCATCGAAAGTGCCTTGGAGAAATCGGTAAAGAAATTGCTTATCGTGGAAGACGACGCCGTTCAAGCCAAGAGTTTGCTTGCACTTCTTTCCGCGAAGGATA
>Ga0207131_1104_pt1 | contig 15501 bp, 11 predicted proteins | sample Alteio_BWMinHeat_13_FD_153557 | JGI IMG/M metagenome (GOLD analysis project Ga0207131, IMG submission 153557) | Enriched cells from forest soil in Barre Woods Harvard Forest LTER site, Petersham, Massachusetts, United States -... | ecosystem: Environmental > Terrestrial > Soil > Temperate forest >...
TCACTTCTATCAATGGCCAAAGCATATTGCACCAGGTCATTGGTCCCAATAGAAAAAAAATCGCATTCTTGAGCAAAATGATCCACAGCCATAGCTGCGGAAGGTACCTCGATCATGCAGCCAATGCGGACAGGATGAAAGAGACCCGATTCATCCCTAGCTTGCCGAAGTAACCGCTTTGCTTCGAGAAGTTCAAGCAACGTCGATATCATTGGAAAAAGAATGCTGGCATTACCATCAATAGTCGCTCTCAGTATTGCCTTCAACTGTGTTTTAAGCACTTTTTGCTCCTTCAAGAGGTAGCGTGCAGCACGACTAGAAATAAAGGACTTTTTTTGTTTAAAATAATCGCAGTCTAGCAAAGATTTATCTCCACCAACATCGAACGTGCGGATCACCACAGGCAATCCCTTCATCTTTTCAACAATTTCTCTATAAATATTGAACTGATCGTCTTCTGAAGGCACTTCATTTTTGGGAAGGAAGATGTACTCAGAACGGAATAATCCAATCCCTTGGCCCCCCATGTGATGAATGAGCTCAATTTCATGCAAAGTGTCCAAATTGGCATTCAAACGAATAAAATAGCCGTCATAAGTTTGTGCGGGCCACTTTATAGCCTGCTCCAGTACTTTAAATTGCTGTTGCATTTGGTCGCGAAGGCTTTCATATTTGACCAATGTTTCTTTTGAAGGATTGAGAATAATATTTCCTGTGCGGCCATCAACGATGATCAAACTGCAGGCATTCTCTTTTAATATTTGCAAATTCACGTTAGAAACATAAGGAATTCCTTTGGTTTTTGCAATGATAGCTGTATGAGAAGTGACGCCTCCGACTTCGGCAATGAATGCGCTGACACACGAACATGGGGCACCGGCTGCATCCGATGCAGAGATCTCTTGAGCGCAGACAATAGAATTTGGTGGAACATTATCCAGTGAAAGGTGTCCACTTTCATTTAAATAGCTTAAAACACGTCTGGAAAGATCTTGCAAATCTTTGAATCTGTCTGCAAAAAACTCATCATCCAAAGATTTAAAACTTTCCTGAAATTTGAGCACTGCTTGCTGAAAAATATATTCGACATTTTTCTTGTTTTTTTGGATATCTTTTTCGATTTCCACTGTCAACAAGGGGTCTTGGAGCATTTCCAGCTGGGCTTCTAAAATCAGTATTCCCTCAGAGGCCGATTCCATTTCCAATTGCTTTTGCAATCTCTTAATATCTTGTTTGCTTCGAGAGAGAGCATGGCGATAGCGTTCGATTTCCCTTTCCATATGTGCTGGTGGGATATGTGCTTCAAAAATTGCCAGCTCATCGCGATTGAGGAAAAAAGGTTTACCAATCGCTATTCCACGACATATCGGATGTCCCTTAACTAAGAGTTCCTGTTCTGATCGCATTGCCTTCACCAAAATGGTTATCAAAAGCTTCAACAAGTTTTTCCATGATCAAATCAGCATCTTCCCCTTCTATTTCTATAGTAATCCTCGCATTCTTCCTGGCCGCAAGCATTAAAAGACTTAAAATGCTTTTGGCATTAATCTTTTCCTTCTTATGCACAAAATAAACATCGCTTTTGCAGTTCTGTAGTAATTTCACTATGGTCGTCGCCGGTCTGGTGTGCAGTCCTAACCGGTTTTTCACTTGTACTTTGCGAACGAGTTTCACTTTTAATTCTCTTTAATCGGGGCCATAATAGGAATGTCGGTTCTTCGCCTTCTACTTTTTGCCATCGTCAGTTCCAGCACCTTCGCATGAAACTCCTGTGCAGAATTATACCCCATTTCCTTCAACCTATGGTTTAAAGCAATAGTCTCCAACAACAAAACAACGTCGCGACCCGGCTTCACCGGTAGTTTGTGATAGGGTAATTTAATATCAAGGATCGTCGTATACTTTTCCTGTATGCCTATGCGATCGTAAAATTGATCATCCTTCCACACTTCAAGGCGGACGACTACATCGATCCTCTTTTGATTCCTCACACAGAATGCTCCGTACAAATTGGCAACATTGATGATGCCAATGCCGCGGATTTCCATCAAATGGCGGGTAAGAGCTACACCAGACCCTTCTAGATGTGAGCCTTCTTTTTTTTTGACCTTGACAATATCATCGGAAATTAGCCTGTGACCTCTTTCAATTAATCCTAAAGCTGCTTCGCTTTTTCCAACAGCCGAATCGCCTTGGATCAAAACACCAACTCCAAACACTTCTACCAATGTCCCATGACAACTGGTCGTGGGAGCAAAATCTTCTGTCAGGAGCAGTGTCAGTTGGCTTAATAAGTTCATCGTCTTGATATTTGTGCGGAATAATGGAATCAATTTCGATTCAGCTAAAGCGCGCAATTCTTTAGGAGGCCGATAGCGGCGTGTTGTAATGATAGCAGGAGTATTTTCTGTAATAATGGCTTCCAACCTGGAAATGCGCACATCGGGCTCAAGATCGCGCAAATACTCAATTTCGACTTTTCCAAACACGAGGATACGCTTGACAGCATGATTTTTGAGATAGCCGCATAAGCTGAGCCCTGGACGCTGAACCTCCGGAACTTTTATCCGCTTATTCAACCCCTCTTTTCCTGCAGTCAGCTCTAATCCAAGCTTTTTCGCATGCCGCTCATATAAATCTTTGACAAGATACATCGTTGGGATTTACTCAATTTTTTCAAGGTAAAACATCAGCCAATCGGTAAAGTTTTGAAATGCCATATTTTCTGCACTATCTTCTTCCTTATCAGAAGTGGTAATACTCCTGGTAAGTGCTGAATAATATACATTGCCCATTTCCTGATCGGGATACCAATCTTTCCAAAAACACTGGTAGAATGGCATGCCAAAAGACTCATAAAAGGGAATCAGGGAAGAAGGATTGATATTTGTGCCACTGTGAGTTGTGATAGGCCCCTCCCCTTCTTTCAAAAGAGCCTGAAAAGCAAGATAATTTTCCTTCATTCGCGTCGACGAAATAACTCCAGTATCTGTCAACTTCGCAAATCCATTGTGAATTTGCAAAAAGGCTAAATAGTCGGGGGGAAGAATATCTCTTGCAAAGTCTTTTTGCAAGCGAATAATCTCCGCTTCTGTCGCTCCTCTCTCTCCATGAAAAAAGCCTCCATTGTTCAAAAGGCTATAAACCATGTGCGGAACAAACGGATCCTCATAACTTTGCTGTGTAAGGAAAACCCCCAAATCATCGATAGAAGCGAAAAAATTGTTCAGGAAATCATCGATGTTTGGATGATAGGGAAGTGTCTTCTCCCAAAACTCATGGATAAAATTAATGCGGTCAGGTGTAGATAGCTGGGCCAGCTCATACCAGCCGCGCGTCAACTCAGGCGACATTTTGGTTGCTTCTCGCCAATCTAAGAGAGGATTGTCATGCAAAGCGATCACCTGGTGAAAGTGTCCTTGTGGCTCCGGCTCAATACTCGTACTAAAATAGTCAGTTGCATGAATATCCATGACTGCCCTTCTCATTTATTTTTCAATATAAACAAATTTTTGATTTTCCTTTACACAAAAAAGTTCGCCACCCGTAACGGTCATCTCATTCCCGGTGCTTAGAGACTGACAGGAAATTGCCGAAATAGCATTAAAATAAAATATTTACACACCTAAAATATATTGTAAGGACGTTCAAATAATATTTTGTCTACAAGATGTCAAATTCCTGTCAGTCTCTACAAACCGGCCCGAAAGGGCCATCACATAGTAGCCGAGGGCAACGCCCTCGGTAGGCAATATCAAAAATCATGCCCTGAAAGGGCATAACTTGATTTTCCCTGTACAGTGAGCACTCAATCCAAGAAATATTGATCATTATACATGGCATATTGTATTCCCTTGTTATGCCCTTTCAGGGCACGATTTTTTGATATTGCCTACCGAGGGCGTTGCCCTCGGCTGTAATGTGAAGGCCTTTCAGGCCGGTTTGTAGAGACTGACAGGAAATTGCCGAAATAACATTAAAATAAAATATTTACACACCTAAAGTATATTGTGAGGCCGTTCAAATAATATTTTGTCTACAAGATGTCAAATTCCTGTCAGCCTCAACGGGACAATGTGTCAATATGGGTAGGCGTAGACAGACATGGACAACGTCACTGTTCTTCTACCGAGATCTCTTAGATTTAATTGCACCCCGCGTGAGGTTTTTTGTTGAAATTTTCTCATCTTCCAGTTATGTTAAATCTTTTTTTCAGATATTTCCTGTCAGCCTCGTAAAGTATACCGTGTGTGCTTTTCTATTTCTGCTTTCAAAAGATTGGATTTGAATGCTACATATCGTCCGGTTTTGGATCTCACACCCAGCTTTATTCTACGGCACTTCCTTTGCTTTGGGAATCACCTTATCTCTCGACCGCTCGTTTTGGAACACGATACCGATCTTATGTCTTTGGCTGCCTTTTATCTATTTGCCCCTCAGCAAAGATCTTAAATTCATCGAGGTAACAAAACCTCTCGCCCTCAGCCTCATCGTTTGTTTGAGCGGCTGGTTTTTTGTGAATGCCCACTTTACATTTCCTAAACTCCCTGCACAAGGGTTAGAAGGAATTGCCTATATTAAAATAAAAAATATCAGTTTGCAGCCTGGCATCTTCGGAGAACGCTGGATTTACCGCTGCGATATTGAAACTTTATATCCCGATAATACCGAAATCGCACCCCTCACAAACACATTACCCTGCATCATCATCTTTCCCCATTCGATGTGGAAAGCGGATAAGAGACCCATTGCAAATCAAGATTATCAGGTCAAAGGAAAATTAATCAGAAAAGGAAGGAGTTATTTATTAAAAGTATCTGCCAGGGAAACATGGGAGGCTGTACCAAATACCTCAAGCTGGGCAGAACAGAGGTATCATTGGAAACGGACTATCTCGAAATGGATCGAATCACATTTTACCAATACCACTAGTGCTACTTTTATCGCGGGGTTAGCCACAGGCGAATTTGACGATCAATGGATGCGGCAGCAATTTGGCCGGTTTGGTTTGCTTCACCTGCTGGCTATATCAGGATTCCATTTTGCTATCATTGCCAGCTTCATCAATTTTGTACTCAGCCTATGCTTACCTCAAAAAAGTCGCATCATCACACTTCTCTTATGTTTGGGAATCTATTGTATCTTTTTAGGACCCCAGGCATCGATTTTAAGAGCCTGGATGATGTGTTCACTGGCCCTCTTGGGGATGTTAATAGGAAAACAAACAATTGCCTTAAACTCCCTCGGATTCGCCCTATTGGCCATTTTAGTTTATAACCCACTCTCAAGTCTGGAACTAGGCTTCCAACTTAGCTTCGTGACAACAGCAGCGATATTGCTATTCTACTCACCTTCGCAAGCATGGCTCCATTATCTCATTCCCAAGAGGAATCTAGGAACTATAATGGAAATGAATCGCTGGAATCAGCACGGATATTGCATACTCTCCTATTTCCGAGAAGCTATCGCTTTGACCATTGCTGTGAATATCTACGTGCTCCCATTCTCCCTTTATTATTTTCAACAATTCCCATGGATGAGCTTAGTTTATAATCTCTTTTTTCCCTTTTTGACATCTTTGTCGATTTGCCTCGCACTATTGGGTGCTTGCGCGTCTTTTATTCCTTTTCTGGCTCAATTCATCCACTATGTCAATGATCAATATACTTTTTTCATCCTGCAGCTAACCTATCAATTACCTTCCAGTGTGGATGTCTATTTGATTTCAGAACGATTCGAGCCATTTTGGTTAGTGATCTATTTCTGCGCAATTGCTTTAGGAGGGATAATCTGGAATGAAAAATCTGCCTCCGAAGACGTGAAACACCTGACTTTTATTTAACTCACCTTCACTATCCTACCTCGAGTTCTTGAGAAGTAACACTTTCGCCTTAAAGTTTATCTAATTAATAAAAAATTAATAAAACATTTTTATTAAAAATAAAATTAATAATTAAAATAGTTAATATGATCAAATTATTATTTTAAAATATTAAAAATGAAAAATAAATTAATTACCCTTGATCACCTGTCTTCAATATTTGAAAAACATTGGACGGTGACAAATTATAAGGATTTTTATGGTTAGTTCAACTTCTCCAATAACAGAGAGAACATATAATCTGACTCAATCTGCAAATATAGATGTGGATTCAGTAAAATCATCAGATCCTCAAGCAACGCAAGACCCCTCGCCACAACCAGCTAAAACAGAGACTAACGCTTTCTTCGAACCAAACTTAACCGACGTACCTTATGATATGAAGGAAGAAGGCATTCTATTCACACATTCCGATGAGATGTCATCGAATATGGATATAGGGGAATTGGCACGTTACCACGATGAAACAGAGCCTTCTAGAGCAAAAAGTCATATCATGGAACAAATGGACAGATTTGGATTTACTCAAGCTCTACAGAGGAATGCAATTAATCTACTCGGCTCCGCAGTCTCTTATGAAAATCTCGAGTGTATATTACAAAGAACTGTAAGCGAAACTGAAAAAGAAAAATTAATTAGATCATTTATCACAGCTGGCAAAGTGATTCATGCCTATTCCTCTTCAAAAACAATGCGATATATTCAAGGGAACACTGCAGAATATTCTATTGCATATCATAATAAAGACAATAAGGGTGATCTTGTTATCATTACTGGTGATGATCCTTATGAAAGGGGTTCCAAGAAAAAGGTTATAAAAGCAGTACATTTAAATTCAGGCGTGAATTTTGTCAAATTAAGCGTAGATTTACGCCATTCTGAATCAGCTAAATCAATTGAAATTTTCAAACTCAAATCAGAGCTAAACATATCAAAAATGTTGCATAATTGTATCAATAATGATCCAGATGTACAAAATCGTGACTGTCTGATGGAGCCTCCTCTTTTCAGTGGAATCCTACAAACATCAAATTCTGAAGAATATGACATGTTTCAAGTTGAGGCTGATGGTGATGGTGAGCGCTTAATCCAGGTTTCTCCAAAGCAGCAACTTCATGCATTGATAAATGTCGCGCAAGGACTTTCATATATGCATGAAAAAGGTTGGGGGCATACCGATGTTAAACCAAAGAACATTTTATTTTTTGGAAACCCCGACTCAACAAAGCCAATAATTGCAAAGGTCGCAGACTTTGGTTCAACCTTACAAATGGGAGAAAAATTGAGATCGTGCACTCCACTCTATGTGCCTCATGAGAACCTTACAAATGTCGATGGAGGCCAGCCTCGTATTTTTGGGAATGCTCTGCCTAGCGTAGATTCCTTTTCTCTTGGAAAAACAATCCTCGAGCTATTGGACCAGGAACAATTTTATAAGTTTAAATACAAATGTGCGTTGGAATTAAAACAACGTCTTCACGACTTTGAAACAAGAATCAGCCTACTTGACCCTTCCATTATAACTCCCGAAGATAAAATTTTGAAACTGGGAATGTTAAATGTCGCCCGCTCTTTGATGCATTATGATCCGGCAGAACGCATTTCGTGCGCTCAGGCCGCAATTGACTTGCAAACTTTACTTCATTAACAGCTTTTTTACCTTGGAATTTAACCAAAAATCATTTAATTTTGGGTTGGAATACAACCAAAATCTTATCGATTTTGCCTTGGAAATTAACCATGTTTAAGAGAATTATCGATTTTCACCTAAAGAGATGGAAAACAGATCCTTTTCGTAAGCCTCTTATTTTGCGAGGAGCCAGGCAGGTAGGAAAAACTTATGCTGTTCGCGGGCTAGGAAAACAGTTCAAATCTTTTGTTGAGATTAACTTTGAAAAATTGGAAGGGGCTGCATCACTATTTGAAAAAGATCTCGCACCCGAGAGGATTATTTTAGCTCTTTCACTGTTGGCAAAAGCCCCAATTATCCCAGGAGAAACTCTTCTTTTTTTTGATGAAGTTCAAGAAGCTCCACGAGCCATTTTAGCTCTTCGCTATTTTTATGAGGAGATGCCTAATCTTCATCTGATTGCTGCAGGCTCTCTTTTAGAATTTGCTATTGCAAAGGTGGGGATTCCGGTTGGCCGAATTTCAATGGTGTATATGTACCCAATGTCTTTCTTAGAATATTTAGTTGCTCTTGGACACCACTTAATTGCAAAAGAAATTTTGCATCATATCCCAGGTCATCCAATGGAAGAAGCTATTCATACCAGGATTTTGGATTTGATGGGAGAATATCTTTCCATTGGTGGAATGCCTGAAGCCGTTGCAAGGTGGAAAAAAACTAAAGAGCCTGCATCAGCGCTCAATGTTTTGCAGCAGATTGCGGCAACCTATCGTCAAGACTTTGAAAAATACGCCAGAAGGGCTCAAATCAAATATCTCGAACTGTTATTTCGACAAATTTCCCATCTTGTAGGAAAAGACTTCTCCTATCGAGAAATTCATGGGGAATACCGCAAACGAGAACTTGCTCCAGCTCTAGAACTTCTAGAACGCGCCAATATTATTCATATCATCCGACATGCTTCCGGCCAGGGAATCCCCATTGGATCGGACGTCGATTTTGAAACTTTCAAGATTATTTATCTGGATATTGGCCTTTGTCAGGCTATATTAGGATCGGATATCTCTATTTGGTTTTTACGCCCTTTAGAGGGATTTGATAATAGAGGTGAAATTGCAGAGGGATTTATTGGACAAGAGCTGATTTGTTATGCAAATCCAGGGAATAAAGCGGAACTTTATTTCTGGAAAAGAAAAGCGAAAAATAGCTCTGCCGAAGTTGACTACCTTATTCAGCGCGGAGAAGAAATTTTGCCAATTGAAGTCAAAAGTGGACATGGTAATACTTTGCGAAGCCTTCATATTTTCTTAGAGAGTCATCCCAAAACTTCGCTGGCAATTCGTTTTTCTTCGCTGAACTACTCAATTTCGGACAAACTGGATTCGCGTCCTTTGTATGCCGCGGCATCTTTAGCGCATCCAAGTCAAAAAGAAGCATTAGAAAATTTAATCAATGCTGCTGACTAATTTATTTGACTAAAATCAGTCTTTTCCCCGAATATGGTATATCCTTTACGGCGGTCGTAGCTCAGTTGGTTAGAGCGTTGGATTGTGGATCCAAATGTCGCGGGTTCGAGCCCCGTCGATCGCCCACTCATACCTGCTGTCCATCAACACAACTATGACAACATGGCAAGCATTCCTTCTCGGCATCGTCCAGGGCATCACTGAATTCCTCCCCGTCAGTTCTTCAGGACACCTCGCTTTAGCACAATACTTTTTAGGTTTCGATCGTCTGCAGGATCACATCTTGTTCGATCTTGTCTGCCACCTCGGCACCCTCCTTGCCATCCTCTGCTTCTTCTTCACCGTCCTGAAAAAGGCTCTCTCCATTCATAGCAACAGATTTTGGCAGGTATTCATCGGTACTCTCCCTCTTCTTCCCCTAGTCCTCATCATAAAACCCATTAAGTCTCTTTTCGATCAGCCACAGTTCTTAGGTCCCTGCTTTCTCATCAGCGCGTTACTGATCTTCGCAGGCAGCTACTTAAAACTTTCCTGGCGCTTCCATAGCCCTTTAAAATGGCTGGATGCTCTGACCATCGGCTGTTTTCAGGCTGTAGCCATCCTTCCAGGAATCTCTAGAAGCGGCGCCACAATATCTGCAGCACGTTTCCTCGGCTGGCAAAAGGAAGACGCAATCCAATACTCATTCTTATTAGCCATCCCCGCCATAATAGGTGGAACACTCTTGGAAGGCTGGAGCACCTGGCATTCTCCCGACCTACTATCCTCCACACAGAATTTCCAGCCATTTATCATCGGGTTCATCACCTCATTCGCTGTGGGAATTTTGTCACTATGGCTGCTAATTCGACTTGTCATCAAAGATAAGTGGAGTTATTTTGCCTGGTATTGCCTGGCGCTCGGTCTTGCTGCCACTTTTTATTTTAATCTATATGTGTGAGCCTCCACATGGCGCGTAAAGCGAAAAACTCAAAAAAAACTGCAAAATCGCAAAAACGTACCATCCCGTGGACTACTAATGAATCGCGTGGATTCCTCCTCCTCGCTTTCGCCCTGCTACTGCTCCTCAGCCTGATCAGTTTTGCAACCACCCCTGAATCCACCAACCTCCTTGGCCTCATGGGACACACCTTAGGATGGTCCTTCCATGCCCTCATCGGATTAAGCAGCTATATTCTGGTCCTCTACTTAGGCTGGATTGGCTGGCGCCTGCTCTTCTGCAAATCACTCAACTATCTTTGGTTGAAACACGTTTATGCTGCCATTGCTATACTCTCTCTTTGCATGCTGTTAAGTTTAATTGAAAGCGATGCCCCCCACTTCGGCCAAACACTCAATCGAACACTTTATCCCGGTCTGTGGGAAAACCGCCTACGCTACCACCTGGGAGGAGCCCCTTTTTACTACCTTTACCGAGATCTTCCTTCTTTAAACTTCAATCATATTTTCAATACCGCAGGCGCAGCCCTGATCTTTTCTAGCACTTTCATTGCAAGCCTCCTTTTTCTTTTCAAAATACGCCTCGATACTATCTTCACGCACATAATGAATACAGTTCGCGAAAGCATCGCCTCGCGCCGCTCTTCTGCTGAGGGAGAACGTTTACTTCAAGCTGATGCGAAAAAGAAAAAAAATGTTCTTCATGAGAATGAAGCCTGCAATCCCGGCAAAGATTTAAAGGAAGCCTCCCCTTCTGAAAGCGATTTCATGCGCTTCGTCAAACTGCGAATTCCATCGACATTCAATCAAGAAAACACTTCCAAACACACTTCTCAACCTGCATCTAATCCAGGCATGCTGGCAATAAAGCCTGAACAAAATTTAAAAGAACGCCCCTCCTTATCGAGGAAAGAACAAAACGACGAAGCAGCAGAGGTGGAGGCGTCTGAGGCATTCTCCCTCGTCCCTCCACCCTCACGGTCCAAAAAGAAAGAGGCGGCTTCCATAGCCCATTTAGTCGATGACGAAGGGAGAGATGCCTTTAAAAAACCGGTTGACACACCTCCCAGGGATACAGGTGAAAGGGCAAGAAAAAGAGAGGCAGCATTAACGGCACAAAGCATCCACAATGGAGATTTCAAACAATATCAGCTTCCCTCTCTTTCTCTTTTGACGAACTCCAAAAAAGTCGATCAAACCTCCATTAAAAAAGATCTCAAACGACAGGCAGAGGTGCTCGAGGAAACCCTCCTCAGTTTCGGCATCGAAGCCAAAGTCGGTCAAATTAATTGCGGCCCCACCATCACCTCTTTTGAAGTGCATCCCGCTATTGGCGTGAAAGTGCAAAAGATCAAAACGCTCGACAACGACATCGCGTTGAATATGGAAGCGAAATCGATACGCATCATCGCTCCCATCCCAGGCAAAGCAGCCGTCGGCATAGAAGTGCCCAATCCGCAACCACAAGAGGTTGGATTCAAAGACATGCTCCATGCCTATCAGCAAGGCTCCCAAAAATTTCATATCCCCATCCTGCTCGGACAAGCGGTCAATGGCGACTACGTGATGAGCGATTTAACAAAGATGCCCCACTGCATCATCGCCGGAGCAACCGGGTCGGGGAAATCCGTTTGTATCAACACCATCATTATGTCGATCATCTATAATGCTAAACCCGATCAAATTAAACTGATCATGGTCGACCCCAAGAAAGTCGAGCTAACACCCTATTCCAAACTGCCTCACATGCTTGCTCCTGTCATCACAGAATCACAAGGAGCAGCTGCAGCTTTGAACTGGATGGTTAAAGAAATGGAAAAACGCTACGACATCTTAAAACTCGTGGGCGTCCGCAATATCGATGGTTTTAATAAAAGAACTATCAATGTCGAAGCTGAAGCGAATATGGGCCGGGAAATACCGCCCTTTATGCCTTATATTGTCGGCATCATCGACGAACTCGCCGATTTAATGATGGCGGCAAGCCAGGACATCGAAACGCCCATTGCACGAATCGCTCAGATGGCCCGCGCAGTGGGCATTCACCTCATCCTTGCTACACAACGTCCATCGCGCGAAGTAATCACAGGGCTCATTAAGGCAAACTTCCCCACAAGAATATCGTTCAAGGTTGCGAGCAGAGTCAACAGCCAAATCGTTTTAGATGAGATAGGGGCCGAATCTTTACTAGGCAATGGAGACATGCTGTTCCTTCCACCCGGCACCTCACACCTAGTCCGAGCTCAGGGAGCGTTTATCCGCGATGAGGATATTGCCGCGGCTGTGCAGGTCATCTGCAACCAGGCCCCCCCCAACTACGTCATCCAATCCTTCGATAGAATGCATGGAATGGGAGAGGAGAATGACGGAGTATTTGAAGATGATGAATTCGACAGCTTATATGAACAAGCCAAAGACACAGTATTGAATACTGGAAATGCCTCCACGACATTTCTTCAGCGCAAATTGAAAATTGGGTATGCCCGCGCAGCAAGTTTGATGGATCAAATGGAAAGAAAAGGGATCGTAGGACCAGCTGAAGGGAGCAAGCCACGCAAAATATTTGCACGCAAGAGCGACAATGCCAAGGAAGAAGACTATGAGGAAGACAATTTATGAGTTTGGAAAAACGATTAAAAACTCAGGCGGAGGGTATCAGGAAAATGGGTTGGGCCTTCATGCTGATTTCACTAGTTATATTTGCAATAACTTATCATCTTCCCAATGACGATGGCAATTACTGGTTATCTGAAAAAGGCAAGCAGGGATTTTATTCTTTTTCAGTGCTGTTCCTATTCTTTAGTTTGTATTGCCTAGGATCGGTTTGGAGAAGAAAAAACTTTCTTTGATGACGAAATTATGAAAGTAGTCGAAAATTTCAATGGAAAAAATAAAAAAATCGGTTAATGTGGATATCTCTGCTTCATTCTAAATAATACTGCAGGTTTTATCCATGAAAGGATTTTGTCCTCTTGCGTCTGGTTCAAAAGGAAATTGCGTTTATATTGGAACGGATAAAGTCAAGATCCTCCTGGATGCAGGCATCAGTGCAAAATCACTTCAGGCCCGTTTGGGAGAATTGAATGTCTCCATTACTGACATCGACGCCATACTCATTACACACGACCATATGGATCATATTCAAGGCCTAAAAACCCTCGCATTTAAATGGAACATACCAGTTTTTGCCAACCATGAAACAGCCAAAGGCATCGTTGACACCTTTCACGACTGTCCCAGATTCAAAATATTCTCCACCGGAGAAACATTTGGATATGGCGATATAGAAATTCACCCTTTTAGCATACCCCACGACACAATGGATCCCGTTGGATTTACAATGAAGATTGGCAATCAGAAATTGGGATTCTGCACTGATTTGGGATTTGCAACATCGTTGGTTCAGTCACAATTATTAGATTGTGATTATCTTTATCTTGAATCTAACCACGAACCCTCGATGGTCCACGCATCGTCAAGAGACGCCGTATATAAGAAACGAGTCCTAAGCCGTAGTGGTCATTTGTCGAATGAAGATTGCGGCCATTTATTGAAGAAAGTGTACAGTCCTAGGTTGAAACATGTACATTTGGCACATCTTTCAAGCGAATGCAACAGTCCGGAAACAGCCTTGAATGTCGTTCGCAATATTTTGGCTCAAAATGGAATTAATCTTGAAATGTGCACAGCTCCGCAAGATAAAATTAGCCGTGCAATTGTCCTCTAGAGTTTTTATGTCGAGGCACCAAACGCTTCGCGCACCCACGTTTCAAAATTCATCGGTGACGTTCCATTTATTATTGTATGTCTTCATGCATTTCCTTAGCTTCAGCCCAAAGGGGAAAAAGCGTTGAAGTGCGTATAAGATGTATAATTTGTGCATAAAGTGCTCATAAAAAGTGTTAAAATCCAACAAATGTGAGCCCACAAAATGTAAATTACAGACAGTTTCTTGTCTTTAATGTTGCTATTTGTTATCATGAAATAATGAGAAGGGCATATTTAGAAAAACTGATTCACTGGAAAAACAAGCTTGACCGCAAGCCTCTTATTTTAAAAGGAGTAAGGCAAGTGGGAAAGACGTATCTCCTCAAACATTTCGGAAATGAGTACTTTCCCGCTGTTCACTATCTCAACTTTGAAAAAGAGAGCCAACTTGTCAAAATTTTTGAACAAGATATTGATCCTCAAAGAATTGTAAGTGAAATAGAATTATACCTTTCCCGAAAAATTAACAAAGAAAAAGACCTGCTTATATTCGATGAGATACAAATCTGCCCCAGGGCGCTCACGAGTCTAAAGTACTTCCAGGAGGAGATGCCTGAACTGGCGCTGGCAAGTGCAGGGTCCCTGCTGGGGATTTATCTTGGTCCTGTTTCTTTTCCTGTCGGTAAGGTGGACATATTAACGCTGTACCCCATGTCCTTTGAGGAATTTTTAATTGCCATCGATGAACAAATGGCCTATGACTTTTTGAAGCGAGTGACTATCGATACAAAAATCCCTGACATTTTACACGACAAGTTATGGAGAAACCTAAAACTCTATTTTATTGTGGGAGGACTTCCTGAAGCGGTGGTTACCTTTTGCTTAAATAAAGAGAGCTTGTATGAGGCATTGGAGATGGTGAGGTCCAAACAAATGAATGTCATTAACGCCTATTACGCCGATATTGCAAAACATTCGGGCAAGAAAAGCGCGATGCACATCGAAAGAGTGTTCAGGGCGATTCCTCTGCAGCTTGCCCAGGCACAGGACGGCAATGCCAAAAAATTTTCATTCAAGGGCGTTATTCCAGGTGTGGATCGATATAGCCGTCTGGCGGGTCCCATCGACTGGTTACAGGCTTGTGGTTTGATTATCAAGATTCCGATCTGTCATTCGGCGCAGCTCCCACTTTTGGCATATACAAAAGAGAATATATTTAAGCTGTATATATTTGATGTAGGTCTTTTAGGAGCCATGAGTAATCTGGCTCCCAAAGTTATTTATGACTATGATTATGGTTCTTTTAAAGGCTACTTTGCAGAAAACTTTGTAGCCCAGGAATTTCTTTATTCAGGAGCACAATTTCTCTGTAGCTGGCATGAAAAAAATTCTGAGCTTGAATTTCTCCAGGAATTGGAGGGAACGATTATCCCTGTAGAGGTGAAATCAGGATGGATAACGCAGGCAAAGAGCCTGAAAGTATTTAAGGGACGTTATCATCCTCCTTACTCGATCATCTTTTCTGCAAAGAAACTGTCCGTAAATGAAAAAGAAGGTCTTATTCGGTCGCCCCTCTATCTCGCCAATCAATTTTTTAAATCACAACGCCTTTTATTAAGGATTGCGTAATTCATGATTAAAGTTATGAGCATAAATTTCATCATTTCATCTTTTAGCGAAGAAAACGGGCAAATTGACGGCCTTAGAGGGTGTTTAAACACCCTCTTAGGGTGGAGCGGTTAGATTGTATGAATTAAAACCAGATCTTTGATTATGCGTTCTTGAAAATTACAACCGCAAGCATTCCAATCAATGAGATCAACTTTAATTTGGACTACAGCAAAGAAATTCTTTGATGTTGTTGTCTACACACCTGT
>Ga0207131_1105_pt1 | contig 15492 bp, 14 predicted proteins | sample Alteio_BWMinHeat_13_FD_153557 | JGI IMG/M metagenome (GOLD analysis project Ga0207131, IMG submission 153557) | Enriched cells from forest soil in Barre Woods Harvard Forest LTER site, Petersham, Massachusetts, United States -... | ecosystem: Environmental > Terrestrial > Soil > Temperate forest >...
TGATGAATGTTTTTGAAGAGGAATTGGATGAGAAAAGCTAATCCCCACCCATTATAATTTCCTGTTCTCTTTCTCGAGCCCATTCCTCACGACTTTGACCAGGTGCCGGACCGTACTTATCGGCATAGGCAGTTGAAATAACACATAAAAACATAATTGATAAGATAAAACGCATAACCACTCCTATTTTTTTTTGCTTGATTTTATCATGATTTAGAATTTTAAATCGATAGTTTTGTTTCAAGTTGTTCAAAAATAATATAGAAAGTTAAAAAAACAGGATATTAGGATGGTCAAGATATGGGCTACAATAGCCATTTCCAAATGGGAACAATTGTGATTTGAAAGCCATCCCTTTCAAAGATTTCCTGTTCATTTTCAGTGAGGATTAATCCTTCATGCAGGTGATAAAGACTCATCGCCTCGATAAGTCCATCAATTTCCCGATTTCTCACGTTATTATCTTGCATAGTTGTCGTCACCTGGATGGCTTGAATGATCTGATTTCCTTCCCTAATGATGAAATCGCATTCTTTTTTGTTCTTATGAAAATAGATTTCTTTCCACTGCATCCTTAAATGAAGAAACACAATATTCTCTAACAGTCGCCCCCGGTCTTCACTAACGCGAAACCCAGTCGTGCGAATAAGAGCTGTATCGATCATATAACATTTTTTATTGTATTGAATCTGCTTTTGCAAAGAGTGGCTATAGCGGCTCACAAAAAAACAAAGGTAACATTCTTCCAGGTAATGGCAGTAATTCGCCGCGGTATGAGGACTGTTAAGGCCGACAATTTTAGCAAGGTTTGTATAGCTAAATTCTTTTCCGATATTGCTTGCCAAATAATAGACTACTTCTCGCAATGCTTTTTCATCATTGACTTTGTAGCGGACAATGATGTCCCGGTAAAGAATTCCTTCAAATAGGTCTCTGAGATATTCAGGTTTTTCAAACTTGACGTATTCAGGTATCCCTCCATTTTTAAAGTAATTTGAAAAATGGTGCTGTACCATACCAATATCATGCGTTGACAAGTTTTTTTTTGTTAATGCATCAGGATATTTGTTTTGAATAATTTCTAGAAAAGAGAGCGGAAATACCTCGAATTGAATGTATCTGCCGGTTAAATGAGTGCCTAATTCTTTGCTCAAGAGTTTCGCATTAGAACCAGTAATGAAAACTTTTTTTCCCTGTTCATAGAGCCGCCTCACAAATCGTTCCCATCCTTCAATATTTTGAATTTCGTCAAAATAAAATGTGGAATACTCCCCAAATAGTTCTAATAGGACCTCGAGTAGCATTTGGAAGTCATCCACATTGAAACGGATCAATCGTTCGTCATCGAAATTGAGATAATAGTCCGATTTTGCAAGTTGTCGTTGTAAAAGACGCTGAACTGTTGATTTACCGGACCTTCTCATTCCTGTGATGATCAAGATACTTGGATCATCGACAAATTTTATTATGGTGTCGGTAAGAGTACGATTAAAGAAAATCTTGGGAGGTTTGTATTCTTGCTGATCGATGATCACTTGTTTGAGAACTTCCCGTTCCATTTTACCCCCTAAATTTTCATTTCTCCTGCTTGATGATAATTGAAAGAACCGTGCGTTGTCAATGCATAGTTTTAACAATATTTATGTGTTATTAACGCATGGTTTGCGCAGATATTTTCAATATCTTGTCCATCCCAATATATCCTGTTTTTATAAAAACCGTGCGCTGGCAATGCATGGTTTTAATGATACTTATGTGATATTAACGCATGGTTTGCTATGGCATAGACTATATAGTCACTCGTAGAGATGGCAAGCGACATAATGATGAGGTTTGACTTCTTTCAGCTTGGGTCTGACTCCCTCGCATATTTTTTGCGCAAAGGGACATCGTGAATAAAAGGGACATCCCTTTGCAGGATTGATCAGACTCGGAACTTCGCCTTTTATTACTATATGGGGGGCGTCTTTTCTCCAGTTCAGGAACGGGGAGCAGTACTGCGGAAATCAATGCTTGTGTATAAGGATGGAGCGGATTTTCATAGATATCGCCGCTTGTTCCATATTCGATCATTTGACCAAGGTACATGATCGCTAAACGGTGAGCCAAATAACGCAAGATGAGAAGATCGTGGGATATGATTAAATAAGACAAATTAAGCCGGGCATGCAGCTTTGCAAGCAAGTTCACAATCTGAGCTTGCACAGAAACGTCAAGCCCTGCAAATGGCTCGTCGCAGATTAACAATTCCGGTTCCATAGCAAGAGCTCTGGCAATCGCTATCCGTTGTTTTTGACCACCGCTCAATTCATGCGGCATCCGCTTTAGAAAATGTTCTGGAAGCCCTACTTGCGCAAGAAGGTCTATCAGGTGTTTATGGAGCCGTTCTCCCTTTGCAGTTCCATGAATGATTAGGGGTTCCGCTAAAATTTTCTCAATGGTCAGGCATGGATTTAATGAACCGGCGGGATGCTGGAAGATCATTTGTAAATTTCTGCGCCATGATTGGTTTTTCTGCCGGAGCAATGAAAACAAATCCGTTCCATTGAAATAGATGGATCCGCTTGTGGGTGATTCTAAACCCATGCATAATTTTCCTACTGTCGTTTTGCCGCAGCCGCTCTCGCCGCCTATTCCCAACACTTCTCCTCTGTTAATTCTGAAAGAAACATTGTCCACAGCACATATTCGGCTTCCTTTAAGACTATAGTGCCTGGATATCTGGCGCACATCGAGCAAAGGGACACTCGTCAGGGGGGCTGATTGTATATTGGCTAAACTATTGCGCGATTGTAGTAGCGCTTGCGTGTAGGGGTGCTGGGGAGATTTTAAAACCTGATCGACCGGTCCCATTTCAACGAGTTGACCAGCGTACATCACCATCACTCTTTGACATAATCGGGCGACGACTCCAAGATCGTGTGTGATCAGCAATAAACTCATCCGTTCTTCATCCTGCAAATATTGCAGCAAATTGAGAATTTGCTCCTGAATAGTGGCATCTAGCGCTGTTGTCGGTTCGTCGGCAATAACCAGGGATGGCTTACATATGAGGGCAGCAGCGATGAGGATGCGTTGTTTCATTCCTCCACTGAATTCATGAGGATATTGCTTCATGCGTACTTCTGGATCACTTATCCCCACACGCGTTAACCATTCGATCCCTATCTTGGTAGCCTTTTTTTTATCGATTTTTTTGTGATAGCGCAATCCTTCTGTTAATTGTTGCCCTATCGTCATCAAGGGATTTAAAGAAAGTGACGGGTCTTGAAGGATTAAGCTGATCCGATTTCCGCGCATAGATGCAAGTCTGCGAGGAGATAACTGCAAGAGGTTTTCGCCTTCAAAATCGATGCGACCGGAAATGGTTTTCGAGGGTGGCAGCAAACCCGGTATTGCGGAGGCTGTCATGCTTTTACCACAACCCGATTCTCCAACTAAACCGACGATTTCACCGGGGTTAATTGCAAAGGAGATGTCTCGCAATATGTGATAGGAATGTCCTTCTTTGGATAGCGAGAGGTTCAAATTTTTGACTTCGAGCAAAGGCAGTGTCATGCGTAACCTTGGTCCTGAGATTGATCAAAGGCAGATTTTAGTCCTTCTCCAATCAAGTGAAAGGAAAGAAGTGTCATGCTCATAAAAAATCCGGGAAAGAAGATGCGCCATGGAAAATATTCTAAAGCTGGTAAACCTTCGTTCGCCATAGTCCCCCAGCTTGCTTGTGGAGCTTGTATGCCCAAGCCAAGAAAACTTAAAAAGGTTTCGGCAAAAATTGCCGATGGAATGGTCAAAGTCAGGGTGATCAATATGGGGCCCATGGCATTAGGGAGCAAATGAACAAATAGTAAGCGCGATTGAGAGGCTCCAAAAGCCTTTGCAGCCAGGACAAAGTCCATTTGTTTGAGGAGCTTGACTTGCCCACGCACGATTCGTGCCATTGTGACCCATCCCGTGATTGTAATTGCGATCAGTAATGGTATCATGCCTGAACCTAAAAGAACCGTTAAAAGGATGATCACAAGTAAATGTGGCAAAGAATAGAGGATATCAGCAAAACGCATAAGAATTTCGTCAAATCGCCCTCCGGCTAATCCTGCAGCACCACCCCAGATCAATCCGATTCCCAGATCGATTAAGGCGGCCAGTATTCCAACCGAGAGCGAAATTCGGGCCCCATACCAAATACGAGTAAAGATGTCTCTGCCCAAGTCGTCAGTACCGAACCAAAATTGGGAAGAGGGGGGTTGATTGATATGTGTGAGGTGCAACGCGTCATAGGGATATTCAGATAGGGATGGTCCTATCGCAGTGAAAAGGAGGATGGGGAGTAATATAAAAATTCCATATTTGCTTAATGTGCAGTTCCAAAACCGGTGCCACATTTGCCATTTTGATAAAGGGGGAAGGTCTTGCTTACAATGGTGCAGTGAGGGATGTGGGAGCGTTTCCCAATCATAAGTTTGTTCAGTGAGCATTAGCTATCCTCATGAACTATGCGGATGCGGGGGTCCCAGACGGCGTAGAGCAAGTCGATGATGAAGACGGCGGAAAGGAGGATGACGCTATAAAAGAGGGTTAAGCCCATAATCAAGGAATAGTCACGGTTGGAGACGCTGTTGACAAACCACTGGCCGAGTCCGGGAATACTGAAAATTTTTTCGATGATAAAGCTGCCGACAAGCACATTCGCTAAAAGGGGTCCAAGATAGCTAAGGACAGGCAAGAGAGCATTGCGGAGGGCATGTTTTCGTAACCATTTATGCGGAGGGAGTCCTTTGGCTTTTGCCATCTTTATATAATCCTTTTGCATGGTATCCAGCAGCCCTGACCGCGTCATGCGAGCAATGAAAGCAAGGGGGGCGGCAGCCAGGGCAATAGAGGGGAGAATGGATTGTGAAAAGGTGCCCCAGCGTGCCAAGGGAAACAGGGGTAAGTATATGGCGAGACAATATTGCAAAAGGGCGGCCAGGATGAATCCAGGAATAGATATGCCTGCAGAGGTAAGTATAAGAACCAGTCTGTCTTGCCACAGGTGAGATTTGAGGGCGGCAATGGTCCCAAAGGCTACACCAAAGATTAATGCAAAGATAAATGCCTGAAGGCCAAGCTGGGCAGAAATGGGAAAGCTGTCGTAAATAATTTGATTGACGCTCCTACCAGGATACTTTAAGGAGTATCCTAGCTTTAAGTGCAAAAGCTGATCCAGGTAGTCAAAATATTGGTAGAGGATAGGCCTGTCTAATCCATGCTGATGTTTCAGCATATCCAACATGTCATTACGCATGCTTTGTTCTTCGCTAAAGGGATCGCCAGGAATCAGTTTCATGAGAAAAAAAGTGAGGGTGGCGATGATAAAAAGCGAGCAAAAGAAAGAGCAAAATTTTCTTAAACAATAATACAGCATAGGAAAAATGTAAAAATGATTCTTGCCCGCGGGTGCAATTAAAAGCGAGGGGATAAACCATCCTCTCTGTGTTCTCTGTGGGCTCTGTGGTTTAATAAAGCCTAGGATCATGTTTATTTCAAAATTTTTATTAACCACAGAGCCCACAGAGAACACAGAGAGACTAGTTCACTCAACACTGTTAATTTCCTCAATCCCAATAAGAATTTTTAAAATCGATATATCCCAGCTCTGAAAAGAAAAAGCCTTTGAAGTTTGGATTTTTCACGTAATTGTATGACGAAAAAAACAGGGGGATGACTGGCATTTCCCTGATGAGGATGTTCTCGGCATTTTTAATTAGCTGTTTTCTTCGAGAAAAATGTTCGGGAAGAGAAGACTGGTTCAGGAGTACCATAAATTTCGAATGTTCCCATTGAGTGTTGTTTGTTCCATTGTACTTGCTTTTGAAGAGGTCCAGAAAGGCGATTGGGTCGTGGATATCGGCAAACCAGGAACCGATGCCCAGCTGGTAGTCGTGATTTTTGATTTTTTCGAAGTAGATTTTAGGTTCGACGCTTTGGATATTGACATCGATGCCTAGATTATTCTTCCATTGTTGTTGGGCAACTTGAGCAATTTTGTGGGCCCGTTCGTTTGCGGCGTAATGGATGGTAACAAGAGGAAAATTTTTCCAGGTGAGCCCTTGTTCTTTTAAAGCTTCGTCAAACAGTTGTTTTGCCAGCTTGATATCGCAATCTTTGAAAAGGGGTTTTCCTTCAATAAAAGAAGGAGGAATCATGCCGCACGCAGGGATTTGGTTCCCTTGGAGCACTCTATCAACGAGATCCTGGCGATTGAGTGCAAGAGCAAAAGCGCGACGCATTTTAGTGCGGTGGAAGGGAGGTTGCCCCGTATTGATTCTAACCAGATAGATGCCTGCTGCAGGTTTGGTTTCTAATTCCCCATCTTCTTTGAGGCGGGATAGTGACTCGACAGAAAGGGTAGAAAGGGGAGAGCCCGTCCAATCCAATTCCCCCCTTTTAAATAGTTGGAGGGCGGTTGGGTTGTCGAGGATCATTAAATGGATCTTTTCGAGGGCCACTCGTTTGCTATCCCAATATTGAGGATTTCGGTTGGCGATGAATTCGCTGTGAAGTTGCCAACGATCGAGTTTAAAGGGGCCATTCGTGACGATTTTGGAATCGGGTAGTGTGGTGGAATCGGCTGTTTCCTTTCGCATCGAGGCGTGGACCGGATAGTAGAAGTGAGTGGTGATGAGATTGAGAAAGTAAGGTGTGGGTTGTGCGAGTGTGATCACAAGAGTGGAATCGTCGACCGCGTGGACGCCGATTTCATCGGTGGTGCCTTTTCCTTCTTTAGCTGCTCTTCCCCCTTTGAGGACGAACAGTTGGTAAGCATTGGGGCTGGGGAATTTGGGATCTAGTGTACTTTTCCAGGTTTGTTCAAAATCGTGAGCGGTTAATGGATCGCCGTTAGACCATTTTGCAGGACGTAGTTTGAAGGTGTAGGTTTTTTGATCAGGGGAAACAATGACCTCTTCAGCTATACCAGGAGAGTGCTGACCCTCTTTTTCACTTCGCATGAGACCTTCGTAGAGCATATGGATGATCGAAGCAGTGCCGAGGTCTTGTGCCCGGCGTGGATCGAGGGTGCTGGGATCTTGTTCGATGCTGATGCGCAGGGCGGATGAACTTGCCGATTCTCTTTTCTGGCAGCTGGCAAGAGCTAGCAGAACGAAAGAGATGAGGAAGTAGTGGAGGGATAAGTTAAAGCGGGAATGTTGTTTCACGAAAAATTCTCCGGTGAATAATGACTGTGTTGAAGAAAGGTTAAAAAAATCAGGTTAGTCGGTCAAACCCATATTTATAGCTCGGCAGATGATTTCTGAAAAGGATCATTTTAGGAGGGTGCAATTAAAAGCCCCGAGCGGCAAGCCACTAATATCGAAAAGTAACGTTAAGGGTTACTCAGGAGTGAGGGGATGAACCATCCTCTCTGTGTTCTCTGTGGGCTCTGTGGTTTAATAAAGCCCAGGTTCATGTTTATTTCAAAAGTTTTAATAACCACAGAGCCCACAGAGAACACAGAGAGACTAGTTCACCCCGCACTTTTAATTGCACCCCCTTTAGGAAGGGGTGCAATTAATTCTGAGAGATCTCAGTAGAAGAACAGTGACGTTATCTACCATCAACGATTAATTACATCTCTTACAATTGGCTCTAAAGCCGGTACATGCATAAACTTGATCAGCAAATTAGGCAAATGAAAATCTTTCAGCATTTGGACGCAAGGGTTGATAGTAAGATTTGTATTGCCACGATCTATCTCCACGCAAACTCTTGTGTCTGTCTCTAACAATAAAATCAGAACCTGCAGCGCAGTATTGACAAGTAACTCATCTTTCTCATTAATCGTTATTGCCTCTCCAGCCTGATTAACAGGAAAATTGAATGCGCTTAGGAGCCATTCATAGTTATCCCAAGTCATAGCTATATATACAGCTACTCGGGCATAGATTTCATCAATTACCATGAAATTTGCAAGTGTGCATATCATCGGAACAGTAGTGTGTTGTTTCTTATCCAAGGTTTTAAGAAAGGAAGATACTAATTCATCCACACCTTTATCGATAAAACGTGGAAATTCTCCTGGAACAGTCTTGATTTCTTTTAAGAGATTATTGTGTTTTAGAGCAATTGGTAAAGCATCTACTTTGTCTTCATCAGTACCAAATAACATCTTCTTCCTTAATTTTTCCTTTTCATGGTAGAACTCATACGATAATTTTAAGAGTGTGGGTTTTAAAGAACCCTCACCTCTGAATAGATTTAATAATCCATCAATAACTGTTTGTTGCGTTAAGAGATTTTTCTCTTCTGGGGTAAGTAAACTTGATAACCAACATGTTAAGTTGCAAAATAAGTGTAACGGAACACGTTCTGATAAGAGTTCTATCCCCTCCTTGCAAGTTTCATCGGAGAGCAATAGTAAAATTCCAAATACCACAGCTCCGGAATTCTCGATGATTTTAATCTCGTTTTCACTCACGATCTCATTTTGTGGAAGTGGCAACATATTCATTGCATTCACCATTCTTTTGCTGTCATTCCATTGTAGGAGGGAAACGTGTGAGCTAAAGATCACAAAAAGTTGTGATAATAAGAGATTAACGCGCTCTTTTACCAAGTTGCCTTGCTGTGACGATTCCGGTGATGCCGCTCTCTGTGCGTCTGAGCCATCATTTGTATCATCTATTAATGTCTGCGATTTGGGTCCCGCAGAGTGGGCTAAAACGGCTGTATTGCCATCCTTCTTTACAGAAAATTCCATATAGTCTGTCGCCAAATCCAAAATACCAGCATCTAGTAAAGCTCGGAGTATCGTTTCGCCCTCTTCATTGTTTTTGGCACATTTTACGATCTTTTTTAAAAACACGCATGCCACATCATCTTTATCATCGTTAGGAGAGCAAGATTGCCTTGTAGTTTCATGTGCCTGTTGTTTCAAGATGTTGAATAATGTCTTCAAAAATTCCGGAGAAATTAGCGCATATGCTTGCTGAGAATCATTTTCGATGACTTTCGATAAAACCGTTAATAGATCTAATTGCATTTTTCGACCTTCGGGAGTTTTGGTCCACCCATTCTGAGTCAGGGCGTTAATTGCAGAAATAATAAAAGTCATTGCCTTTTTTTCCACCATTGTCTTGAAAAATATCTTGCGATGGGTTTCGATTTCATGATTGCAATTAATGGAAAAATAATCGGCAGCCCTTGTTATAATGGGGGGAATCTTTCTCCTTTGAGCAGGATCGCCCCTTTTATACAATTGGAGTGAATCGAGTTGGGCATTATGGTCTAACATTGGTTCCAGTTTAAAAGCGTCCGGAACTAAAAAGAGTGCAATTAAATTGAAAATTTCATAAGAGAGGTTTAATTTTATAGATATAAGCCTAGTTGCGACAAAAACCTGCTTTTGAGCTGGTTCGATGAACTTGAATGTATAAAATATCCTGTCAGTAACAGCTTTCCTTTTTGAATCAGTTTGATCAGCTTTTGGATGTAATTGACTACTCGAAAATGCTGTTATTGCACCTGCTGTTGTTCCCGTTATTTCTGCTGGACCACACATGCTTTACCTCTATATTAACATCTACTATCTTCTTTATTCATCTACTCATACGAAAGATGTGTCATCCATGCAACGACATCCAAAAAACAGGGTAATTCTCCTGGAACAATCTTGATTCCCTTTGTGTGCTTATTGTATTCCTCAGCTAATGGCAAAGAAGATATCTTGTCATCACCGGTACCAAATAACAGTCCTTTCCTTAATTTTTCCTTCTCATGGTAAAAGTCATTCGATAATCTTATGAGTGTAGGTTTTAAAGGACCCTTATCCCTGAATAGATTTAATAATTCAACAATACTAGTTTGCTCTATGAGATTTTCATCTTCATAGCTAATTGGACTTAGAGACCAAAATCTTAGTAGGGCAAATAACTGTAATGGAACATATTCTGATAACAGCTGGATTCCCTCTTCGTAATTCTCATCAGAAAGCAATAGTAAGATTCCACATATCAGCCTTTCGCAATTCTCGAAGATGTTAATCTTTATCTTGTTCTCACTCGTCCCTTTCTCGGTTTGGGGAAGTGGTAACATACTCATTGTATACACCATGTTCTTGCTGTCATCCCATTGCAAGAGAAAAACGTGAGGGTGAAAAGACACGAATTCAATGACTTTCAATAGAACGGATGCCAGATCTAATTGCATTTTTCGACCTTCTGTAGTCTCAGTCCATTCATTCTCAGTCAAGGTGTTAATTGTAGAAATAATAAAAGCCATTGCATTCTTTTCCACCATTGTCTTGATGAATATGTTGCGATGAGTTTCATCTTCATGGTTGCAGTTAATGTAAAAGTAATCGGAAGCCTTTGTTATATTAGGGGAAATCTTTCTTCTTTGATCAGGTTCACCCCTTTTATACAATTGAAGTGAAAGGAGTTGGTCTTTATGTTCTAACATAGGCTCCAGATTGTAAGGGTCCGGAACAAGAAAAGATGCCATTAAATGGAAAATCTCAACTGGGAATGGTAGTTTACCACGAACAAATAAAATGTTTATAACGACAAAGTCTTTCTTTTGATCTGGTTGGATGAACTTGAACGTATAAAATATCCTGTCAATAGCAGCTTTCTTTTGTGAATCAATTTGCTCAGCTTTTGGAAGTAATTGACCACTCGAATAACTTGTTGTTGCTCCTGCTGTTGTTCCCGTTATTGTTGCCGGACCACACATGCTTTACCTACTATCTTTATTTTTTTAAATAATATGGCCAACATTGTATAAGAATTAAAAATTAACATCTACTAAAAACTTTTATAAACTTTTTATACCGAACGTGATTGAAAATTTTGCTTGTTTAAAATTTTACTTGACTATATAGAACTTGCTCATGTTGACAGGTAGAGAAAGAGAACAGCTTAAGACATAGCTGAAGGAAGAAAGAGTTGGCCGAGTTCGCGATCGCATAAAGGCTGTGTCTTGTGTAATTTGAATTTGAAAGCAACATTAACGATGGAAACGATTAAACGATATAATGATAGAACAAGAACAGTTATTTAAAAGTCTCACAACTTCCAATTGGTTCGCTAGTAAATTTTCGTCGTAGAAAATTGGAGTGGAAAAGATTGCAAAACAATCAGGAATGTATTATTGAAGTGGACATGGTTGAAGAGACAGTTCGTTTTGAATATCCAAAAAAATTATCGTTATATCGTTATATTGTTTCCATCGTTGATTTTGATACGAGGTAACACTTTGCTTCTATCGTGGTTTTTTGCAAACTTTAGAATTTTCTTGGGTATAATTTCCGATCTTGACCTAAACACTTCCATTCCATTACGCTATTATGGAACTCACTTTACGCACCGGGAACAGCATTTGGGCCGAGCCAAAGCCTCGGGGTTGAAAGATTGCAAAAGGGTCAATATCAAAAGAGATATTGACCCTTTTGCAATCTTTCAACCGCGAGAGCTTTTGCTTCAGCCCAAATGCTACTCCTGGTGCGTAAGGTGAGTTCTGAAAGTAGTTTGAATTTTTTAAGAGCAGAAGCATGAGCCGCTATTTAGACCCCAAAAATGATCTTGTCTTTAAAAAAGTCTTTGGAGAGCACCCCAAAATTCTAAAAAGTTTTTTAAATGCTGTTTTGCCTCTACCCGACGATTGTCAAATAGAAGAGCTGGAATATTTACCTAGCGAACAGGTACCCCCCATTCCTGGTTTGAAACGACCCATTGTAGATGTAAAATGCCGGGATAATAAAGGTAACATTTTCATCGTAGAAATGCAGATGGAGTGGACCGATAGTTTTAAACAGCGTTTGCTCTTTAATGCAGCATCTGCTTATGTGCGGCAACTGAACAGAGGTGAGGGTTACAAACTGCTCAACCCTGTCTATGGGCTCGCCTTAGTCAATCAAAATTTCGATCCAGATCCCACTCAATGGTATCACCATTACAGCATGGTGAAGGTGGGAGATGCAGAAAAGATCATCGAGGGCTTGACGCTTGTTTTTGTCGAACTCCAAAAATTTCCGATAAAGACCAGGCATGAAAAACGCCTAAAAATTTTATGGCTTCGCTTTTTACGAGAATTGTCCGATCATACATCAGAAGTTTCGGAAGATTTATTAGCTGTTCCGGAGATATCAGAAGCCATCGCTCTTACCGAGGAATCCGGCTTTACAAAGGCAGAATTAGATGTATACGATAGCTACTGGGATGGGATTAGCAAAGAAAAAACCCTTCTCACTGGACGGTTTGATGAAGGAAAAGCTGAAGGAAAAGCTGAAATAGCAAAGCGAATGATACAGCAAGGTTTTTCAATTGAGCAGATTACCTTTCTTACAGGAATATCCAGGCAGACGATCGAATCATGGATGGAAAAATAGTTACAAATTTGAGGACGGCCTTCATAGCCACCATAATTCGGAACAAATTGTTCAATCCTGAGATGCTCCAGGATTGATATGAGTTGCTGCTGTATTTTGGTAAGTGGATCAAGTTCTTCTTCCAACCAAGGAAAAAGAGTTTCTTGAATTTTACCCCAATATTGTGATATAGTTTGTACTAGTTGCCCCATTGGTAACTCCTCGCTCTAGTATGGTTGTGGGTGTGTTGATAACGTCCACACCATACCAGAAAAGGGATTTTTGTGTAAATTTTTTTTAAAAAAAAAGTTCAAAAGTCTGAAAACCTTCGGTTTTTCCTAGTTTTACAACTCCCTCAATAGAAAAACAAAAAATATTCGCCAGGAATGGCATAATTCTCCTGAACAAAAGGTAAAAAAATGACAGTAACTCCTCTAAGTGATCAGTTAAGACAAAATCAATCATCTTCTGGAAACTCAGAAAGCATGTATACAGCTCTGCAGAGACGTTGTACCGGCATGTTTACTTCCATGACAGAGTATTTCTGGCCCACGCCAACAGATGCACCTGCTTTAGCCGATCGAGCTTTTGATGTTGAGCGCGCCGAAGGCTTCAATGCAGAGCAAAGCACTCGATACGATTCTACCATTAGGTGCGTCGTGCTCGTCGCCGCTGCAGTTGGGATAGCAACAATTGTCACCTATTGGGTGCGCTCAGCTTTGTGCGCCGATGGAAATACAACGGAACCCAATGGTGTCACTTCGGAAGCTCTCTCGGCTGCACTTGCAACAACAGGAGTGATCGGTAGACGACTCCTCTCTGCCGTAACTGATCCAAAAGCAATCGCTGACCAGAGTGCACATGCCAATGCTCCATTTAATCTTCAAATTGATCTCGGCCAGGCTTTTAATTATATCCTCCCCGAATTTAGCGATCCAGATGGCGATTTTGTAGTACCAAACAATATATTCAAAAATCCCTATCCAGGTGTTGAAGAGTCGAAAATTTACACAGCAACCTTAACAACAGGTGAACCATTGCCAGCATGGCTGAACTTTGATCCTATCACAGGAACGTTTGCAGGAACACCGCCGGGTCGCAAAGATACAAATCTCTTGAGCACCAGACTTTTGCCGATACGGCTTACAGCTAGCAATGATAGCGGCTCTAAATCGGTTGATTTTATTATCAATGTCCTTGGCGAATCTGATCTCACTTAAGATCGGCAGTGGCGTAGAGACTGACAGGAAATTGACATCTTGTAGAGGCAATAGCAAAACTATTTGGCCGCTCTAGAATGGACAAATTCGATTGACAAAGATGTTAAACACCTTGTAAATTGGAATAGCGGCTTCCAAATTACAAGGTGATTTATGCGGCGACCCTATTATCTCAAGCAAATTGAATTACAATTCAAAGTGCATCCTGTCTGCGCATTACTCGGACCCAGACAAGTAGGAAAGGCCACTTTAGCCAGGATGTATGCTGATCATCACCAATCTGACAAGATCCAATTTTTTGACTTGGAAAACCCTTTAGATCTGGCACAATTTGAAAATCCTTTGATGACATTATCACGATTCAGCGGTTACTTGATCGTTATCGATGAAATTCAATTACGCCCAGACCTTTTTTCTGTTCTCCGTGTCCTGGTCGATCAAAAAGAGAAAAAAAATAAATTTCTCATCCTGGGGAGTGCCTCTCGCGATCTCATCCGGCAGTCTTCGGAGACACTTGCCGGAAGAATCGGCTTTATCGAATTAACTCCTTTTTCTCTAACTGAAACCCACGATATTCAAAAATTATGGTTGCGAGGGGGATTTCCCCGCTCATTTCTTGCTGACAATGAAGAAGAGAGCACTCTTTGGCGAAAGTCATATATCACAACATTTTTAGAGCGGGACATTCCGGCTTTGGGTTTTCAAATTCCCCCTCAGAACATACGACGTTTTTGGATGATGCTCGCACATTATCACGGTCAAAACCTGAATTCGAGCGATCTGGGTCGTTCGCTGGATATTTCCAATCAGACCGTGCGTAAGTACGTAGACATCTTGAGAGGGACTTTTATGGTTCGAGAATTGATGCCATGGTTTGAAAATTTGGGTAAGCGCCAGGTCAAATCTTCTAAAATTTATTTTAGGGATAGTGGACTATTACAAACTTTAACGGGGATTGAAAATATGAGTCAATTGTATGTTCACCCCAAATTGGGAGCATTTTGGGAGGGGTTTGCTTTGGAAGAGATCATTCGTTCTTTACATGCCTCAGCCGAAGATTGCTATTTTTGGGCTACGCAGGGAGGAGCAGAGCTGGATCTCATGGTCATGAATAAAGGAGAACGTTTTGGTTTTGAATTTAAGTATACCGATTCTCCCAGAATAACGCCTTCGATGAAGATAGCTCTAAATGATCTGCAATTAAAGCATTTATATGTCATCATTCCCGGCGATGCCGGATTTCCTTTGGATGAACGGATTACTGTTTGTGGGTTAAAAATGGTACCTGAGATCAAAACTGATTAAAAAACTTCCGATCGAATAAGCATCTTCACCTGGGCATCCTGGATTGATGTATTTGGAGGAATCTCTACCATTAACATGTCACAATTCTTCAAATCCAGCTGGGGAAGTGGACTCCCCGGTTCTTCAGAGAGTTCATCTGTTTGCTTACTCCAAAATAAACCAAGGGATTTTAAGGCTACTTTATGGCAAGCAATAACAAGGGTTTCATTTGGGTGATCGTGTATAATAGTTTGGAGATCTATTAATGCCCTATCTACGACTTGCTTATGACTTTCTGCCTGATCGTCGTAAGGTAACATCGAAGTAAAAAATTTTTCTCTCGCAGACAGACCTTTCTCCCAGTGAGCCTCGGCCTCCTGATACTCCTTTGTTTGCAATTGCCCTTCTTGCCTGCCCCTACTAATTTCATTTAAACCCTTATAAGGCGGACCCATATTTTCTACTAGCAAATCCTGTTTTTTCAATTGCCCAAAAATCAGACCAGCTGTTTCTTTAGTTCGCTCTGTTGCAGAGGATAGAATCGAAATTCTTTCTTCCTTTGAGAATCTCTCTCTAAGCATATTTCCAAGAGCAATTGCCTGTTCTTTTCCTTTCGACGTCAGTTTGGTTGCCGGATTTTGT
>Ga0207131_1108_pt1 | contig 15127 bp, 15 predicted proteins | sample Alteio_BWMinHeat_13_FD_153557 | JGI IMG/M metagenome (GOLD analysis project Ga0207131, IMG submission 153557) | Enriched cells from forest soil in Barre Woods Harvard Forest LTER site, Petersham, Massachusetts, United States -... | ecosystem: Environmental > Terrestrial > Soil > Temperate forest >...
GAATGTTACCTATGTCCTTGATCGCACAGCGCGGTCCTTGGATAGAATGTTACCTATGTCCTTGATCGCAAAGCGCGGTCCTTGGATAGAATGTTACCTATGTCCTTGATCGCACAGCGCGGTTCTTGGATAGAATGTTACCTATGTCCTTGATCGCACAGCGCGGTCCTTGGATAGAATGTTACCCATGTCCTTGATCGCACAGCGCGGTCCTTGGATAGAATGTTACCCATGTCCTTGATCGCAGAGCGCGGTCCTTTGATAGAATGTTACCCATGTCCTTGGTCACACAGCGCGCAAACATAACCGGGACAATGCGTCAGTGTGGGTAGGCGTGGACAGACATGGACAACGTCACCGTTCTTCTACTGAGATCTGTCAGATTTAATTGCACCCCCAAAAAAATTAACCCAAAAAAACTAATCCTTGAATAAATCCCTCCCATCCCCTATACTCCAGCTTTATTTTATGAGATATTAGCTCAGTTGGTTAGAGCGCCACGTTGACATCGTGGAGGTCAGCTGTTCGAGTCAGCTATATCTCACCATTTGGAAGCCGTCCGGCATGCATCGTCCAACTTTCAACACTCCAATTCCCAACTCTCCAAGTCCCAACACCCCAATTCCCAATACCCCCATTCCAAACACCTCCATTCCCAATCTAGGTGATCTGGCCGCCGCCGCCCTGGCCTCAGCCACCCTACATCTATTCCCTGGCGTTGTTTTGTTAGGTGGTGGATCCCATTCCCTCGGCTTTTACTACGACTTCATTCTCGAACAACCCCTGACTGAACACATGCTAGAATTGATCGAAGTCCATCTCCACCGCTTCCTCAAAGAAGATCATCCCATCCGCTTCATCAGTATGATGCGCGAAAATGCTCAGACACTCCTTGAACACAAAGGGCATTTCCTCCTCTCTGAGAGGGCAGGCAGGCAAAATGTCAATATTCTGGATTTAGTACAAATCGGGGATTTTTATGATTTATGCCAGCCCCATGCCCTTGCATCGACCCGTAGCATTGGCCACATAAAACTCCTGGAAGCGCAAGATATTCTACGAGACATTCAAGGCGAAGACATTGCAGTAACCCGGATAATAGGAAATGTCCAAAAAACATCAAGAGACCTCAAAGTTTTTTGTAAAACCTACGATTCGTATTTAAAAAAGAAAGACCATAGGATACTCGGCCCCAGGCTGAATCTTTTTCATTTTTCCGAAACAACGGGTGAATTGGGTGTGGCCTGGCATCCAAAAGGATTAACTTTGCAGAAAATCCTCCTCGACTTTGCCAAGAGTCAGCTTGCTGATGAAGAAGAACAGATTTCTACTATTTCCACTGCCCTCGTAGTCCCAGTCGAATATTTGAGTGAAGACCCTTGCAGCCTCGAGCCCTTTGACTTTGAAGGAAAGTCCTATCGGCTCCGGACATCTCCCTTGTTGCAACACCTCGAATTTTTAGAAGGTTTTCCATTAAGTCCAGAGAATCCAACCGCGAAGGTGTCGGAATGCGGACTTGTCTATCGACAATATCCCGAATCTCGATGGTGGGGATTATTCTGCCGGAGCGTTTATCTATCGGAACAGACAACAATCTGCTGTGTAAGAGAGCAAGTTGCATCCGAATTGATTTCTTCCTTGCATTTCATTGAACAAATCATTACAATCTTCGGTTTTGAGGCCCAATGGGTCCTTGTCGGTTCCAGACCGAAGAGCTCCAAGAACCGCAAAGGCCACGGAGCGCTGAAGTGGCTAGAGGACGCCATAAAGGGTCAATCTACTGTGTATCCTGTCTCTGCTACGGTAGAGGAACAGGAAGGTCAGGAAGGCCAGGGCGGACAGGAAGGACCCAGGCTCGAGTTGAGGGTGAAAGACGAATTGGGGCGCGATTGGCCCGTCTCCTCGGTGGGAGTGGCTATCCACCCGTCTGAAAGGATTTTGCCATCAGAGGGTGAAAAAAAGCGGGTCATTTTGATTCGCAGGCTGTGGGAATCGCTAGACCGGTTTATCGCCTTATTGATCGAGAAGCACGAAGGGAAGCTACCCGTCTGGATAGCGCCGGAGCAGGTCAGGGTGTTGGCGATAGGGGAGGCGAATATCCCCTACGCAAAGCAGGTCGCCACTCTAATGAAGAAGCGGGGATTGAGAGTTCGGCTGGATCTCCGGAGGGATAAATTGAGCTTAAGGATTCACGAGGCTGAGAAAGAGTGCATTCCTCATCTTGTCCTCGCAGGAGAGCAGGAGAGAAAAAGCCAAACGGTCAGCGTCAGGTCTGGAGAGCGCTCGAATCAAAGTCGAGCAATTGATGTAGAGACGTTTATAGATAAAGTTTGTCAAGAATCTATCTGTCCCGATCCGAAAAGGGAAATTCAGGATAGAATAAGAGGAGAGAATAAAAAACTTGAAAGTTAATCGAGAAATACGAGCTCCGAAAGTACGCCTCATTGATTCGAATGGAGAGCAAGTGGGGGTGGTTAACATCTATGATGCATTGGCCAGAGCTGAGGAGCAAGGATTAGATTTGGTTGAGATTGTTCCAGGGTCAAATCCCCCGGTTTGCAAAGTCATGAATTTTGGAAAATTCCGATATGACCAGAGCAAGCGGGAAAAGGAGAACAAAAAGGCATCGCATCAAATTAAGGTTAAGGAAATAAAATTCAAACCCAATATTGATGCGCACGATCTTGAAACCAAAACCAGGCATGCCCGGGAATTTTTATTGGGTGGAAACAAGGTAAAAATTACTTGTACATTTCGGGGACGCGAGATGATGCACCCTGAGTTTGGGGAAAAGCTTGTGCAGAGCATGTGTCAGCAGTTAGAAGATGTTTCTGTTGCTGAATCCCCGCCCAAAATGATGGGCCGCATGTTACATGTCGTTTTAGCGCCTGGGGCCAAGAAAAAGAAAGATATTAAGTTAGGGGAATGAACTGTGCCAAAAATGAAGACTCGCAAAGCCGTTGCGGCCAGGTTTCGAGTGACAGGAACCGGCAAGCTCAAGATGAGCAAGCCAGGTAAACGCCACTTGCTAACTCATAAATCCGCAAAGCGTAAACGTCAATTACGCCGGCCCGCCCTATTAAATGAGGGCTTTTTGAAAACATATAAGCTTTTGATAGGCTTATAAGGCAGAAGGGATTTGATTCCTGACGCCAAAATCTGTTTGTACACAGACGGTAATCGATGCTTGCATAGCAAGCCTGAACATCGGGTAAACGGGGTAAACAAGCAGATCGAATAGATATAAAGTTAATGCCGTTTAACGGTCAACTATTTAACGTGGAGAATTGCTATGGTTAGAGTAACCAATGCTGTAGCATCTCGTCGTCGCAAGAAGAGATTATATAAGCGAGCCAAGGGATTTGTCGGAGACAGAAAGAATCACTTGCGCTTGACGAGTGGTGCTGTCATGCGGGCAATGGCATATAACTATGCCCATCGCAAGCAGAAAAAGCGCGATTTTCGCAGCCTATGGATCATGCGTTTAAACGCAGCTGCCAGAATCAATGGAATTTCATATAGCAAATTCATATTTGGATTGAAAAAAGCCCAATGCGAACTTAACAGAAAAGTTCTGGCAGAGATGGCAATTAGCGATCCAACTGGATTTGCCGCGATAGTGGGACGTGCTAAAGAAGCTTTAGTGTAGACCTGAGTTTTTTTTTTTGAAGAGCAAAATCGATGATTTTGCTCTTTCATTTCTTTTTCAAGGTATCCAATGCAACAGCCAATCGAAGACCTACAACGACAATTTCTACAACAAATCTCTCTGGTCAAAACCGGCCAGGATGTAGAAAATCTCAAAGTCAAATACCTCGGCAAAAAAGGACCCATCCAGCAACTGATGCAACAGCTGCGCGATATCCCCCCTGACCAACGCCCTTCCTACGGAAAGGAAATCAATGACCTTAAAGAATTGATTGCTACACACATTGAAACGCTCGAAGCAAAGCTTGTAGCCAGCGAAGAAGAGCAGAAGCTTTCTCAAGAAACACTCGATATCACTCTCCCAGGGCGCCGCAAAGCCAAGGGGGGCAAACATCCCCTGACCCAGGCCATGGACCAAATCATAGGGATCCTAACGGGTCTTGGCTTCTCTGTTCAATACGGCCCCGATATCGATACCGATTACTATAATTTCGAAGTCCTTAATTTTCCTCCCGATCACCCTGCAAGAGATATGCAGGATACCTTTTATATCTCTCCCCATATTCTATTGCGCACTCATACCTCCAACATTCAGGCTCGCGTCATGGAGAAGAATAAACCTCCTATCCGCATCATCGCCCCAGGCAAGGTATACCGCAATGAAACGATCACCGCACGCTCCCATGTCTTCTTTCACCAGATCGAAGCAGTCTATATCGACAAACATGTCACATTAACAGACCTGTTCGCTACAATGGACGATTTTTTAAAAAAATTGTTCGAACAGGATATCGCCACCCGGTTTCGACCCAGTTTTTTTCCTTTCGTAGAACCTGGCACTGAAATTGATATTGGCTGCCTAGCATGCCAGGGCAAAGGGTGTCCCTTATGCAAGTATACAGGATGGCTCGAAATTGCCGGGGCAGGCATGATCCATCCCGAAGTGCTTCGCAATGGCGGCATCGACCCCGACGAATATTCTGGTTTTGCCTGGGGCATGGGCCTCGAAAGGCTTGTCATGATGTTGCGGGGAATACAAGATATACGCCTATTCACTGAAAATGACCTTCGTTTCCTCAACCAGTTCACCGCGATATGATGTTTCAATAATGGCGGATGAATATGTCTGAATGGATAGCGACTACAGAAGAAGCCGGCTTAAAACTCCTCACATTCCTTTCACAACGTTTCGAAGGAAAATACTCCTCGCGTTTCCTAAAGAAACTCATCGAAAATAATGCATGCCAGATCAATGGCCGTACCGAACGCTTTGCATCGACACAGGTCGGAAATGGAGATCACATTGTACTGCATTTGGAAGATGCTCTTACTCCATCAGCAAAACGATTTGAAGCTGACCGGATCCTTTTCGAAGACGATGCTCTGATTGTCTACAACAAGCCTGCAGGCATCAATTGCGATGAGAAAGGTATTCTAGCCCTTTGGGAGGATGTTCTGCCAGGCTTAAGGTTGGTCCATCGCCTGGACAGGAATACGACCGGAGCCTTGCTACTAGCCAAACATGATAGGGCTTTTGAGGAGCTTGTCAAACAGTTCAAAGCCCTGCAAGTGGAAAAAAGCTATTTGGCTATTGTCGACGGCAAACTTGAACAACCAAAAGGCAAAATTGAAAATTATTTAGGGAAAAAAAAAGCTTTTGCAGGACAAACTCTCTGGGGATCAGTAAAATCCGCACGAGGATTATATGCCTGCACTGACTGGGTAAGGGAGACGAGCGGTAAAGACGCAACACTGGTCTCCTGCTGTCCGAAAACGGGAAGGACGCATCAAATACGCGTTCACATGGCTGAGCTGGGGCATCCAATCCTGGGCGATTTTCAATATGGCAAGCAATTCCTATGCACCTATCGGGCGCCCCGCCTTCTTCTCCATTCTGAAAAGATCTCTTTTCAACATCCCGTCACAGGGGAGAAAGTGGATATTTCTGCACCGTTGCCCGATGACTTTAAACATGCCAAACAAATGCTTTTCAAATAGGACATGCAAAGATGAACCAGCGCATACTGATAGTGAAGATGTCTTCCCTGGGCGACATCATCCATGTCTTTCCCATCTTGCATTTTCTCAAGCAGGCCATGCCCGGCTGCGAGATCGATTGGGTGGTCGAAGAACCTTTTGCGGAGCTTGTGCGAGCCCATCACCTCGTCCATAAGGTAATCACCGTCCGAACGCGTCATTGGCGCTCTCATTTGCTTGAGAGGAAAACCTGGAAAGAAATAAAGGACTTCCGAAAGGAACTGCGCAAGGAGGAATATGATTTGGTTCTCGATTTGCAGGGCAATAGCAAATCAGCCTTGGCAACAGCTTTTGCACGCTGTTCCCGGAAGGTCGGATTTGGATTCTCAACGGTTCCTGAGTGGCCTAACTTGTTGACGACGCATAGTCGTTATAATCCGCCAAAAGGAAAAAATATTCGCGAAGATTACCTGTACCTCGCAAAAAATGGATTGGAATACTTAAATGGAAAATTCGTAGATCTTCCAGAAATCTCTCAGCCTCTATCTGCCAACGACATGCCTCTAAAATTATCTGAGAGCGATAATAGACAGCTGCAGAATATGCTTGGGCAGTTAAAACTTTTGTCAGGGATTAAGGTGATGGTTTGTGCCGGTTCGAACTGGAAAAATAAGCAATTGAGCGAAGAATCGTTGCGGAGTTTTTTGCGTTGTTTTGTAGAGCGCCTGGATGCCCATGTTATTCTGGTTTGGGGAAATGAGGTTGAGAAAGCGCTGGCTGAAAAATTGGCTGTGGAATGGCCAGGGCATAGCATGGTAGCTGCACGTCTTTCCTTGCCTTGTTTGCAGAACTTGATGGGTTGCGTGGACCTGGTGGTGGCGATGGATTCTCTTCCGCTTCATTTGGCTGGGACGACACCTACGCCGACCTACAGTGTATTTGGGTCCTCATCGGCGAGAAAATATCAACCTTTGGGTGAATGCCGGCGCTCTTTTCAGGGAAGCTGCCCCTATGGAAAAACATTTGAAAAGCGATGTGCGATACTGAGGACATGCGAGACGGGAGCTTGTATTAGGCAATTGAAAGGAGAAGATTTGTTTGCAGATTTTTATGCCTGGTGGTCCAATGCATGACCGTGCCCGTGCCCGTGCCCGAACCATCACTTTGCCCTGCGTCCATTCCGATTCCCGCGCCCGTTTCTCCTTCTCGTGCCCGTGCCCGTTTCTCCTTCTCGTGCCCGTGCCCGTGCCCGTGCCCGTGCCCGTGCCCGAAACATTGCCCGCGCCCCATTCCAATGCCCGCTATGCGTTGGCGCGAGCACGAGCAACAGTTCGGGCACGGGCACGGGCACGAGAAGGAGATACGGGCGCGGGCATTGGAATGGGGCGCGGGCAATGTTTCGGGCACGGGCACGGGCACGGGCACGGGCACGAGAAGGAGATACGGGCGCGGGCATCGGAATGGGCGCGGGCAATGTTTCGGGCACGGGCACGAGAAGGAGATACGGGCGCGGGCATTGGAATGGACGCGGGCAATGTTTCGGGCACAGGCACGAGAAGGAGATACGGGCACGAGAAGGAGAAACGGACGAGGGAATCGGAATGGGGTCTCAGCCCAAATACCGCTTCCAGTGTGTAATGTGGGGATGATGCCATTAAAGATATACCGCTGCGGCAGCAGCGAAAGAGTCATTGCGCAACGTGAGAGTACTCACACATGCTCAACGACTCTTTGTAATGTTAACCCCCACTAGAAATGACTTTCTCATCTTTAGGAACAACAGTTTCTCCATCTTTTTGAGCCGGTGGCGCAGGTGGCTCGTCTTTTGGTGGGCTCGCTGGCTTGAGTTTGAAGAGAAGTAACTGCGCGAGAAGAGTGTCTTTCAAAAGGAAGTGAAGATCATATCGAACATCTGTAGGAACAACATATTTTATTTTTTCTTGAGCTTGCTCCTCTGTCTTTTCGGCTTCTTTTGGTTTTTCAAGTGACTCTGATTTACGTGGTTCAACCACTACTTCTTTAAGTTGTTCATCCCGATGGGAGCGCAATTCTTCAGCTTCAGATTTATTTCTGAAAATTATGAATGCATCATGGAAAGCTACCCACCAACCAACGCTTTTAATGACATAGCCAATAGACAACGAGAAAGGAGACATGACGCATAACACAGTTTGAAAGGCGAGAAAGATCGCTGCGGCAATCCTGCCAACGGCCAGGAGATTTTCCTGGGTGGCTGATTCAGCAAAATATTGCCAAATTCTACCAACAGTTGGATTTTCTTGTATGAAACCGGAGACACATTCTTTTATTCTTTTTGCATCTTCGTATAGCGTATCCGTAAATTTATCAATGGGCATCTTCTCAAAAAAATTATAATAGGGAATCCTCTCTAGCAACTGCATATAGCCTCCTGTAGTTATCATTAAGAGGGTGTCTGGAATTTGAAGCTGTCTCCAGATACCGTCTAAGGTGTTTTATAAAATTAATACCGCTAATTTGTCTGGGGATCCGTCCCTTATTTCACCTTCTATGTTCAGGTTATATGGCACAGATCACCCTTGTCGTTGAGATTATAAGGAAATATCTCTTAATTTTACATTAATTTTTTTGTTGGGTGCCATTTAAATCTGATATTTCCTGTCAGCCTCTAATTAATTACCCGTTCCAAAAGGGTGTCCTGGAAAAGATAGTTTAAATCATTTTGAATTTTGACTGGACGACAATAATCTTTCCCTTTAACTTGCCTGCCGTCTGACGGGGGCATTGGTGCAGCATCTGAAAAATTTGAATTTGCAGCAGTCGTCCGCCCACGCTGAGTACTTTTGGATTCGGCGTCTATTCTTTCAGCCTCTGATTTATTTCTTAAATACACGAATCCATCATGCCATATCATCCAAAAAAGAGCGCTGTTGAAGATGTTTTGTATAAAATCATAGAGGGGGAAGGGGGTTTTGTAAAAATTAACGGTTGTGTTGATGACCTCTAAAGTTTGGAGGGTGAGAAACAATGCAATACCAATTCTGCTAACAGCTCTGATATATTCAGGAGTGGCTACAGCTTCGAGTTGGGGTAGGACACTATTCGGAAAAAAATAAACTTTAATTAAACCATAGATAGGGTTTGCTATCATTTGCGCGTCTTGGTAAAGCCTGCTTCCCATATTATGAATGGGGATCTTTTCAGCAAAATGATAAATAAAATTCATATTCATATAGCCTCCTTATGGATAAATTATAATCTCACTTTACGTGCAGAGAATGCATCTGTGCACTCGTAGTCCGCGCCTACCCACACAGACATATTGTTCCAGTTGTGTTTGCGTTCAAGGCCCAACGGGCCGACATCTCATAGCCCAGGCCGCAAGGCCTGGGTAGGCTAAAAAACCCTCTGAGCCCTGTAAGGGCGGCATAAAATGGGCTGCGCCTTCAGGCCCCACGCACAGCCCAACAGGCCGATAGCTCATCCCTTGGGCGTTGAGCTGGTCTAAAGGCGCGGTCGGTTTTATGCCGCCCTTACAGGGCTCAGAGGGTTTTTTAGCCTACCCAGGCCTTGCGGCCTGGGCTATGAGATGTCGGCCCGTTGGGCCTTGCGCACAAACACAACTGGGACAATATGTCAGTGACGGTAGGTGTGGACAGACGTGGACAATGTCATTGTTCTTCTACTGAGATCTCTCAGATAAAATTGCACCCGCTCGCCAATATAAGACTTGCTGTCATTTTTTTTCCCGCAAATAATTCTATTCTATGTTATGATGGCTGCTTACCGGGGACCTCCTGGAATAAAACAGTCTGAACTAGGTCAGGACAGGAATGTAGCAGCCTTAAGGATGATGTTTATGCCTTGAGACAATCTCCGGTTCTTTTTTTGAGGGCTAATCCGCTAAGAGGCTGACAGGAAATATCTGATGGGATGATTTGTGTGCGAAATTTAGTTATAGGACCATAAAAAAATTTGGCCATATTAAATAAATATGGCCAAATTTTTTTATGGTCCTATAACTAAATTTGGCAGCAAAGCATCCCGTCAGCTATTTCCTGTCAGCCTCTAAGGAGCTGGACAGCTCCTAATCCCACACCTCTTTTCTCTTCGGCCTTTCCAATGGGATATCCTCTGGATTAAAACGCTGCAAAGGCCGTCGTTTTGCAACAAAAAAATAATGACTAATCCCATCCTGGTCCCACAAAAAACGACTCATCTTCTCCAACCTTAGCAAAAGACTCTTGTTGTTGTTCAATAACTTGAGAAACGGCTGCATCAAAACCTTGCCAGAATACCAGAACCACACCAATAAGGGAGAGCTGTTCAGCCAAAACCAGGCACGGCTTAATCCACGCCTGGAATCGAGCTCAGCCTTTCTGAAATTGGGATTCTTCCAGCCATCGATAAAACAGAAGGGGGTTTTGAGAATGCGCTTGCAGCGTAAATAAAGCGCATGATAGCTGGCAGCATCTTCAATGATGTCGAATTCAGATTGCGCCAGTTCGATAAGCCGATCAATGCCGCCAACCGTAGCGATATCAATTGGACTAGAAAAAACAAGAATGCCATCGGTTGTGATGATGCGGGAAAGTTCCGCAAAGAAAAGGCGATAATCTTCTTTTGGAACCTCTGCGATAACATCTGTGCAAACGACAATTTCGTAGCATTGATCATGCAATTGTGTTAGCGGCATGACCTCTCTTCTTAACTCAATTTGATCGGCTCCTAATTCACGGAACTTTTTCAAAGCATTTTCCGCTATATCAACCGACTCAACAATTGCCCCTGCATCTCGCATACGGCGAGAAAATACGCCACCTGCACAGCCAATATCCACTGCGCGCTTGCCCACAATTTTTGAGTGTTTCTTCATCAAATTCCATGTGCGGTCCAGGCGTTCCCGCTCAAGGCAGTTTCTGAGTGGATTGAATCTTTCTGGGTTTACCAGCCAAATTCTCTCGAATTTTGCTTGCAATTCCCTGCTGCGGGCATTGCGGGAACTTTCATATGTTGGGTCCTGTTTTTTTGAAGTTGTATCAATAATTGTGAGACGACTTTCTGGCATAAAATCTCCCTGAATGTATAATTAAACGCACTTTACGCATCAGGTAAATAAAGTACTCACCTTACACACCGGGAGTAGCATTTGGGCCCAAATGCTACGGGTGCAATTAAATGTGCGGGGTGAACTAGTCCCTCTGTGTTCTCTGTGGGCTCTGTGGTTATTAAAATTTTTGAAATACACATGAACCTGGGCTTTATTAAACCACAGAGCCCACAGAGAACACAGAGAGGATGGCTCATTCCCTCACTTTTAATTGCATCCAAATGCTACCCCCGGTTTGTAAAGTAACTAAGGTATACAGTATGCTTGACTCTGCTCAATTGCAAGTGGAAATGCAAGAAAAAATCCTATTATTTTGGTGTGCTTCTTTCATTGGTGCCCTGGGCATTATTGTGGGTTGGCGGCAAGGTTTTTTCCATCGCTTCCAGGCAAGCTCCATTCCAGCCATCAGAGGTAAAGATGTCTTTAGAGGATTCTGTTATTTTCTCTTCATCGAGTTACTCCTCGCTCCTGCCGTCGTCATTTTAGCTGCCAAAGTGTTCGGTGTAGATATGTCGGATAATATGGGAACTCAAATGAAGGGTTTGCTTTATCTCCTGATCACGATAGGCGGTTTTATTGGCGTTTCACTGGCTTTCTTTGAACTCCCTGCCCAACAGCGTAGCGAGATTTGGAGCCAGGACGATGTGTCCTGGTTATGGCAGGTCTGCATCGGCATATCAGCTTTCCTGATATCCTATCCCGTCGTACTTGCATTCAGTCAGGCAGTATCCATCGCAATTTGGCACTTTTTTCAGTCTTCATTTGTAGAACAAGCTGCGGTGGTGCATTTTAGAGCCTTGCTAGATTATCCATTTTTGTTTTTGCCCACCGCTTTTTCTGTCATTATTTTAGTTCCCATCACAGAGGAATATCTATTTAGAGGGCTATTGCAGGGATGGCTTAAAAGAAAATTCCATCACACTGCTGCTGCAATTGTTGTTTCATCGATCATATTTGCCCTGTTTCATTTTTCTGTTGATTATGGAATAACCAATATTGAATTGCTCACTTCGCTTTTTTTGCTTTCATGCATGCTGGGATATATTTATGAGCGCCAACGTTCATTATGGGCCCCCATCGGATTGCACAGCGTCTTTAATGCATGGAATGTGGCAATGATATTTTTTGAGCCAAAGGAGGGATAAGTTTTGTGAAATCTTTCATTTTATATTACCTAATTTTGTTTCCCCTATTTTCAAATTTTGCCCAATTGCAGATGGTACAGCAACCTTTAAAATCGGTTATGTCCTCTTTGAGCGATGCTGAAGTCGAATATTTTCTGAAGTTTATTGAAGGCAATAACCGCTTTAGCTTCAATTTGTATAAACAACTGACCCGCCATTCTGGGAGCTTCTTTTTTTCGCCCTATAGTGTAGCAACCGGGCTGGACATCCCAGCGCTGGGCGCCAAAGGCTCAACCTTAGACCAATTTAAAAACATCCTTGGCTATTCCCCCACGCTGGCTTTATTTACCGCCGATTTTAATGCAAGGCTTGCAAATCCAGCCACCATTCCAGGCGGCCAAATATCGGTTGCAAATGCGTTGTGGATAGATAAAAGCATTCCAATACTGAACGCTTTCAAACAGGTGGTTTTTACTAACTTCAGGACGCATTTGGATGTCGGCTCCGATTTTATTTCAAACTTGAACGCTACTCTTAAAAGGATTAATCAATGGGTGCAGCAACAGACCCGGAGTAAAATCAACAACATGCTTTCTCCTCTTGATATCAACTCAACCATGCGAATGGTTTTGACAACTGCCGCCTACATAAATGGGGAGTGGTTATTTCCTTTCGACAAGGGTCTGACAAAGCGCTTGCCTTTTAAAATCACAAAAAGGAAAACGGTTTTGGCCAGCATGATGCAAACAACAGCCAGTTACATGATTGCAACCAGAGATGATGTCGACGTTTTAGCTCTTCCATTTGTTTATAGCCAGGGAAAAGAAACGGAAGGTAAGATGCAGATTTCAATGATCATCTTTTTGCCGAAATCCGATCGCGACATAGCTGCCTTGGAAAAGATGTTTACATGGGAAAATTGGAGATCGTGGAAAAGTGAATTAAAAATCCAGTTGGTGAAATTGAGTTTACCCTCATTTAGAATCGATCGCAGATTGAACCTTGTTGAAGAAATAAGTGGAATGGGTATAAAGGAAGCCACAAATAGTGCTGCTAACTTTTCGGGAATCACAAGCTCAAAAGGCTTGTTTTTGAATCAGGCTGCTCATAAAACATCTATACGCCTGCAGGAGGAAGGGATCGATGTCCATAGGACTCAGAGATCGAAACCAGGAGTGGGTCAGACTGCGATGGAAGGCGTGAATCCCATCGAAATCTCGGCTGATCGTCCTTTCATTTTTATGATATGGGATCAAACGACAGATGCGATTTTATTTATGGGCCGTTTGTCTATTCCATAAATTAAGAGATTTTAGTACAATGGGTTATAGACTTTGTACATTACAATTATGGCTATTCAACTAATGTTTTACCAGCTATCTGCCAATGAAGCAACGGATCTTGGGCTTGTCCGCAAGAATAATGAAGATTATTTGAAGTTGTTGAAAGAAGACCAGTTTTTTGTATTGGCTGATGGCATGGGTGGGCATCAGGCCGGAGAAATCGCATCCAGGGTAGCTGTTGAAGAGGTATGTAGCCTGTTTCAGGAAAATCAGGAGTATTTTTATCAATCCCTCGTGACTGCCGAACAGACACTTGGCGAATTGATTCGCGAAGTCAATGCCATTATCTTTGATATGGGCAAAGAAAATCCCAACTACCATGGGATGGGGACTACTCTTTGTGTTCTTTTTTTTCATTCCAGGGGTTTGATTTACGGGCATGTAGGAGATAGTCGTATTTATCGTTTCAGAAAAGAAAGGTTAGAACAACTTACTACTGATCATTCATTATTGAGAGAATTGATTGATTTAGGACAATTGACTGATCATGAAGCAGAGAATTTTCTCTATAAAAATATTATCACCCGCGCTATAGGCACAGATCCGGAAGTTGATCCATCTATACGACATACTACGATTGAAGTTGGCGATATGTATTTGCTTTGTACCGACGGGCTTACTGATATGGTCCCTTTTAAACAAATGGAAGAAATACTTAATCAAAATTCGGAAACTGATGCAGTAAGTGCCCTCATGGACACTGCAAAGAAGAATGGGGGTTTTGATAATATCACCATCATTTTGGTGAAAGTCAACGGGAAGAATGGACCGAATTTACCTTGATTGCAACGCAAGCACTGTTATTGACCCCAGCGTCTTAAAAGTGATGATCGAAGAACTCGAAGTTGACGAGGGAAACCCTTCCAGTATCCATTTTCATGGCCGTGAAAGAAAAAACACTCTAGACCAATGCAGGCGGGTAATTGCCCACTACCTGAATGCCAGTCCCCAGGAAATCATATTCACCTCTGGCGGCACTGAAGGGGCTGCAATGCTCATCCAGGGTTTATTTCAAAATGCTTCTACGGGACACATTATCTCATCTGGAACCGAGCATCCGTGCGTATATTACCATCTTCAAGAGATGTCCAAACGAGGCTTTGATGTCTCTTTTTTGCCTGTAGGCGAATGGGGAGCAGTTCGTCCTGAAGCCGTCTCAAATGCCATCAAACCTGAAACGCGTCTGATCGCCCTAATGGCCGCGAATAATGAGACGGGCGTCGTGACGGATATTGAAGCCATCGCAAAAATTGCCCAATCTGCAAATATTCCTTTTATCGTCGACGGTGTTGCCTGGCTAGGAAAAGAGAGGATAAATATCCCTCCCGGAGTCTCCGCATGTTTTTTTAGCGGACATAAGATCCATGCCCCAAAGGGAATTGGTTTTTGCTTGTGCAGAAGGTCATTAAAACTTTCTCCTCTTTTTCCAGGCGGGGGGCAGGAATTTAATCGCAGAGGAGGGACTGAAAATCTTTCTGGCATCGCAGCACTTGCCGAGACTATGGTTCTTTTAGAAAAAAATCAGGAAAGGTGGATTGCTCATATGCAAAATATGCGCGATCGTTTCGAAAAAGAAGTTATGCGTCGTTTGCCGAATGTCATTGTCAATGGTGTAGGGCCGCGCGTCTGCAATACGACCAATCTAGCTTTTACTGGTATGGATGGAGAAAGCCTTTTGATCAAGCTGGATATGGCAGGGATATCAGCAAGCCATGGGTCGGCCTGTTCATCGGGAGGGATAGAGCCTTCGAGAGTACTTTTGAATATGGGAATGCCTCTCGCGCGGGCGAGATCTTCAATACGGTTTTCTCTCAGCAGAATGACAACGGAAGAGAAAATATCTCGCGCCATTGAAATTGTGGTGAGATTGGGAGCTTTACACTAATAAACTCACTTTACGCAATTGAGCCTTGGCTACTGCCACAGCCAATGGTGTGTGATAACAA
>Ga0207131_1109_pt1 | contig 15111 bp, 9 predicted proteins | sample Alteio_BWMinHeat_13_FD_153557 | JGI IMG/M metagenome (GOLD analysis project Ga0207131, IMG submission 153557) | Enriched cells from forest soil in Barre Woods Harvard Forest LTER site, Petersham, Massachusetts, United States -... | ecosystem: Environmental > Terrestrial > Soil > Temperate forest >...
TAGAGTTATGCAAATCTAAAACCAAATTTCTCAATGATGTTTGGTAATGCACCTCTGTCTATCCACATATAGATTATACTCCTATCATTAGGCCAGGGCTCATAGCAATCAACTTGTTCTCTTACTCCAAATTTTGTGGCCAAATAACGAATGAGGCAGTCCTCTTTTGTACCTTTCTCTCCCTTTATGAACAGCGCAAACCTTCTAGAATCCTTTTTCCTCCCGATATCAGGATATTCATTAGGATCGGATTCGACCCAACCTTCACGCATATCCTCGATTGTTTGAAGGCAAGAGCTACGCAGATCTTCTAACGAACATGCTGACGTGGAAAGTTCCTGCATTAGTCCATTTTCAATATATAAATCATCTAAAAGTACACGACGTTTGATATCAAATGAACTTATACCCCAGCTCGTTGCTGAACTCATAGCATTGTTGAAGAGTAGTTTAAAAATACCAGGATCACAATCGCCCTTCATAGGAATAATCTTGTATTCTCCTTCTCGTATTCGTGTATGACACACACCTTCGAAAGGTGGTAGGCGCATAAATTCTTCAGCAACACGCACACAGGCATCAGGTAGATCAGCGGTTGTATTGAAGGGAGAACACATTCCTGTCTGAAGAGCATTTATTCTTGTTACTTGCATAAAAATCCTTTAAAAATTAAATTATCCATAAAGCATCTTAACAAATTCTTGTTTTAAAATCAAGTAATTTGTGTTTGGGTTATATTTGGGTCAGACGAGCTGCAATTAAATCTGAGGGGTCTCAGTAAAAAAGGTTGTGCTGTCCACGTCTATTTGAACCTCACAATTTTATACGGCGAAAATTATTAAGCGAAACTATTTATAGACAAAAAATGTTAATTTATTGTAAAATTCACTTATTAATATTATAAATAAACTATTAAAACAATATTAATAAAATATAAAACAACATTAATAAAAGAGATTTTTATGCAACCGATGCAACCTACTGATAGACTTAATTATCTTGCAAGATCTTGTCCATTCAAGGAATGCCAGGTAAGAAAAATTGATAATAAATTAGCCTGGGTGACGTTAGTTCTAAATGAACCAGAGGATAATAGTTATTTAAGAGTAAAAAATAGCCATTTTTATCAAACTATGCTATTCAATACAGAAACGGGTGAAATTTATCATCATGTAAAAGAGTTACATATCTTTTCTACCAAAATTGTTACCTATGTTGGGTGCATCCTCGGAATTGTTAATTGTCCAGTTTACACATTGTTTAAAATACTATACCATTTAGCAATTCCCATTTCCCTTACCAATATAGTTATACGGACAATCAACGATGCGAAAAAAAATGGAGGAATCACGGGAAAAGAAAAAGAAATATTTATAAAATGCTTAATTAATAGTGTGAATTCACTATCAGATATCATCAGAACACCTCTTTATGGGATTGCGATGACAATTGTTTTGCTTGCTACTGTTCTCACCTCTCCATTTAATTCTTCCCTTGGATATCAACTGTTTATACTTAATAGAAGGCTGGTTAATGATCTTCACAGAAATGAGAATAAATTATTATTCAAAAAAAATTACAAAGATTGTATCGATCACATTGTAAGCATTGCCCTATCGCCGCGCGAAAATCATTTTTTCACATCGGCTGAAAACGTCAAAATTTCTATCTACGCATCTGTTGTGAAGAATAGTCTGGTAGTCGCAACTTTTTTTCGTGGTTATGAAGACCGGGCTGATGAAACACGTACTCAACCTGGTAAACCTGTGACGCGAGAGGAGGCGATTGACGAAAAACTCGCAAAAATCGATGCACTAATCGAAAGAGGAGATCCCAATGAGCGCGAAAATGCCATGAGAGCAAAGAAACATTACCTTAAATACCTTGAAACCTTAAACGAAAGAGGAAAACTTGCCTCGGTTTAGCACGCTAATTCGAGTTTGAGCTTGATAGTGATTTTCGTTACTGCTGCGGAGCGTATCGTTGCTCTTGTCCAAAGACACGCCCGACTCTACCTAATTTCCCGCCAGCTCTATAACTCACTTACGCACCGGGAGCAGCATTTGGGTTGAGCCCAAATGCTACTCCCGGTGCGTAAGGTGAGTTTATAACTAGGCCTTGGCTGGAGACGTGATTCCCAGTTCTTTTAGGACTCACGCTGCGGTTTGGTCATCTCCGTGAGGATGTAACCATACTTTCCGGAGTACTTCACTTTGGTCAGCGTCTCCATCTCTTGCAGAAGTTCCCGGACTGCATTTGAAATAATATTCAACATTATGACTATTAGGTGGTTAAATAGTGCCTATGGCGGGACATTAGGTTATCATGTTCTATCACACGTAACTGCCAATCGCTTTCTTTAAGCAGTGAATGAAATTGTCGTTGTTCATCCGTAAGCTTTGCATACTCTGCTGATGTTAGACTACTCATTAACATGTCGGCTGCTCGGTGTATGAAAATTCTATCTCGTTGAGCATAAGCTTTCATGGCGAATCTGAAAGTTTGCTCAATCGTAAAGTATTTTTTTCCCGTTAAGTAATCAATTAAAGTTCTTTTTCCTGTCAAGAAATCAGTAAAAGTTGCCTTTCGCTTAAAGAGATCAATAAAGTCAAACCCTTTTTCTGCAATATCCACATGCGAATGTTCAAGCGCTGTCTCTATCAAAACTGCAACCTGTTCGACTGAAAGATGTCCTCCTTGGACTAAGGGAGCAATACAATCGAGGCCTTTACGGGCAAAAGGTTCATGCTGATTACCAATAGCTTTCCTGGCAAAAACAAAAACCTGTTCGACTTGATCAGCTGAAAGGGATTCTTTATTTTCTAACATATGAATAAACTTGAGGGCTCTTTTCACTACATCCACATCCGTTGCATCCGAATCCATGTACGAAAAACCCAGTGCTTTTTCAATCCATGCACGAACTTGTTTAACTTGTTCATCTGAAAGGGCACCTCTTGTCATTAATGGAGTAATTAGCATGAGGCCGTGCCATACAACAGTTGTTTCTGGATAACCAACTGCTTTTTCGACAAAACCGAAAATTCTCTCATCCGAAATGAGTCCCTCTCCTACTAATTGATCGAACAATCTGTGTCCTTCCGGATTACGTTCAGGATCACCGATACCCTTCTCGACAAAATCGTTACGTGAAAGATATTGCTCGATAAGACGATTCATTTTTGGATATAGATCGATCTGCCAGGCAGGCAATTGTCTACTTTGCAAAATGATCTTTGTGATCAGATCATGATCTAATGGAGAGGCCACGTTCTCGGGTTCTTTATGATGATCAAGATAATCTTCAAGAGTGGAAAGCATAGTAAATTGCACCCACCCTAGAAAAACACGACCTGAATCTTGAAGTTCATTACGCATTTCTCTGATTCTTGCTTCCGACAATTTTCCGTCCTGCGCCAAACATTTTGTAAAACCTTTTGATACCATACGGTGGAGGGCAATCAATGCGAAAATGGATGTTTCATAGCTTTCCCAGGCACAATTACCCACTTTTTGCTTATTTTCCATGGGATACGATTCTTCTAGAATTCTCTCGAAATCAGAATTTGTCGTACCAAATTTTTCACAAACAGCATTTAGCCAGTTTACATAATCAGATCGTTTTTTTAAATTTAAACCGATAATCTCTCCGACCTTTGCGGCAAATTCACTAGAGGGAATAATCCTGGCAGAATTCATTCTGTATATTTCAATAGGCCTTCTGCTTGCATCGCCTTTATTATTAATAATCAAATGTTCCTTCCAGATAATAATCTCTACACCGTGATCGTAATATCCAGAAAGAATAATAATGGGAAGCCCTGCTTGATAGCGTTGAATCGTTACGGCCATATCTTTTCTTTCGAACTTTAATATTCTTTCGCGGTCAACTATATAGTCTGTCATTGCTTCCCGAAGAAATTCATATTCTTCAGTTGTCATCTCTCCAGGATAGCTCTCGTGGAAGTGTGTTAATGACTGAAGCATGTAATTTGCAGAATTAATAGGTAACATTCCTTCTCTTTTGATGATTCTGGCTCCTACCCTACCATAACCTCCAATTTCCCAGGCGTGCGTTGCTAATATATGTTTTGCGCTATCAGATTCATGAATATTAAGTTCCTCTCGGGAATTAAACTTGTTCATATCACGTGCACTAAAGAAGAGGTTATCATGATCAGCAGCTGCAAAAACCAACCGATGATCGATTTTATCCACTATCTGTGAATCAACATGATGTTCCAGTAGCAAGCTCTGATTGGTCTGAGGAGCTTGTTCCTGTTCTGTTGCGAATGTTTTCCACCACCGGAAAGGACTCATTGACCTGAATAGCAAAGCGCCTGGATGGGGACTATTTTGAATAAGAAGATCAAGTTTAAATGCATCGCAGAACCTCGATATTTCTTCGCCAGTCGGTTGACTGTCTGGATATTGTGTGATGTATTTTTCGAGTGCCTGAATGGCTAATGGGTATCTTTGGCGGTGAACAGGGGGAAAATTCCTGTTTTTGACCTTCTCATAGTCATGCGAAAGCCTGTCGATTAAAAAGCTGGTTTCTTTATCGATTTTATACGCAGCTTCTTTTGGAACGGCTTTTTTCACTTCCTCATGCATATTAACGGCCTGCGCTTTAAGAAGTGGCGCATCATGATAATAAATGCGGTACGCCGATATTCCCCACGAGAGAGCATGTATCCCCAACACCACCCGATAAACATTTTTTTTGTAGCGCTCCTCTTTTTCTACGGCGCGCATGATCTCTTTTTCCTTTTCAGTCAGGGTGCTGGGGTCTTTTTTCGAGATGGCAAGAGCCTGGTTGAATTTTTCGTCATTTTCGCGGCATGAGCGCTTGGCCTCAAAACGGTGCTGTCTTTGTGTGATGGGATCAATCCACCATCCCCGATATTGATAGATACCCTCTTCTTTTGCGGCTTCTGCAATGCCCGTTTCATAAAGTCCGGCCAGAAATTCCTTGTCCCTGGCTACTCCCTGAATCAGGACTTGCAGTTCTTCCTGTATTTTAGCGTTGCTGCGTGTTACTTCTTCCTCATTGTTGACGCGTAGTATTTTAGCAGGATGGAATAGGCCGTGGGTAAAATCGCAGACAAAACCGGACACATTTTTAATGACAGAGCATGCAACATTTGCGGCATATCCCATGTTTGAACCGGAATTCTGTGAGCGCAATGCAATCTGTTTCGACAACTCTCTGTGGATTGCTTCTATTTTGTCGAGCGATTGCTTATATTCTCCAACGACGGTTAAGAGCGCTTCCCGACCCCTGGTTTTAGCTTCGTCCAGGTCGACACCGTAGTCGCGTCTGATTAGCATCGCAAAATCTTCCCGGGCGCTATTGATCAGTTTCAGGTCGGTCAAAATGGCTTGTAGTCCCGCATGACGCAGTTGAGGATCGCTTTCGTTGGCAACTTGTTTGTATTTCTCAAGAAGAGTATTTATCCCATTCAGAATGAGCCTTTCATAGCGGTCAAATTTATCTTCTCCGATTGTTGTTCCTTTCTCCCCGACTTCCAGAGCAGAGGTCTGATCATTTAGCGCTTCCAAATCGATCTCGAATTGCGAAGGAGGGCGAGTGGCTTCTTCGGTATCCCCGATATCCTCGACAGAATATGAGGGGTGAGGAGTAGAGAAAAAGGGTTGGCCAGCAGGAGCCGAATTGTAGCGGCCAGAAACTGAAGACATAATTACCTATTTATAAAATTTTATATTTAACAATTATTATTAAAACATAGATTTTATGTGAAATTAAAATTATAGAAAAGTTAATTTCTTGTTAAGAAAACAGAGACAGATCATACGCGTGGACAGTGTGGAATGGCGTGTTTAGGGTCAGACGTGACTTGTTGACTTATTTTGCAATGTTTGGGGCCACAAACAAACATGACCCTTCGTTACGTGAAAGATATTGCTCAATAAGACGATTCATTTTTGGATATAGATCGATCTGCCAGGCAGGCAATTGTCTACTTTGCAAAATGATCTTTGTGATCAGATCATGATCTAATGGAGAGGCCACGTTCTCAGGTTCTTTATCTTGTTTGTATTTCTCAAGAAGAGTATTTATCCCATTCAGAATGAGCCTGACCTGACTCGGCAAGTTGAGTTTAACTTGCCGAGCTGGAATTGTTGTATTCTTTAAGGTTTACAAATTATCATGATCACGTTTCAAGATACTTAGCTTATCGAGAATCTCAAGCACTGTTGATCGCATATGAACTAAATGAGAAGTGAATGAAGAATCCGTAGCAGGAGATCCAGGCATTTCAATTGAAAGCTTTGGCCATCTTTCACTTCTGGTTATATCATCATTTAATGAATTTAGAATACATATTGATGCTTGCATTAATTTTAGTATATGTTTGTATGGTATGTTATTATAACCGCTAGTAGTAATCTTATATTTTTCGTTTTGATAGAGTAGCGATTCATATTCGCTGTTGTAATAGTGACAACGACAATCTAAATTTAACATATTTTTTTCTCCTTTTTTATATTTTCAAAACTATTTTTCTTAAAAGCAATTATAAAAGAATCTATAATATTAGTAAATGATTTTGTTAAATTTTTGTTTTTATTATATTTTTATTGTGGTCGATTTTCCAAAAAATCGGTCACGCAAGGACTACGGGAAGCTCAAAAATCGCGTTGCGTAAGTAGGGTGGATTCCTAAGAAGTTAGTCACGTCATCTCAGTCTGCTTTTTATAATGGCCTGGACGGCCTGACTACCTTCTGGATTTTTTCGTATTTTCCAAAATTGTTCTTCCAACTTTAACTTTGGAATGCTTATAATGACCCGTTAATAACTCACCTGGTGAGTTAATAATAAGATTCGGACTCAATGGAGATGTAATGGTAGAAAATGTGCAATCGGTCAGTTATGGAAAATTGATTTCAGCTCTCTTTTTGGTTGCTGGAACCTGCATAGGCGGGGGGATGCTGGCATTACCTGTTGCAACTGGGATCAGCGGCTTTTTTCCATCCATTCTCATGATGACTCTATGCTGGTTAGCCATGACCGCTTCGGCCCTTTTTCTCCTGGAAGTTAATCTATGGATGAAAGAAGGTGCCCACGTCATTACAATGGCATCCACCCTTTTAGGACCCATTGGAAAAGTCATCAGCTGGTGTGTGTATCTGTTTATCTGCTACGCCTCTCTGGTGGCTTATACTGCTGCGGGCGGTTCCCTTGTCATCAATAGCGTGAGCACCTTTTTCGGTATGGAATTTTCAAAAGAGTGGGGATGCGTACTTTTTATTTTTCTCTTTGGCGGCATCATCTATTTAGGGAACACTATTGTCGGCAGAGTCAACACCATCCTTTTTGTTGCGATGATTGTTGCCTATATTGCTCTGATTGGGACAGGTGTATCAGAGGTTAACACCACACTTTTAACACATAGACATTGGCCCACGTCATTCCTGGCTATTCCTTTACTTTTGACTACCTTCAGCTTTCAAACCATGCTACCCAGTCTAACTCCCTATCTAAAACGCAATGCCTCTTCATTGCGTTGGGCTGTCATCGGCGGGACAACTTTAACCTTTGTCGTCTATATCATCTGGCAATGGCTGGTTTTGGGCATTGTACCTGTAAAAGGACCCAATAGCTTGATGAACGCCTTAGAGGTTGGAGAGCCTATCACACAATTCCTGCGCGAGCATGTTCAAAGCAGTTGGGTTTCCGCCTTTGCTGAGTATTTTGCCTTCTTTGCATTGGTCACCTCTTTCCTGGGAATAGCCTTGGGCCTTTTCGATTTTCTTTCCGATGGCCTGAATATCCCTAACAAAGGAAAAGGAAGAATCTTTATTAGCTTGTTGATCATCATACCCTGCTATTTTTTTGCAGTTTATTTCGAAAGGATTTTTCTTATCGCTCTGGATACCTCAGGAGGGTTCGGTGATTCGATTTTAAATGGCATCATGCCCGTGCTAATGGTTTGGGTCGGAAGGTATATTTACAAATTTCCCGATGAACACAGAACACCCGGCGGCAAACCATTATTAGTGATTGTGTTGGCATTTTTTTGTTTTGCACTAATCTTGGAAGTACTTATTCACGCTGGCTTTACCTGCTCTATTTTTGACGCTTGCCAGGATTTTTTCAAAGAACGACTCGATGGCAACGGTTTGTGACGCGAGTATTTGAGTTTGTCATTCAACTAAGGAGCTGTCCATTAATAAATTGAACGATTGGGCTGCGTGAAAGCTCCCGCGGTTAAACGATCGCAAATGGCATAGTATTAATCAATACAATGCCATTTGCGATCGTTTAACCCCGGGGCTTTGACGCAGTCCAATCGTTCAATTTATTAATGGACAGCTCCTGATATCTAAACGGAGAAACCATGAGATTGAAATTGGCCATTCAAGCATTTTTGAAAGCATTCAGGGATCCTAAAAAAGCACAAAAATTCATAGAAGATTCTTCTTCCCCTCTTCATACAGATTTGTCAGATCAATCACATCTCCGCTTGCTGCAATATCTTCAGCACTCCAGTCGCCTTGTCGACTTCATAAAAGAAGATATAGGTTCCTTCAATGATGCTCAGGTCGGTGCAGCTGTCAGGAAAATTCACCAGGATTGCAGCAAAGCCCTCGAAGATCTCGTCACTTTGCGTCCTTTGAAAGATGAACAGGAAGGGTCATCGGTACAAATTCCAAAAGGATACAATCCAGCTGAAATAAAAGTAGTTGGGAAAATCAAGGGCGAGCCTCCTTTCACCGGGATTCTGGTGCACAGGGGATGGAAAGCACTTAAACGTTCCCTGCCCAAAAAAGGAAGTGAACAAAGTTTGGACGTCATTTGCCCTGCAGAAGTGGAAGTAAAATCGTAACATGAAGAAAAAGCCATCTTATATCATCGGCATCGATCTGGGCACCACCAACTGCACGATGGCCTTTTTGCCATTGCAGCAGGCAGAGAAGCAACAGCCTTCTATCAATCAGGCTCCCATTGCCCAAATGATTGGCGAGAACACTCCTGGATCTTCTTTTTCTCTACCATCCTTTCTTTATTACCCACTTCCCGAAGAGATCAAAGCCAAAACCGCAGATCTTCCATGGAACCAGGAAACCTCTTTTTCTATTGGAACATATGCCCGCAATCGGGGATCAGAACTCCCAGGCCGACTCATTTCTTCCGCCAAATCCTGGCTTTGTCATTCAGGAGTAAATAGAAGAGAAAAAATTCTTCCCATGGAATCGGAAGAAAAGAGCAATAGGATGAGCCCCCTTGAGGCTTGTTCAGAAATTCTGCGTCATTTGCGCGAATCCTGGAATGCCGATAAAACCACTTTTCCTTTTGAGCAACAAATTGTATTGATTACAGTTCCAGCATCGTTTGATCCTGCTGCCCGCCAGCTCGTGCAGGAGGCGGCAGAGCAGGCAGGCTACCCTGAGGTCGTATTATTGGAAGAACCACAAGCTGCCTTCTATTCATGGCTTCACACCCAATCTGACGCCTGGCGCCACCAATTGAAAGTCGGCGATAATATTTTGGTTGTCGATATTGGAGGAGGAACGACAGATTTCAGTCTCATCGCTGTGCAGGAAAAAGATGGAAATTTGCAGTTAGAGCGAATAGCGGTAGGTTCCCATTTGCTATTAGGCGGAGACAATATCGATTTAGGACTTGCTTATCTGATCAAACAAAAACTAGAAGATCAGGGACATTCCATCGATCATTGGCAACTTCAGTCTTTAGTTCATCAATGTCGCCACGCCAAGGAAGTCCTCATGGGGGAAAATCCCAAAAAAAGTGTAGATATCACTTTGCTTGGGCGGGGAAGCCGATTAATTGGCAATACTCTCAAAGCAGAACTCACCCAGGAAGAAGCTCATAGAATGATCCTAGATGGATATTTTCCTCTTGTTGACCCTGAAGAACGCTCACCGACGGAGCGCAGATTGGGCATCCAGCAATTGGGTTTGCCTTATGTTCAAGACCCAAGAATATCCTGCCAATTGGCCAAGTTTTTATCGATGACAGGGGAGTCTGATGAGGGTAAAATGGACCAATTTGTCCTTCCATCTGCCGTATTGTTCAATGGAGGAACCCTTAAAGCCGCATCGATTCGCAAACAATTGATGCTTTTGTTGAATGCATGGGCAAAAAAATTATCGAAACCCGAAGTAAGGGAATTAATAGGGGCTGATTACGATTTTGCTGTTAGCAAGGGAGCCGCCTATTACGGGCTGGCACGCCAAGGGCATGCTGTGAGGATACGCGGCGGCACAAGCCGCAGCTATTTTGTTGGTGTTGAAGAAGCAATGCCGGCTGTTCCGGGAATGAGACCTCCGTTGCGAGCCCTATGCATCGTTCCGTTTGGCATGGAAGAAGGGGAAGAACGGGAACTGGAAGGACAAGAATTCGCCCTTGTATTGGGCGAACAGGCAACGTTTCGCTTTTTCAGCCATGCCGCACCCAAGTTTTTGGACGGGCTAGAACCTTGTCCCGGCACGGTTATCAGAAACTGGAAGCAAGAACTCACTGAACTGAACCCTATCGAAACGCTGTTAGATAAAACAGAGGCGGATGGCAAAATGATTCGGGTCAAGTTGAAGGCGAAAGTCACTGAATTAGGGGTCCTGGAGCTCTGGTGCGTAGCCTTGGATGGTCGTAAATGGAAGCTTGAATTCGACGTTCGCCATAATAAACAAAGTGCAGGTCGTCATGAAGAGTCGTCTAAAAGTGGGGTTGTTGGGGGGGACATTTGATCCAATTCATTTCGGTCATTTGAATCTGGCTGACGAGCTGCTTGAAAAAGGGGGATTGGACCAGGTATGGTTTATTCCGGCACAAATCAATCCGCATAAGGTGGGGACCCCTCCTGTATCTTTCGAACATCGCCTTGAAATGGTGAAGATCGCAATTCGGGGACATCCGTGTTTTCATGTAAAAGATCTGGAAAAAAACGAATCGTATCCTTCATTTACGATTAATTTATTGAAAAGGCTAATTGCCGCTGAGGCGAATTCTGCCCAACGAAATGAGTATTTTTTACTCCTTGGCGAAGATAATATTTCCAATTTTGCCAAGTGGCACAAGCCCGAAGAAATCGTGCAGCTGGTGCCCTTACTTATTGGATCGCGGTCCGGGGTGTGGAGTAATGCTGATGGGGAGGTCGTGCAGGATGTGCAGATCGTGCTGGACGCGGATATGAGTCCGTTAGTTCGAGAAGTTCTTCGGAAGGCTTTGATACAAATTCGATTGAAGGATATTTCTGCGACGGAAATTCGGGAACGCTTGGCGGAGCATCTAGATTGTAAGGGTCTTGTTCCGGATGAGGTGTTAGAGTATATTCGAGACCACCATCTGTATATTTCCTAATTTTCCCTTTGCCCTTGCCCGAAAAAATTGTGCATTTACGCGGGCGTTTAGGACAAAGGATCTTGAGGACAAAGGACGAAAGACCATGAGGACCTTGAGGACCTTGAGGACTAAGGACATGGAGGACTATGTTGAGAGTCAGAAGGGGAAGGTCCTTGTCCTCAAGGTCCTTTGTCCTCAATGTCTTCAAGGTCCTCAAGGTCCTTGTCCTCAAGGTCCATTGCATTCTTTTTCGGTACATCCCATTCATTTTCTGCAGGTACCTCCCCCCCCACTCCCTTTCGCCAATTTTGACACAAATTAAACCAGGGAAAGTCATCCGCTTCACAGATGAGTGGCATCATCTCCGCTTGCCGGAAAGCATCCAATGCCTCTTGGTTGCGGCCTAAAACTTTTAGACTATCTCCAAACAATTCTAGGGAATTTGCAATCTTGGGATGGTTTTGGCCTGGGTAAAGTGCGCGATTCATCTCTAGCGATTGCCGGAAAGCATCCAATGCTTCTTGTTTGCGGCCTAAAGCGCTTAGACCGTGTCCCAACCAACTTAGGACCTCCGCAATCCTGAGATGATTTTGGCCTGGGTAGAGTGCGCGATTCATCTCCAGCGCTTGCTGGAAAGCATCCAATGCCTCTTGTTTGCGTTCTAAAGCGTTTAGACATTGTCCCAACCAAATTAGGGACGACGCAATCTCGGGATGATTTTGGCCTGGGTAGAGAGCGCACTTCATTTCTAGCGATTGCTGATAATAATTTAGCGCCTCCTGGTGGCGCTTCAAACCCATTAGGTATACTCCCATATTGTTTAGTGCTGCTGCTGTATCTGGATGATTTTGGCCTGGGTAAAGTGAGCGATTCATCTCTAACACTTGCTGACAAAAACCCAATGCCTCTTCATGCCGCTTTAAATGGAACAATAGAGCGCCCATTGAGTCGAGTGCTGCAACTTTATCTGGATGATTTTTGCCCGGATGAAGTCTATCACTCATTTCAAGCGCTTGTTGAGCATACTCTAACCCCTTTTGCGCACGATGTTGCTCTGACATAACCACTGCCGTTCTGTATAGCGATTGCACCACCTCCGAATGATCTTGATCCCGGTAGAGAGCGCGGCGCATTTCAAGTGCACTCTTCTGACAAGCTAAAGCCCCCTCCAGTTCACCTAAACAATGGAGAATCTCTCCTACCTCATATAGCGAATGAGCCAGATCGGCATGGATGGCCGTGCCATAAAATTGCTGCCGTAATTCCAGTGCTTTTCGGCTTTGGATGAGCGCCTCCTGGAACTGGCATTTATGCCGTTGACACTTGCCCAATAGCCAATAAAATCTGGCCAACAGGATGCGATCCCCTATTTCTGCTATTTCACGATGGGAGGCGGCTGCAAGGGCATGTGGAAGCCATCGTTCACACAGCGGCCACGAATCAAATGTATTGTTATCAAAGCCCTCAATCTGTTGCATTAAAAGCATGAGCGCTTCCCTTATCTCTTCCGGTTCTTCCCCGCCTGTCTGGTGGAGGATTCGGTGGACGACGCGATGCAGGATAAAAGATTGCTTCTGTGGGTCGGACTGTGTGATGCCATAGCGATCTAAAAGTTGTAAGATCTCTCTTGCCTCTATTTGAATTGCCTCAGGGGCTGCAGTGGCATTTTGCGTAGTGAGCCACGCCTCCAACCAGCTGTTCGGCACTCCTTCGGGGTTAAACCAGGCCACGATGTGCAGAAAGCGGGCTGCTTTGGGGGCGGAGCGCTGCATGTATTGGAGGGTAGCAATCATGGGAAGCCATTCTTTATCCATGCCGTCTCTCAATAGGATTCTGTCGAGCTCTGCCAGGTAATTCGCGATAGTGAGTTCCCGCTCTTTGCAATAATGGAGTGCCAGTGTGATTGGTAGAGGAAATCCATTAAAACGGGTGCGAAGCTTTTTCGCTTCGGCAGTGGATAGTGGTTTTTCAAGTGCAATACCCAAATCTTTTATGTCACTTTTAGAAAATGGGGATAGAGGCAGCGAGAGTGCATCTGGCCATAACGCACCGTTTCTGGAGGTGGCAAGAATCGCGCCTCTTCCTCCCTGAGGCAATGGGATCGCTTCTTCCGCGTTGTCAAAGATGAGGAGCCAGGGTTTATCAAATGTTGTGCTTTCCAGATAGTGATGCACCCTCGTCCGTACAATGGCAAAATCATCCCCATTATTGTAGAGCAAGAGCTGGCGGGCAAGGGACTGGTAAGAGAGTTCGAGCAACTGTGTGGAAGCAGAATGGATACAATAGATAAGCGAAAAGTCCTGACGATGCCTGTTGGCAAAGAGGCAAGCAAGCTCTGATTTGCCAAGGCCTCCGGCGCCATGCAACAGGGCGATGGGGGATCTTGTTCCTGTGCTACCCAGCAGGTGATCGTTGAGCTGCCTCAACAAGGAGTCTCTACCGACAAAACAACCTAGTGCCCCTTTGAGTTCCAGTGGGATGAAACGCCCCACCACCTGCTGCCAGAAGATTTCCCGCTGACTCTCCAGCCACGAGCTGAGATTTGACATTAACCGCTCTGCATAGACATCGGGAACTCCTTCCAGTGGACTGCGGTTAAAAAGGCGGTCGCGCTTCACCAAAAAGGCGAGAGCCTCCCGATCTTTGACAAACTCTATGCAGTGGGTGATGCTATTTAAAAAAATGGACCGCTGCTCATCTGTAAAATTTACCCAAAAAAGATCGACGGAAGGATCATTATTTGCCATTTGAATATTGCGCATGTCCTTAAACCAGTAAAGCGAGTGACCCAGCCGGCGCAATGTATTCAGGACTTTATTCTGGCTGACGGCTTCTCCCTCCTGCAAAGCACACTGAAAGGCAAGGCCCGGATCGATTTTCATTGTTTGTGCCGCGATAATTTGTAATCCGGCATCCCGTATCCAGAAAAATCCTGCATTCCCTCCTGTGCCGCCCAGCATGTCGCTATCGCCAAGGCCCCTTCCCACGGCGACCATCTCCATAAAGCCTTTTAAAGGAACGCTCTTTCCCTCAGGAGTGAGAAGGGTATCGGGAGGGCGATGATGCCGCTTGATAAAATCGATGAATGAAATGGAGCCATCCCCATCCGCTGTCCTTGCATATGTAAAATCCTGGTATCCCACTTCAAACCGGCACATGAGACAGAGGCAATCGGTAATGCCCCGTGCGTGCCATTCCTGTGCGATAGCGTGCTCGCGGGTAAAGTCATTGATGACTTTCTCGCGCGAGAGAGAGGTAATAGGGATGGCGACCGCCTCTTGACTCCAGACACCATAGAAATGGGATGCCATCATCTCGCAGATGGAACCGAGATTAATCCCTGCTTCTAAACTGTAGCGCGAAGGGCGTGGTTCATTTCTCTCTAAACCCAGTGGCATCCCCACCTTGCCCATCCATATAGGCCCCCCATCCGTGAAACTATAAATCGTTCCCAAAGCAGTACCGGAGGTTTTTGCAGCCACTGCTTTGAAGGAACCGGGAGGAGCAAAAATATTGATAAGATATTCAAAGCGGCGCAGGCGTGGCGGGATGTTCGGTGCAGCGGCTCGGACAGGGGCTGGGGCAATGGATTGTATTGTCGACATCCCATATCCTTCGTTGTAAAAAAATAAATTTGAATGGCAGGGTAGCATGGGGCTATTTCCAGGTCCATATAAAAAAATAAATTCAATAATATTTTTTCTTGTAAATCTGTCGCCGGGTGCAATTAAATCTGAGAGATCTCGGTAGAAGAACAGTGACGTTGTCTACGTCTGTCCTC